>Ga0207421_10000475_pt1 | contig 51543 bp, 52 predicted proteins | sample SodLakKL_010_SED_4_FD_187542 | JGI IMG/M metagenome (GOLD analysis project Ga0207421, IMG submission 187542) | Alkaline sediment microbial communities from Lake Tanatar, Kulunda Steppe, Russia - 8KL_010_SED (SPAdes) (version 2) | ecosystem: Environmental > Aquatic > Non-marine Saline and...
GCTACTGGTTCCAGCGAAGGATATCTAGAGGCCCTGCAGTCAGTGCTAGATGATATCATGGTTGAAGAAGAACCTGAGGAACCGGAAGAGCCAGAAGAAGCAATGGAAGATGGCACTTATACGGCCACAGGTGCAGGCTACAATGATGATATTGAGATAGAGGTAGTGGTAGAAGATGGTGAGATAGTATCCATTGAGGTATTGAGCCACGAAGAGACTGAAGATATAGCTGAACCTGCCTTTGAAGATTTAGAGGCAGCAGTATTGGAAGCCCAGAGCGCTGATGTGGATACTGTTTCAGGAGCTACCGGTACCAGCGAAGGATATCTAGAGGCACTTAATAATGCCCTAAATAATTAGGGAAAGGGTGATGAATATAAATGTTTAAATTCAATAATATGGTAGAGCAGGTCTTTCTTTTAGGCCTGCTCCCCATTCTTGGTGGAAGCCGAAATGTATTGACTGCTGTTATAGTTACAGTTGTTTTAGTAATAATAGCATTATTAAGCAGGTTAATTTCACGTTTGATTAAAACAGAAGTTTTAGCCGATGCCCATTGGATTTTTATCTTAGCCTTTGGTATATCACTGGCTTATGTGGCTTATCTGGCTACGGCATATTTATATCCAGAGGTGTATCAATATTCCGGCCTCTATATATTACTGGTAGGTGTCACCCCATTAACTTATATTGGTTGTAAGGATAATGTTAGTTTCTCTAATCTTTGGAAAAAAATAAACATATTTTTTGTGACTATATTAATAGTAGCTTTTTTTAGAGAACTAATTGGTTTTGGTTCCATTTTAGGAATAGAGTTACTGGAAGTAGGGTATGCACCTTTAAGTATTTTGGGAAAATCAGCTGGTAGTTTTGTGTTTTTAGGATCACTGTGGATTCTATTTAGGTTCCTGGCTATTAAAGGCAAAGTAAACCTTGACTACTTTGAATTAGAGGGGGCTGAATTGAATGAGTGAAATATTTGGTTTTTTTCTAGAAAGTGTAGTCCCTAGAAATATGCTGATTGCCTATTTTTTAGGAGTGACTCTTGCTATCTCAGAAACAGAGGGCTTACGTACTTCCTTAGTTAAAGGAACTAAGTTTTCTCTGGGGATATTTTTTGCTGCTATGGCTGGTCTGCTGATTGCAGATATTTTAGCTCTAGAGCTAGAGTTTTTGGTAGTCTGGGTATTTTTCCTAACTGCTGTTTTGATGTCATTAATTTTGATGTTCTTTGGTGAATTAGAAGGAGATTTTTATGGTATGCCAAAGATGTTTCTGTTTTTTATGCCCGTTGTTGGAATACAATGGATTATGTTTCAAGGCAATTATGACTTTACTCAATTGGTAACAGGAATTTTTGCCCATGCTCTGGGGTATTATTTAGCTTTTGTCCTAATAGCTACTATAAAGGAGCAGATTAAAATTTCAGAAGCTGAATCATATTTTAAGGTAATTCCAGTTATTCTAATTGGTCTGGGAGTCGCAGCAATGGCAATTCAGGGATTTTTCTTCCTCTATTAAAAGAAGAAGCTATTTTAATTTATTAATTATCGATAGTTTGATATAAATAAATGGTAAAATCTGGCCTGGTTCAGGTTATTCACCTTAATCAGGCCAATTTTTCTATAGGAGGGAAGATTTTGGTTTTTATATTAGCTGGTGGAAAAAGTACCAGAATGAAGGATGCCAATAAACCCCACATGAAATTTACTGCTGATAATACTCTTTTAGGCTTTATTTTAGAAAATTTAATTTCTTATTTTTCTTCTAAAAAAATTAAATTAGTAGTAAAAGACAAAAATGATTTTGTTGACTATAAGGCAAAATATAATATTGCAATTATAGAAGATTTATTGGATGCTGGCCCACTAGGTGGTATTTATACTGGTTTGAAGGCCAGTAACAAACTAAAAAACTTTTTTATGGGATGCGATATGCCTTTTTTACAACCCCGATTAATAGCCTGGATGATAGCCAAATGTCAAAGAGATATACTTATTCCGAAAGATAAGGGGTATTTAGAGCCACTAGCAGCCGTTTATCACAGAAATTGTTTATCAGCTATTGAAACTGCTTTGAATCAGGGGAGCAGAAAAATCATTGATTTTTTTCCTGATGTTGAAATAGATTATCTAGACAAAAAAGAACTCATTAAAGTTATGGATTTTAAATATTTATTTTTTAATGTTAACAACAGAAAGGATTTTAATATTGCTGTTAACAAAATTTTGCCTCAGTATTTAAAAAAAATTAGTAGTAATTAATTAGGGATATATCCAATAATACTTATAATATTTATTGAGATATCAGTTGTTTTAGGTTATAATATCATTAAGGCAAACTAGGAGAGAAAATATATGAGTTCTGAGAAAGAAATGTCTTTAGTTGAACATTTAACTGAATTAAGGAGTAGATTAATAAAGGCTATTTTAGCAATAATTATTTTTTCTTTGCTTGCTTATTTCTTCTCAGAAGAGTTATTAGAATATCTTACAGAGCCAGTGGGAGAATTAATATTTCTAAGTCCAGCAGAAGCCTTTTTAACTTATATAAAAGTTTCTATTATTTTTGGAGTATTAGCTTCTTTACCTATAGTATTTTATCAGTTTTGGAAGTTTCTTTTACCGGCCCTTAGGAAAAATGAAAAAAAATTTTTTTATATTTTATTACCGAGTTCTTTATTTTTATTTTACGGTGGAATTTTATTTTGTTTTTATGTAGTTTTGCCGCTGGGAATTAGATTTTTATTGAATTTTGGTGGTCCTCATCTGGAGCCCATGATATCTTTAGGCGCTTATATTTCTTTTTTATTAGCACTTTTAATTCCCTTTGGTATGATTTTCGAATTGCCTTTAATTTTAAATTTGATGGTTAAGTTAAAAATATTATCGGTTAAGAGAATTGTGGCTGCCAGAAAGTATGTTATTATACTTATCTTTGTGGTCGGGGCAATATTAACCCCACCGGATATTATAACTCAAGTTTTATTAGCTTTACCATTAATACTCTTATTTGAGGCCAGTATTTTAGTTGCTAAAATAATAAATTAATTTCTCCAGAATTTAAGAGAGGAATTAAGTGTTAAATATAGAATGTTACTAAATAAAGCCAGGGTTAATTTATTTTGTTAAAATTTCATGAGGAGTGGTTACTTTGCGAGAGATTTGGAATGTAATATCTTTAGGTGGTCCAACTGCATTACCACTATTAATTGCTTCAATTTTCAGTGTGGCGGTTATAATTGAAAAAACCATCTTTTTTGCCAGACGTAAGCACCGGAATTCACACAGGTTGATAAAGAAGGTGGAAATGCTTTTAGATGAAGGTGACACCATGTCAGCTTTAAATCAACTAAAGGGAAAAAAAGGCCCCAGTGTTAAAATGTTATCAGCTGCTATTAAAAATTATAATGAAGATAACGACCGCATTAGAGAATCATTACAAATTATTGGTGAGAATGAAATTAAAAAAATGGAAAAACATCTCCCTATTTTAGATGTAGTAGCTATGATTTCTCCTTTATTAGGACTTTTAGGCACTGTATTAGGAATAATTAGTAGCTTTAATATCATGGGAGGTGCTGCTGGAGTTGGAGACCCAACTCAGATAAGTTCTGGTATTGCAGCTGCTTTAATAAGTACTGCAATTGGACTTATTATTGCTATTCCTACTGCTATCTTTTACTCTTACTTTTCCAATATTGTTGAACGGAGAGCCCACAGATTAAATCAAAATCTTGTTAAAATAATGGATATGATAAATAATAGAGGTGAAGAGGATGTTCAAAAGTACGCTTAATAAAAAAAGTAATATCAATATAATACCTATGATTGATGTTATTTTTTTCTTGTTGGTTTTCTTTATGCTCTTCACTTCCTTTAGGGCAACTCCAGAAGGACTAGAGATGCAGTTGCCCACCGCTGAGACTGTTACTGAACAACCACAGGAGCACATTGTTATTGAAATCAGTCCCGAAGGAGAGTATTATTTGGAAGGTGAGCTAATGCCTTTAGCAGATATTCAATCTAGGGTGCAAGAATTAAATGAAGAAGAGGATAATTTAGTAGCAATAATAAATGCAGATGAGGAAACTAAATATCATTATGTTATTAGTGTTATGGATAGTTTAAGGCAGGGCGGATTTAGCAATTTAGCTTTAGCTGCCGAAAGAGAATAATATCTGGAGTGACTTAAAATGAAAAGAAACAAAGAACCAAAGGATAGGCTGTATATATACATTGCTATTTCTTTAATTGCTCATCTGTTAATCTTTTACTTCATGCCCTGGGGTGGTTTGGCAAGTGGCCTTAGGGATGGTGGAAGGAACCTGCAGGATTTTGAATTTATTCAAATGGTAGATTTTGAATCTGTGCCAGTAGAAGAACCGGCTGATGAAGAAGTTGAAGTTGAACCTGAGCCAGAAGAAGAACCGATAGCAGAAGAAGAGATTGAACCAGAAGAAGAGGTTGAAGAACCAGAAGAAGAGGAAGAAGAAGAGGTTGAAGTAGTTGAAGAACCAGAAGAAGAGGCTGAAGAAGAAGAAACTGCTGAACCTGATACTGATGAGGATTTAGTTGAAGAGACTGAAGAAGAAACTGAAGAAGATGTAGATGATTTGACTGAAGAAAGTGAAGAAGTTGAAAGTGAGCAGGAGGAAGACCCTCTGGTAGCTGAAGAATCTGAGGAAGAAATAGAATATGATGAAGAGGAAGATATTGCTTCTCAACCAGAAGAAACAGAGCCTGAAGAAGAAGGTGAAGAAAGTGACTCTGAGGATATAGCTGAAGCAGAAGAAGCAACTGAAGAAAGCACCGAAGAGTCTGAAGATGCATCAACAGAAGAGGAGAGTGGTGCTTCAGAAGATGAGGGTGAAGATGAAGAAGAACCCTCAGCTGGAGAGTTAGTCCAAAGTTCACCTCTACCAGTATACCCTAAATATCTAGTAGGAGAGAGAGAAACTGGAGTTGTAATTGTTTCAGCTAATATAAATACTGCTGGCGAGATTGATAATATAGAGGTTGAAGATAGTTCAGGTATTGAACAGATGGACAGAAATGCTATGAGCACAATAGAAAATGGTTGGAATTTTAGATCTTATACTAACTCTTATCAAATGAGAATAGAAATAACCTATGAGCTTGATGAACGCGGGGATCCTGTTATTGATTATGATATTTTAGATCTCACCTTTGATTAAAAAGGAAACGAGGTGGAATTTTTGTCCATGAGAAAAAGACAAATTATGGTTATACTTGCTTTGCTATTAATGACAATTATATTTTCCTATGGTTATGCAGTTCAAGCAGAAACTTTTTCTGAAGAAGATGATCATGGCAATTTAAGACTGGGAAATGAATATATTGTGATTGTAGTTAATCAAGAAGAAAATGCTAGAAGCAGATTTGCTGTTGAAACCACTGGTGGTGATCCAGGAACCGAAACAGATGAAGAAGAACCTCTTATATATGGACGCCCAATACCCTGGACTTCTTACACCACTGTACAGATAGACGGAGAAAATTATGTATTTGGTGGCGAAACTGACCGTCGAGCTGGAGCTGGAGCTAATTATGGTGAAGAAATTCAGGTGCCGGAGGTAGAAGATGATAGCATTGTTTCTAAATATCAGATAGCTGAATTTGAAGTTACCCAGAAACTAGAGCTGATACAGAGTACTACTACTGGACTTTATGATACAGCTAGAATTGAATATAGTCTAACAAATACTGGAGATGAGCCAGCAGATTTGGGATTGAGAATAATGTTAGACACTATGCTTGGAGAAAATGATGGCTCTCCCTTCCGCTTAGAAGATGAAGCCATTACTGTGGATACTCGCTATGATAGAGAGGAGTTGCCTGATTTTTATCAATCCTTTGATAGTCTTTCCGATCCTCATGTCACTTCTCAGGGCTCATTTATCTCCCCAGAAGTTGATACTCCTGATAGAGCAAAAATGTCTAATTGGGGAAGTTTAGCCGATGGAGTCTGGGATTTTAACTTTAATCCAGGAGAAGAATTTATTAGAGAAGGTGAATATGAAATTGATAGTGCCATAGCCCTTTACTGGGATCCCCAGGAAGTACAGCCTGGAGAAACAGTTACCTATGCTACAAGTTATGGGCTGGGCGGTATAACCATGGTACCAGGCTTATTGTCTTTAGGAGTAAGTTCTCCTACAGAATTCGCCTTTACTGCTGATAATCCTGAGTTTCCGGTCGTGGCTTATATTGAAAACACCACAGATATTGATGCAGAAAATGTTACGGCTCAAATTGATTTGCCGGATGTTCTATCTGCAGAGGATATAGAGAGAGAACTGGGAGATTTAGAAGCTGGAGAAGTGACTCAAGTTAGTTGGAATGTGGCTGCCGAATCAGATGATTTACCAGAGGAGTTAGATTTCACTGTTATCGTTGATGCTGATAATACAGATTCAAACGAGGTAGAAAGATCCCTTAATATAATTGGGCCAGCAGAACTTCAAACTGAGCTCTATTTACCAGATAAGTTTGGACTGACCCATGGGGTTTTAGAACCTTTACCCTATAGAATAAGAGCAAGAATTGCTAATACAGGAGATAGCCCCTTTAGAAATTTCCAGGGAGAAATTATATTACCACCTGGTATTGATCTGGCTAGCTATGAAAAGTCAACTAAAAGGGCAGGGAATATTGCTGCTGGTGAAGAATTGGTTATTGACTGGCAGGTAAAGCCACAGAACGTAGAAGGTATTTTTCCCTTTGCCCTCCAGATAACAAATGATGAGGGTTTTAGCAGGACTATCAGAGAAAATATTGAAATTCCCGAAATTAGACCCACATTATATATGACTGGCGGACAATCTTCAGAGGAAAGTGATTATCTGACGCTAAAAATTATGGGTAATAACTTGGCAGATATTGAAAGTCTGGAGTTTAATTTAAATTATTCTCCAGAAAACCTGTCTTATATTTATAGCAATCAGGGAACTGCTTTTGTAAGAGATGATAGATTAATGGCCTGGAATGGACCTGAAAATGAAAATGATACCCTGAAATTTGCAGAAGAACTGCCAGATGGAATTGAGGCAGGAAGTCTGGTAAAACTGGTATTCAGGGTCGAAGATGAAAATTATTTGTCAGAACTTACAATTGATGAACTATTAGCACTGGATGATGAAGGAAAAGAAATTGATATATTTTTTGAAAACAATTTAGAAGGGGAGGAATTATAGTCGTGAAGAGGGCAATACTTGCTGCTGCTTTAAGTTTATTACTTCTTTTTACAACTGCTGTACCAGCTTTTACAGTAGAAATTACTGATGTTTCTGAAGATCATTGGGCTTATGAGAGTGTTCAATTAATGGTTGATAGAGGTTATATTTCACTTTATGAAGACGATACCTTTGAAGGCACTAACCGGGTTTCTCGTTATGAGCTGGCAGAGATTTTAGCAAACTTGTTAGAAGATCTTGAAAATGGAGAAGTCGAAATGGCAGATGAAGATATTGATATTTTACGAGAACTTTCTGTTGAATTTAGAGATGAGTTAGTAGAAGTTGCTGCCGATATGGATTTATTTCAGGAAAGAATTGAAGAAATTGAGGAAGAATCATTAGTACAGAGTGAAGAAATTGCTGAAATGTATGAGGGAATGTCTTCAATGGAACAAGAGGTTAATGAAATGATCGATGATATTGCCAGAATTAGAATGATTGAAGATGAAATGGAAGAATTAGAGGAAAGAGTAGCAGAGCTTGATGATAGAATGTTGACTGTTGAAGATGATTTTTCAGAAGCCATAGCTGATTTAGAGGAAAGAGAAGTTGAAGAAGACCCTGAATATATTGACGAGGTAACTGGTAGGTTGGATACTTTAGAAGACCGTTTAACTCATTTAGAGACTGACCAATCTGAGACTCAAGAGGATATTGAATCTTTAGAAAGACAGAGCAGTAATTATATGCTTTACATTGGAGCTGTAGCTTTAATTTCTCTTATTGGGCTGATTAATTAAAATAAAGGAGGCAAATGACATGCTCTTCTTCCGCAAGGGGCAGGTTATCTGTCTCCTGATTTTAATACTTGTTTTTAATTTATTTGTGCCCTTTCTTTTTGAGGGGAGTTATAATTCCACTGTCCATAGTGCAGGTTTTGAAGGGGAGGATATCTTAAAGGGAGCAGGAATAGCTCTTGCTTTAATAGTTCTTTCGCAAACTCTTTTTCAGGGCAGAGATGATAGTAGGGAAGAGGAAGCCATTGATGATCTTCCAGATTCAGAAGAAAATCTGGCTAGAGTTGAAGGTGAAGATGAAATAAAACTTTTAGCTCGAGTAGTACATGGTGAAGCTAGGGGAGAACCCTATGAAGGTCAGGTAGCAGTAGCAGCTGTAATTTTAAATAGAGTAGCCAGCTCTAATTTTCCTGATACTATAGAAGAAGTTGTTTATCAGGAAGGACAATTTATAGCAGTTGAAGATGGACAATATAATTTAGACCCTGGAGAGAGTGCTTTGCAGGCTTCAGTTGAAGCTTTAGAAGGAGAAGACCCCAGTGAAGGAGCCTATTATTTTTACAATCCAATGACTGCCAGAACTTTTTGGTGGTTAAGAACCAGAGAAAAGACAGTGCAGATTGGAAATCATGTTTTTGCTAAATAAATTTTTTTATAAAAGCTTATATAAAAAGGAATAAGCCAGCTTAAACTTTAAAGAACTAGGAAGCTAGAATTACCTTTCAGTTAAGCTGGCTTATTTTTTATTGTCTTGTTATTTTATTATCTTGATCTTGTTTATTATTATAGTACGTTAATTATTTTCCAGGCATTTTTGAGTTTACCCTTAAAATCAGCAGGGGGAGATTGGGTCCTACTGACAGGCAGATCGTTAAAACAGGTTATGTTATTAACTTTGATTGGAAAATAATTTTTATCCCTATCTTGGAGTATTATTTCATCATCTTCAACAGCTAAAAATACTGCCTGTAAATCATGATTTTTATGCATGGCCTTTTTCCCGCGTCCATTTCTTCCCTGGCCCGATAAAGTATCCACGTCAAATCGAGCTAATCTACCGTCATCACTTATTAGCACACAGTAATTATTCTCTGAGATACTATGGCCAAAGATGATCTCTTCTTCAGCTTTTAATTTCATGGAGCGATAACCTTTGGTGTTCCTACCAGAAGGAGAAATCTCTTCTCCTGAGAATTTGATCAATCTTCCATTGGAAGCACCCAGGATTATCTCATTTAATTTATCAGCAGCAAAACAATCTACAACTATATCCTGTTCTTCCAATTTAATGGCTTTTATTTTTGTCACCCGGGATTGATACTCTTTTCCCAGTGTTGCTTTCACTAGCCCATTAGCTGTACAGAGAACGATTTTCTTTTCTTTAGTTTCCTCATTTAGAGATAAAACCTTAATTATTTTTTCGCGTGGAGGCAATTTGAGAAACTTCGAGAAGTGTTCTCCCGTAGAGAGCCCATGATGTTCTGGAATATCATGGATTGAAAGAATAAAGCAATAGCCAGATTCAGTAAAGAATAAAAGTGAATCTAGAGACTTGCCTTTCATGATAGATATTAAGTGATCATTTTTTCCAGCCCGCAAATTTTCTTTAGCTGTTGTTTTCTTGAGAAGGCCCTGGCGAGATAGGCTCAAAAAGTATTGCTTATTTTTAATCAAATCAACCTTATCTATATTAGCCTGTTCTTCATCGGCAATGATTTGGGTTTTCCTTTCATCACCATATTTATCAGCAATTTCTTCCATTTCATTTATAATCAGGTTATCAAGTTCTTTTTGGTCGGCTAAAACTTTTTCATAATAAGTTATTCTTTCTTTTACAGCTTTAAAATCTTCTAATATTTGGTCTTGCTCCATTTTAACTAATCTGTGGAGGCGCATATCTAAAATGGCCTGAGCCTGAACCTGGGAAATTTCGAGCTGTTCAATCAATCTTTTTTGGGCATCTTTTTTGGAGTTTGAGACCCTTATTATAGCTATAATTTTATCTAAATTATCTAGGGCAACTTTTAGACCTGAAAGCACCTCTAACTTTTCCTGATCATTTTGCAGTAAATGCTCTAACCGCTTTCGGATAATTTTTCGTCTGAAATCTATGAAATGGTTTAATATATCCGGCAAACTCATAACTTCTGGTTTCTTACCTAACAGAGCCAACATATTTACTCTTAAATTAGTCTGAAGTGAAGTATGTTTATATATACGATTTTTAATTAAAGCAATGTCAGCTTTTCTTTTTAATTCTAAGACGATTCTTAACCCTTTTTGATCTGATTCATCCCGAATGGTTGTAACATTCCCAATTTTATCTTCCTGCTGGGCTTTACTTAACTCACTTATTAACTTACTCTTATTTATTTGAAAAGGTATTTCAGTGATGATCAATTGCTTCTTACTTCCCTTATTTTCAGTGGAAAATGTTCCCCTGATGGTAAGGGAGGATTTGCCAGTTTGATAAGCTTTTTTAATGCTTTCCTCTCCAATGATTTTTCCACCAGTAGGAAAATCAGGCCCCTTAATAAACTGGGCTAGTTTTTCACCAGATAGATTAGGGTCTTTAATCAAGGCTACTGTAGCTTTAATGACTTCCTTTAAGTTATGAGGGGGGATGTCGGTGCTCATGCCAACCGCTATACCACTAGAACCGTTGACCAATAGATTGGGAAAGGCTGCTGGCAGAACTTCAGGTTCCTGTAAAGAACCATCAAAATTATCTTTATAGGCTACGGTATTATATTCTAAGTCAGATAACAATTCTTCAGCAATAGAAGTTAAACGAGCTTCGGTATATCTCATAGCTGCAGCGCTGTCTCCATCAATAGAGCCAAAATTACCGTGGCCATCAATGAGAGGGTATCTTTGGTTAAAAGGCTGTGCTAACCTCACTAGAGCGTTATATAGAGCATTATCACCATGAGGATGATATTTGCCCAGCACCTCTCCAATTATCCGGGCAGACTTTTTATGAGATTTATCTGCTGTTAAACCTAGCTCATTACAGCCATATAAAATTCTTCTATGGACGGGTTTTAAGCCGTCTCTTACATCGGGCAAAGCTCTTCCAATGATAACACTTAATGAGTAGTTTAAATAGGATTCCTTCATTTTTTCTTCGATTGCTACTGGTATAATATTTTCAGACATTTTTGGGCTCCTTAATTAACTTTAGTTAAATTAGTAAAATTTTAATGGCAAATAAGAATTAAATAAATCATAATCCAAAATCTATTATATAACAAATATCAGCTAGCTTGCAAGGCTGGTCAAATAAAATAAAATTTGTTATAATAATAGCAGTAGAAGGACGGTGACTTTATGAAACAGGCTAGATTAAACTACAATGCAGAAAAAATAGAAGTATTAGAAGGACTAACTGCGGTAAGAAAAAGACCGGGGATGTACATAGGTAGTACGGGTACAAAAGGTTTGCACCATCTGGTTTGGGAAGTAGTGGATAATAGCATTGATGAATTTTTAGCTGGCTTTGGAAATGAAATTAAAGTTACTCTTCTCCCAGATGGAGCAGTGAAGGTAGAAGACCAGGGTAGAGGTATCCCGGTGGATATTCATAAAGCAACAGGACGACCGGCTTTAGAAATAATTATGACCACTTTACATGCAGGGGGGAAATTTAACTCTGACAGTTATTCTTTTTCAGGAGGGTTGCATGGGGTAGGAGTTTCAGTTGTTAATGCGCTCTCAGAATGGTTAGAGATTACCACCTGTTGGCAGGGACAGGAGTTTAGGCAAAAATACCTTCGAGGTAAACCGGCTGATGATATTTATGAGAATGGCCCCTGTGATGAAAGCGGTACCAAAATTATTTTTAAACCTGACCCAGAAATTTTTACAACAACCACCTTTCGCTATGATACCCTGGCTCATCGTTTACAGGAATCAGCATTTTTAAATAGTGGCTTAGAGCTTGTTCTTATTGATAAGAGAGAAGATCAGGAAGAAGTTGCTACTTTTTCTTATCAGGGTGGGATAAAGGAATTTGTAACTTTTTTGAATAAGCATCATGATGAACTAACAGAAGAAATTATTTATTATGAGAAAGAACTTGATGACTGTAATTTTGAGTTAGCTTTACAGTATAACAAAAGTTATACGGAACGAATTTATAGTTATGTCAATAATATCAAGACAGATGAAGGTGGATATCATGAGACTGGATTTAAGACCGCTTTAACAAGAGCCTTTAATAATTTTGCTCAGGATAATAATTTATTGAATAATTCCGATCCTTCCCTATCAGGCACTGATTTGCGGGAAGGGCTGACAGCAGTTATTAGTTTAAGGCTGGATAACCCCCAATTTGAAGGACAGACCAAAAATAAGCTTGGCAATAGTGATGTCAAAAGTAAGATTGAAACCAATTTTTATGAGTTTTTAACTGATTATCTTTCCTATAATATTGAATTTGGCAAAAGTGTAGTTAACAAAGCACTGCAGGCTGTCAGGGCTAGAAAAGCCTCACAAAAGGCTAGAGAATTAAGCCGTAAGAACAATAATCTATCTAATAGAAATTTACCAGTAAAATTAGCTGATTGTTCCAGTCGCAAACCAGAAAAAAGTGAATTATATCTAGTAGAGGGTGACTCAGCTGGCGGCTCGGCTAAACAGGGGAGAAACAGAAAATTTCAGGCTATTTTACCCTTAAAAGGTAAGATTCTAAATGTTGAAAGAGCAAGAATGGAAAAAATATTAAATAATAAAGAAATAGTATCGATAATAAGTGCCTTAGGAACAGGTATTGGAGCTGATTTTGATATTGATAAGCTGCGATACCATAAAATTATTGTTATGACAGATGCTGATATCGATGGAGCTCACATAGCTACTTTGATTTTGACTTTGTTTTATCGTTATATGCAGGAATTAATAAAAAAAGAACATATTTATTTAGCCTGTCCTCCTCTTTATAGAGTGAAAATCGGCAAGAAAGAAAAATATCTATATAATGACAAGGAGTTAAAAGCTTTTCGAGAAAAAAATAGTGGTAAAAATTTTTCTTTGCAGCGCTATAAAGGACTGGGCGAGATGAATCCAGAACAGCTGTGGCAGACAACTATGAATCCCGAAAATAGAAGACTACTCAAAATTGAAATTGATGATTTAATTGAAGCTGATGAAATTTTCACCAGGTTAATGGGATCTAATTCTTCACTGAGAAAAGAATTTATTTTTGCCAATGCCTCAGAAAATATTGAAATTGATGTCTAATATGATAGAATAACCATTAATGTATTGAATTATTGAAAGACCCTAGGTATTATATCAAATTATATTTATTACTAGCAGAAAGGGGGTAAACAATATGCAAAAATACCAATGTACTGTATGTATGTGGATCTATGATCCTGAAGAAGGCGATCCAGAGGGAGGAGTAGAACCAGGGACTGCTTTTGAAGATATTCCTGAAGACTGGGTCTGCCCTGAATGTGGAGTTGGTAAAGATTTATTTGAACCTTATTAAAGAGAATTAGGTTAACCGGGGCTAATCATGTCCCGGTTAACTCATCTTGGGGGGATAAAAATTAATAAAAAAGAAGTAGCAAGACAGCCCGGGGTAAAGTGTGATGACAAAGTTTTGAAATGTCAGGCCAGAAGATGTAAACATAATGTAGATAAAATTTGTCAATTACCCTGTTTAATAATCGGTAAAGATGGTAAGTGTGAATTTTACAAAATTGATAGATTTTTAGGCGATACTAGTTCAGATATATATTAAACTAAATTAAAATTAGAATTTATCATTTAAGGAGGGCAAATTATTATGGATTTCAATGAATTAGTTAAACAAAATAGATCTTATCGTAAATTTGACAATAACTATAGATTATCTAGAGAGATTTTAACTGAATTAGTTAAACTAGCAAGACAAACTGCTTCCGCAGCTAATAGACAGCCCTTAAAATACTTTTTGTCCTGCGATAAAGATACTAATGATAAAATTTTTACTACTTTAAATTGGGCTGGTTATTTAGAAGACTGGGAGGGACCTGACATAGAGGAAAGACCCTCTGGATATATTGTTATTTTAGGTGATAAAGAAATAAGTGAAGAGTATTTTTGTGATCCTGGTATAGCTATGCAGACTATGTTGTTAGGTGCAGTTAATAAAGGTCTTGGAGGATGTATATTTGCTTCTATTGATCGGGAAGAACTAAGAAAAACCTTAAATCTTAAAGAAAAATTTAAAATTTTATATGTATTAGCTTTAGGCAAACCTACTGAAGAAGTTAAGTTAGAGGAAATGGAAAATAATTATAAGTACTGGCGGGATGAACAAGAAGTCCATCATGTTCCTAAAAGACCTTTAGAAGAATTGATTATAAACTAAAATTTTTGGGAGGTAATGATAATTAGTAAAATCATTGAATCAGTTCCTAATTTTAGTGAAGGGCAGAATGAAAGAATAATTAAAAAAATTATAAGTCCCATAAAAAATAAAAGGGGAGTCAAATTATTAGATAGCTCCGCCGATAAAGATCACAATCGGTTAGTAGTCACTTTAATAGGAGAGCCCGATTCTGTACAAGAAGCAGTTCTTAATGCCTCTTTAATCGCCATTGAAAATATTGATATGAATAAACATACTGGAGAACATCCCCGGATGGGAGCAGTTGATGTAGTTCCCTTTACACCAGTACGAAATATCTCTATGGATGAAGTGATTAAAATATCAGAAAATTTCGCTAAAAATTTAGCCACTGATATAAACCTCCCTGTTTTTTTATATGAAGAATCTGCCAAGAGGGAATCAAGGAAAAATCTAGCAGATATCCGTCGAGGGGAATATGAAGGTCTGGCTGATAAACTTGCCAATAAAGACTGGCAACCTGATTTTGGCCCTGCTAAGCCCCATGAAACAGCAGGAGCTACGGCAGTGGGAGCAAGAATGCCCTTAGTTGCTTTTAATATTAATCTTGATACTGATGATAAGAGCGTTGCTGATGATATTGCCAGAAAAATAAGAAATTCAAGTGGAGGACTTCGATATTGCAAAGCTATAGGCATAGATTTAGCAGAAAGAGGCATAGTCCAGGTCTCTATGAATTTGACTAATTACAAGAAAACCTCCCTTTATCAGGTAAAAGAAATGATTAAAATGGAAGCAAAGAAATATGGAGTAAATATCATTGGTAGTGAGTTGATAGGTTTATTACCATCTCAGGCACTAATAGAATCAGCAGAGTATTATTTGCAACTGGAAGATTTTAACAAAGAACAAATAATTGAAAATAGATTATTGGAGGATTTATAATGACCCAGAAGCTGTCAGCCCTGGTTAATATTAGCCAGCTTGTAACCTGTGAGGAGTCGCAAGGTTTAGGGATTATTAAAGAAGCAGCTATAATATTTAATGATGATACTGGCAAGATTGTAGATTTAGGACCAGAAAAAAATCTGCAAAAAAAATATAATTTTCCAGAAATTATTTGCCATGATGTTAAAAACAGGCCGGTATTACCGGGTTTTATTGACCCCCATACTCATTTTATCTTTGGAGGTTATAGAGCTGAGGAATATTTAGCTCGTTTAGAAGGGTCCTCTTATTTAGAGATTATGGAAGCTGGTGGTGGAATTGAAAAAACAGTAAAAGACACCAGAAATAGTAGCTTACAACAGCTTTATAACCAGGGTTGGCAGCGATTAAATAAATTTTTGCAACAGGGTATTACCACTCTTGAGGGGAAATCTGGTTATGGTATGGAATTAGATACTGAGCTTAAACAACTGGAAGTTATGCGAAAACTTAATAAAAATCATCCTATAGATATAAAACAGACTTTTTTAGGAGCTCATGTAATACCAAAAGAATATAAAAATAATCGTGAACGCTATATAAACATTTTAATCAAGGAAATTCTGCCGGTAGTGGCAAAAAGAAATGATGTGATTTTTTGTGATGTATTTTGTGATCAGGGTGTTTATACAGTATCAGAAGCGCGTGAGATTCTCCTGGCTGCCCAGAAACTAGGATTAAAGAGCAAAATACATGTTGACGAGATTGCTTATGTTGGGGGAGCAGAATTAGCCGCTGAAATAGGAGCAGTCTCTGCTGAACATCTACTTAAAGTTTCAACAAAGGGTATTAAACTGATGAAAGATGAAGGGGTTATTCCAGTTATATTACCTATAACTGCCTTTAGTTTGCAGGAAGAATATGCTCCGGCCAGAAAAATGAGATCCGTCGGTTTAGATATTGCTCTAGCAACTGATTTAAATCCTGGCAGCAGTTATTCGCAGTCTATTCCTTTATTGTTAGCTCTAGCCACTATTAAGCTAAAATTATCTATAGAAGAAGCAATTAAAGGAATTACCATAAATGCAGCCAGAGCTTTAGATTTAGAAGATGAAATTGGCAGTCTTGCTCCGGGGAAAAAAGCTGATTTAGTGGTACTGGATGCTCCTGGCTATGAACATTTAATCTATCACATAGCAACTAATATTGTTCATTCAGTCTATAAAGAAGGTGAAATTGTCAAGAAAAAGGATAAAGAAATTTTTGGTGGAAGGGGTAATAGCTAATGGCTTTTAAAAACTATACTCTAGCAGAATTTAGTGAAGAATTGTCATCGGAAAAGGCTACTCCTGGAGGCGGAGGTGTCGCAGCTTATAGTACCGCTTTAAGTTCTGCTTTATTATTGATGGTTATAAATCTCACTGAATCAAATGATGAACTCAATAGCTTTGTTGTGGACCTTAAGAAAGACATTAAAGATGCTCTTCATTTGATCGATCAGGACTGTGATAGCTTTAATAAAGTTATGGAGGCCTATAAATTACCTAAAAAGACTGAAAAAGAAAGAAAAAAAAGAAAAAAGGCTATTGAAGAAGGTTTAAAGGAGGCAACATTAACTCCCTTTGATACAATGAAGGTTGCTTTTAAATTATTACAAATTTCATTAAAAGTAGCCCAAAGGGGCAATAAGAATGCTTTATCAGATGCAGGTGTTGCTGGTTTTATGGCTTATGCTGCAGTAAAAGGGGCTTACTTTAATGTTCAGATTAATACTACTTCTATAACTGACGAAGAATTTAAAGAACCAATCAATAGAGAAGCCGAAGAAATGATGGAAGAGAGTAATGTTATGGCAGAACAATTGGAAAAATACCTTAAAGAAGAAATTTGTTAATTTCGCAAAAGATAAGTTTTACGAAAAAATAAACAAAATCAAAAAATCAGAGTAAATCCTGTGGAATTTTAATTGTTTCTCCTGGTGATAGATTAAGATCTGATAGTTCATTATAATCTCTAATTTCATACACTATTCTTCGAATATCTTGGGAGCTTTCAGTCTTTTGCTTGACTATATTCCAAAGAGAGTCTCCAGGTTTAATTGTATAGGTTTTAATATTTCTTTCATCTTCTTCAGCTCTTAGATTATTAATAGTATCAGTCATAGCTATATTATTAATACTAGATAGATAAAAATTTAAAATAAGCAAAAACATTATAATTAAAAAGATAGAGAGAAATATATTTGTCTCTTTAGTTTTAACCATTTTTCTATCCCCCTTAAATAAAGCTTAAATTAAACAATTAAAAACACCCGTATAATCTTAAAACAACAAATGTTTGCCAGCTAAATATATTATACCAAAACATACATTTGCCGTCAAGAGTTTTTTGAACCTTTGTTTGTTTAAAGATAAATTTTATGTTATAATAGAGAAAATAATAAATTGGTTTTTATTAATATTTTAGGAGGTTTTTTAATGGATGATTTAAGTGAGAGGCAAAAAAAGATTCTATCTCATATAGTTGAAGAGTTGCAGGATAAAGGGTATCCTCCCTCTGTTAGGGAGATAGGAAAGGCGGTAGGCCTAAAGTCACCGGCCTCGGTATATAATCATTTAAAGACCCTAGAGAAGCTAAATTATATTAGAAGAGACCCCGAAAAACCTAGAGCTATTAAAGTTTTGTTTGATTATGAAAACAAATTTCCTACAAATGTTAAAAGCAAAAAAGAAGTGGTGAGTGTTCCCCTGTTAGGTAGGGTAACTGCTGGAGCTCCCGTTCTCTCAGAAGAGAATATTGAAGATTATTTCCCCCTGCCCTTAAATTATTACAAACCAGGGAATAAAGATTTATTTATGTTGAAGGTTCAGGGCGACAGTATGGTCGATGCTGGCATTCATAATGATGATTTAGTAATTGCTGTCAGGCAAGAAATAGCCCAAAATGATGATATAGTTATAGCTTTATTAGAAAATGAAACCACTGTTAAAAGATATTATAAAGCTAATGACCATATTGAACTGCGCCCCGAAAATGAAGCCTATGATATTATTAAAGTTAAAAATGTTAATATTCTGGGGAAAGTTATAGGTCTTTTTCGGAAGATTTAAGAGCATCTATTCTCTTAATTGCTTTTTTGATTAATTTAAAATCTCGCCAGGCATATTTTTTCATATTGCTATTCCTTAGTAGATATGCTGGATGGAATGTTGGCAGAAAATAAAGCTTACCTTTATTATACCATTGTCCTCTAGCTCGAGTTATTGCTAGATTATCATCAACCAAATACTTTAAAGCTGTGGAGCCTAAAGGAACAATTACTTTAGGCTCTATTATTTTGATTTCTGCTGCTAAAATAGGTGCACAGGCATCCATTTCATCCCAGGTAGGGACGCGGTTATCTGGAGGACGACATTTTACTATATTGCTTATATAAATATTTTCTCTTTTTATATTAACTGCTGAAAATATCTTGTTTAATAGCTGGCCTGCCCTTCCTACAAAGGGGCGCCCCTGTCTATCTTCATCTCCACCAGGCCCTTCACCTATAAACATTATTTTACGGCGGGTATTGCCTTCTCCCATAACGACCTGCCGACACTTAGCTCTTAAATGACAGCGTTCACATTTTTGAGCCTTCATTTTTAATTCTTCATAATTATCATCGGGATAGTTAATCATAGAAACCTGTTTTACTTTGCCCTGTTCATTAAACATATTTTAGTCACCCAAATCTACTAATCAGTTATTTTTATCTTTTTACCTTTTAAATCTGTGAAAACCAAGCTCTTTTCGACCTTAAATTCTGATAATTTATTTGTTGCCTGAGGAAAATTTTCTCCAACCCGATTGCTATTATGGGCATCAGAGCTTAAAACTACCGGTATATCTCTCTCTCCTATCAAAGATAATATCCTGTCATCAGGATAAAATTCTTTTGCTGGCTTATTTATTCCATTGGTATTAATTTCTATAGCCAGGTCATCTTTGTTGGCAATGGCATTTAAAACTGGCTTGATGATTTTTTCTTGCTGAGTCATATTTGTTAACTTGTGGTTGAAAACTTTAATTAAGTCCAAATGACCAATAATATTAAAAAGACCGGACTTAGCAGCCTTAGTTACTAAATTATAATAATCTTGATAGATATCAATTAAAGGCCTCTCTTTAAAACGATGGCTGTATTTAGGATGATCAAAATTCCAATCACCAATATGATGTACTGAACCAATTGTATAATCAAAGGGGTAGTTGCTAATAATTTTGGCAATTTCCTCTTCTTTACCAGGAAAATAATCAAATTCTATCCCTATTTTAATGTCAATATCCTGATATTCCTCTTTTATTCTAAGTAAGTTATCAAAATTAAATTCAGTTAGATAAAAACTATGGTCAGAGAAGCCCAACCCTGACAGACCAACTTTTTTAGCTCTTTCAACGAATTCTTTTAATATATTTAAATTCTGACAGGGTTGAACTTCCTCTTCTCCATGAGCATAGGGGTGAGTATGCCAGTCGTATAACAAATTATTCACCTATCTTTTTATAGTCTTTTCATTAATTTTTATAAATGTTTATAATCATTTTAGCTATTTAAGAAAAAAGTCCACTCTCTTCTAGACGTGATAAGGCTTCCTTTATTCTTTCTTCAGGTACAGTTAAGGCTAACCTGACAAAATTCTCACCCTGTTCGCCATAACCAATACCCGGGGTAAAAAATACTCCTGTCTCCTGGAAAACCTCTTTAGAGAATTGTTCCCCATCCTGAAAATTTTCAGGCACCTCAGCCCAGATATAGAAAGAAGCTTTATTAGCTGGGACTTTCCAGCCTATTTTCTCTAATCCTTGTACCAAAACATCTCTTCTCTTACGATAAATTTCTCTTATTTCATCTGCTGCTGTGTTCTTGCTGTTTAGGGCTTCTATGCCTGCCTTTTGTACTGCTTCAAATATACCGGAATCAATATTGGTTTTAATTCTACCCAGAGATTCTATATATTCTTCTTTACCTACAGCCCAGCCACATCTCCAGCCAGTCATATTAAAGGATTTAGATAAAGAGCCAAATTCAATTGCTACTTCTTTAGCCCCGGGTATTTCTAAAAAGCTCAGGGGCTTCTCATCCTCTAAATAAACTTCACTATAAGCAGAGTCATGGGCGACAATAATATCATGCTTTTGGGCCAATCTAACAACTTCAACAAAAAACTCTCTGGTTGCTATTCCAGCAGTAGGATTGTTAGGATAATTTAAAAACATTAACTTGGCATTATTTAAAACTTCTTCCTCTATTTCAGCAAAATTGACTAAATAATCATTTTCTTTTTTTAATGGCAAAAACTCTACTTCCCCTCCAGCCAGCAAAACAGATGTGTTATAAACTGGATATCCAGGATCAGGTATCAGGGCTAAGTCCCCTTCGTTAATATAGCAAAAAGGAAAGTGCGCGATTCCTTCTTTTGAACCAATTAAAGAGACTATCTCCTTATCTGGATCCAATTTTACCCCAAATCTTTTTTTATACCAATCTGAGACTGCTTTTCGATAAGAATATAGCCCTTCATAAGAAGGATAACTGTGAGTTGAAGGATCCTGTACTGCTGTAATCATCCTCTCCACAATATGGTCTGGAGTCGGTTGATCGGGGTCTCCAATACCAAAGCTAATAACATCAACTCCCTCATCTTTAGCTTTATTTATCATTTTATCTATCTCGGCAAATAAATAAGGGGGTAACGACTTAATACGGTTTGCTTGTTCCATGAAAATCACATCCTTTATTGTAATTGAAATTTTTAATAATTAGTAATCTGGCCCTGATAGACTACTTCTGAAGGACCGATGATAAAAATGTCTTCAGCAGGCCAGGAAACCTCTAAATTGCCTCCAGGTAAATTCAAAAGGGCTTCTCGGTTGGCTAACTGATTTTTTACCGCAGCTGCTAGGGTGGCAGCAGCTCCAGTGCCACAGGCTAATGTCAACCCACTACCTCTTTCCCAAACTCTTACCTTAATTTTATCAGCAGCAACTATTTGAGCAAATTCAACGTTGGTTTTTTCCGGAAAATAGCGATGATTTTCTATTTTTGGCCCCAATTCAGAAACCGGGAATTCTTCGGGATCTTCTGATAAGAAAAACACAGCATGAGGATTACCCATTGATACCGCTGTAAATTTAAAGTTCTCATCTTCTACATGTATATTACCAGTAAAAGAGCCCTCTGCACAGGTAGAAAAGGAATCGATTAAAGGAATATCAGCTGGAGAAAAGCTGGGCTTACCAAGGTTAACTTTTATTTTAGCTTTATCATAACCCAGGTCAAGTATTTCAGGTTTGATTAGTCCAGCTGCAGTCTCTATTGTCTGTTTGTCCTTTTTAGTAATGTCATTTAAAGCTAAGTAATGGCTGACACAGCGGATACCATTACCGCACATTTCTGCTTGACTGCCATCAGCATTATGGATTATTACCTTACAGTCATTTTGTTTGTTCTGAGGGGGATAGATTACTAAAATCCCATCTGCTCCCACCCCAAAGCGTCTCTGGCAAATATTAACCACCTGTTCAGGCTCTAATTCACTAAAACTATTGGTGATATTATTGACAACTAAAAAATCATTACCTAAACCGTGCATTTTGCTAAACTTTATTGTTCTCACCTTCTTCCTCCTCAAAAAGTTTAACAGATTCTTCTGGAATCAATGTAGAAATAGCGTGTTTATAGATAAGTTGATCTTTACCGCTGCTGTTAACCAAAATAGTAAAATTATCAAAGGACACCACTACTCCCGTTAATTGAAAACCATTGACCAGATAAAAAGTGACTGTAGTTTTATTCTTTCGTAATTCATTTAAAATTTTGTCCTGCAAATTTTTTTGTTTCACCTTCATCCCCCTCTTTTGGTATAAAGCAAATAGACAATTTTTTATATTTTTTTATATCCTTTAAAAAACACTTCTTTTTTCATATATTCAAGATAACTAAAAGTATTCCTTTAATAGAGTGAAATTATCAGCAAAAAATTTTTTCTTGATTAAATCTAATAAATAAATCTCCAGCTCTTTTCCTGGCCAATTTGTTTTATCTATCCAGATATATTCTTTATCTCTCTTCAAAAAATTTCTCTGTTTCTTGGCTAATCTTCTGGTATTTCTTTTGATAAGCCTTACTGCTTCTGATAAAGAAATTTGCCCTGCCAGATAATCAATTATCTCTTTATAACCAACAGCCTGGCTGGCTGTTTTACTCAAAGAATAATTTGTTTGCAACTCTTTGACTTCTTCTATTAAACCCTTCTCCAGCATAAAATCAACCCTGGAATTAATTTTTTGGTAAATATCCTTGCGGGGCTGACCTAAGGCAATCTTTAAATGATTGTATTTAGCAGGTTGCCTTTCCTGGCGGAACTTATAATAGCTTCTAGTTTTATCTGTCAAAAAATATATCTCCAGGGCTCTTGTAACCCTTCTAATGTCATTAGGATGAATTTTGCGGGCATATTCCGGGTCTATACTGGCCAGATACTTATGTAGTGCTCTATTATCCTTTGTGGCCACCCAATCTTTAAGCCTGGTGCGAATATCGCTCTCCGGTAAAGAGGGGAGCATAAAACCTTCCACGACTGCCTTAATATAAAGCCCTGTTCCCCCCACTAAGATAGGAAGCTTTCCTTTAGAGGTTATTTCATTAATTTTATTTTGGGCTAATTTTTGATACTCAGCTACTGAAAACTCTTCCTCCGGGCTGACTATATCAATTAAGTGATGAGTTATTCTTTCTCTAATCTCTGGACTTACTTTATCGGTACCAATATCCATATCCTGATAAACCTGCATGGAATCTGCAGAGATAATTTCACAATCAATTTTTCTGGCTAACTGCAGGGAAAGAGAAGTTTTTCCACTAGCTGTAAGCCCTGAAATAATGAGCAGTGGTGCTTTAGCCATTTTAAATCACCTATCAACCATTTTATTTAATTGTTTTAAAGTTATCCTTACAGTGATTGGGCGGTGATGGGGACAGCGGTAAGGATTTGAGCTTTTAAATAAATTTTCTATAATTCTTTTCATTTCAACCTCTGATAAAGATTCTCCCTCTTTTATAGCCTGGCGACAGGCTGAAAAAAGCAATATTTCTTTAATGATTTCGTCTTTGGCAGCCATTTTGGCCTTATCTAAAATTTGATTTATGATATCAGATAAGTTTTCTCGACCGGTCTCCTCCTCTAAAAAGTTGGGGACCGCAGCTAATACGTAACTGGAGGGACCAAATTTTTCAATTTGAAAACCAATATTTTCTAAATCTAACTTTAAATCATTAACAATCTCTTTTTCCTGGGGAGATAATTCCAGGGGTAAAGGAGTTAACAATAAACGACTATCATTATCTTTTTCGTTAACTTTTTGGGAAATATCATCGAAGATTATCCTTTCGTGGGCATTGTGTTGATCAACAATTAAAAGCCCCTTCTCCGTCTGTAAAAGGATAAACAAATTGTGAAGCTGTCCTAATAATTTCCAGTTTTCTATGGCGAGGTCTTCTGTTGGTTCCTGCTTGTTCTCTACTGCCTTTGTCTCCAAATAATTTTTTTTATTTTCTTTAAAAGTAGTATTGGTAGGAAATAGATTTTTCTGAGCATAATCAGCTTTATCGGTTGAAGACTTTTGTGTCATTCCAGGATTTATATTTGGTCCAGGTTCTCTATATTTCTGTTCTTTTTCAATTGGCTTTTTATTAGTGGATGATCTAATTTTTTCATTTAAATTGGGGAATTCTGAATGACTTTCCTGTCCCTGAAGGATTTCGCTTAATTTATTTTGTAGTATTTCTTTAATTATTTCTCCCCGGCTGAATTTAACTTCTTTTTTGGTAGGATGTACGTTAACATCAACTAAAATGGGGTTTAAGTTAATATTGAGAAAAACCAGAGGATATTTATTGCTGGGAAGTCTAGCTCCATAGGCTTCTTCTACTGCCATTCTTAGAAATTTATTATTTACCGGTCTATTGTTGACAAAAAAGTATTCATGTTGGCGAGAAGACCGGGAAATGCTAGGGTTTACTAGACAACCGGAGACCTCAAGGAATTTTTCCGAAAAATCGATAGTGATCAGGTTATTATAGACCTCTTCACCATATAAGCTATATATATTATCTTTTAAACTGCCATTGCCTGGCGACGATAAAACCTCTCCATTTTCATTTTCCAAAACAAACTTAATATCAGGGTTAGCTAAAGCTAAAGAAGTGACGAGCTTATTTATTCTAGCTGCTTCAGTACTGGTCTTCTTTAAATATTTATATCTTGCTGGAGTATTATAAAATAAATCTTTTACCATAATTTCTGTACCTGTTGGGAGCCCTAACTTTTTTTTCTTAATAATTTCCCCACCCTTTAATTCTATATGAGTACCGCTATTTTCTGATATATGGCGGGTTTTAGCAATTACATGAGAAACTGCAGCGATACTGGCTAATGCTTCTCCTCTAAATCCAAGAGTATAGAGGGAATAGATATCATCTATACCCTTTATTTTACTGGTGGCATAGCGGGAAAAGGCAAGTTCAACCTGCTCACTAACTATTCCTTCTCCATTGTCCTGTATTTTTATCTTTTCTTTGCCCCCCTCTTTAACAGTAATCTCAATTTTATCTGCTTTGGCGTCAATGGAGTTTTCCACTAATTCCTTGACAATGGAGGCAGGGCGTTCTATCACTTCACCAGCGGATATCTGATTAGCTACTTTTTTAGTTAGCTTCTTTATTTCTCCCATGACAAACCACCTTTAAAATTTGCTTATTCATCCCCCTGTATGGTTTGTTTGAAGTTGTAGAGTATTTCTAAAGCTTTTATAGGGGTAATGTTATTAACCTGTAGTTCTTTTAATTCAGCAATAATTTCTTTCTCTTTATCAGTGAGAGAAAAGAAATTTAGTTGATTTGGATTAGGCTCTTTAGCATCTAGTTTTTGGCTGAATTTTTTTGTCCTCAGAGCAGGTTTGCCGTTACTTGATTCTAATCTCTGCAAAATTTCTTTAGCCTCCTGAAGAATATCTTCAGGTAGACCGGCTAATTTGCCTACTTCAATACCATAACTTTGATTTGCTGAACCAGGTTCAATTTGATATAAGAATCTAACTTCATCATCTTCTTCCGTAACTAGAACATGCAAATTTTTTATACCATCAATCCTGTTAGCCAGTTCTGTAAGTTCATGATAATGGGTCGCAAAAAGAGAGCGGGCCCCAATTTTCCGGGGATTATTTATGTATTTACTCACTGCCCAGGCCAGGCTCATACCGTCATAGGTGCTGGTACCTCTGCCAATTTCATCAAGGATAATAAGACTTTTGGAGGTTGCATTGTTGACAATATTACTTACTTCATTCATTTCTACCATGAAGGTGCTCTGACCGGTAGAAAGATCATCACTGGCTCCAACCCTGGTAAAAATTCTATCTGCTAAACCTATTCGGGCAGAAGAAGCAGGTACAAAGGAGCCTATTTGAGCCATAAGCGTTATCAAAGCAACCTGACGCATGTAAGTAGATTTTCCTGACATATTAGGCCCAGTAATGATAAGAAAACGGTTTTCACTTAAATCTAATTTAGTGTGATTGGGAACAAAATTAATATTAACCATGTTTTCCACCACAGGATGTCTGCCGGCAGTGATTGCTATCTCATTGCCATTATGAATTTCAGGTTTGCAATAATCATTTTCTAAAGCAACCTGACTAAGTGCTGCTAAAACATCTAATGTGGCAACGTTATTAGCCGATACTTTAATTCTTTCAATATTCTGCTGACATAATTCCCTTACCTGACAGAATAGCTCATATTCTAAATCATTAATCTGTTCTTCTGCTCCTAAAACAATCGATTCTTTTTCCTTTAGTTCAGGAATAATATAGCGTTCACTATTGCTTAAAGTTTGTTTTCTTTCATAATTATCAGGTACCTTGTCTAGGTTGGCCTTGGTAACTTCAATATAATAACCAAAGACTTTGTTAAAACCTACTTTGAGAGAGCTTATTCCCGTTCTTTCTTTTTCAGTAGCCTGCAAATTAGCAATCCAATCGCGGGCAGCCTGGCATTTATCTCTTAATTCATCTAACTCTTCATTATAACCTTCCTTTATTAACCCACCTTCTTTGGGAGAGTGAGGAGGGTCATCTACGATAGCTTCCTCTAGAGTTTGACTTAATTCTGGAATTATATCGATATTATTTTTGATTTTCTGTAATAAGTTAGAGTTAAAACCTTTTAGTTCCTCTTTTAAATCAGGCAGCAAAAATAAAGAATTTCTCAAAGCAGCCATATCCCTAGGATTTATAGATTGATAACTAATTTTGCTTAAAAGTCTTTCTAAATCGTATATATCCTGTAAAATTTCCTGTAATTTATTACGAGAAACAAAATTATCATTTAATTCTTCTACTGCTGATAATCTCTTGTTGATTTTATCTGCCTGCAAAAGAGGTTGATTGATCCATTTTCGTAATTTTCGAGAACCCATGGAAGTTGAAGTTTTATCCAATATTGAGAGCAAGGAGCCTTTTTTGCGATTTTCTCTAATAGTTTGACAGAGCTCTAAATTTCTCCTGGTATTGGCATCTAAAACCATATAATCTTCTACAAAATAACTGGATAGCTTTTTAATATGCTTCAATGATTTCTTCTGAGTTTTTTCTATATAAGATATGATTTGAGCAGCCGCAACTCTAGCTGCTGATAGGTTTTTTATAGCTGGTGAATATCTGGCATCCTTTCGAGAAAAATAGTCAGCCAGAATATCAGCTGCCCTATCAGCTTTTATCTTTGTACAGGCTGAAATTTGCAGCTTTTTTTCTTTAAATTTATCTATCCAGGAAAAATTTTTATTTACTTCTTCAGGAATTATTATTTCACTGGGATCAAGGCGATCAATTTCATCAATTATAGTAGCTTTTTTTCCTACTTCAGTGGCTAAAAACTCCCCTGTGGAAATATCTATATAGGCAAAACCATATTTGTGATTAACTTTGCTCAAAGATACCAGATAGTTATTTTTTTCATCAGGTAAAATTTCATCTTCAATGACAGTTCCTGGAGTTATAACTCTGATGACATCTCTATCTACAAGTCCATTACTTTCTTCAGCATCTTCAATTTGTTCACAGATAGCTACTTTGTGATCAGCATCAATTAATTTAGCAATATAAGAAGAAGCAGAATGGGCAGGAACGCCAGCCATAGGGGTCTCTTTACCCCCACCCTTATTTCTTGATGTTAGAGCAATATCAAGGAGTCTGGCGGCTTTTTGAGCATCTTCACCAAACATCTCGTAAAAGTCACCTAGGCGAAAAAATAAGATACAATCTGAATATTGCTTTTTTAGAGACTGATATTGTTGCATCATAGGAGTTAACTGGCCCAAAATATCACCTCAATAAAAATTAAATAAATTCTCCGTATAAAGTCCAACTGCCAGCATCATTTATTTTTACTTTAACAAATTCTCCCACTTTATCCGGGCAGGCCGGTACAATTACCAATTTATTGGTAGCTGTTCTGCCAGAAAAATGAGCAGGATCCTTTTTGCTTTCTCCAGTAATTAAAACTTCTTCTGTTTGTCCTATTAACTTCTGGTTTTTTTGGTAACTGATTTTATTCTGTACTTTCATTAATTTTTGTAATCGGGCATTTTTTTCTTCTTCCGGAAGCTGATCATCTCTTTTTGCAGCAGGAGTACCTTCGCGTGGGGAGTAAGCAAAGGTAAAAGCCATATCAAAACTAGCTTTTTTCACTAGAGAAATAGTTTGGGAAAAATCTGCTGTGGTTTCTCCCGGGAAACCAACAATGATATCAGTAGTGATGGCAGCTTCTGGTATTTTATTGCGTATTTTATCCAGGATAGCTAAATATTTTTCTCGGCTGTACCCTCTATTCATAGCCTTTAATATATTATTACTACCAGATTGTACAGGCAAGTGAAAATGAGGGCAGATATTATCTTCGGCAGCGCAAATATTAATAAGTTTATTAGAAAGATCCTTAGGATGAGAAGTCATAAATCTTATTCTTTGAATCTCTGTTTCAGTGGCTATTTTATACAGGAGCTCCGGAAAATCTATATCATCCTCTAAATCCTGGCCATAAGAATTTACATTTTGCCCTAAAAGAGTGATCTCTACAAAACCCTCATCAATTAGTTTATTTACTTCATTGAGAATATCAGCTGGCTCTCTGCTGCGTTCCCTTCCCCTGACCTGGGGGACTATACAATAACTACAATAATTTTCACAGCCCTGGATAATAGTTAACCAGGCTTGAAAATCATTTTTCCTTTTAACTGGGACATCAGGTATTAAACCCCGGTCACTATCCCAGACTTCAATTATTCTATCTTTACCTTTCTTTATCTGCTGGATAAGTGAAGGAAGTTCTGCCAGATTATGAGTGCCAAAAACTATATCAACATGGGAGTGTTTACGATAGAGCTCTTTAGCAATATCCTTTTGTTGCATCATACAACCACCAACGGCTATGATAAGTTCTGGGTTTTCTTCTTTTAAAGGTTTATAAGACCCTATTTTACCATGAACCTTTAATTCGGCGTTTTCCCTTACCAGACAGGTATTAAAAACAATAATATCAGCCTCTTCAGCTTTTTCAATAGATCTATACCCCATACCTGTTAACATGCCAGCTATTTTCTCCGAATCATGTTCATTCATCTGACAGCCATAGGTAATAATCTTATAGTACAAGAACTACACCACCTAATTTATTATATTAAAATTGCCCAATCTTTTATTGGGCAAGATAATTCATACTATTTTATTATACTATATCAAATAAGATAATTCAAAACTCGATAAACAGAAAAATTGTATATGATTGACTGATTTTTTTCTTATAAAAGTTAACCCCCGGCAAAGGCCGGGGGGATTAATTTATTTGACTATAAAACAATTAGTCAACTTTTACTACGTTTTCTGCTTGAGGTCCACGGTCAGTTTCGACAATTTCAAATTCTACTTCCTGACCATCTTCTAAGTTCTTGAAACCTTCTTCTTCAATAGCAGAAAAGTGTACAAAAACATCTTCTTCTTCGCCTTCACGTTCAATAAAGCCAAAACCCTTCTTTGTGTCGAACCATTTAACATTTCCTGTGTAAATCATTAATCTTATTCCTCCTAAATCTTTAATCATTATTTTATTGCTTCCTCTATAACAATAACATACAAATAAGATATTATCAAGGGATTAAAGTGGTTTTATGAAAAAAATTATTATATATCTAAATTATTCTATATTATCTTTAAACCATTGCACTATATCATCAGATTCATAAAGAGGCTCACCATCAATAAAAAGACAGGGGACCTGGGTCTTACCTCCTTCATTCTGTAATTCTTTTTTAGCCTCTATATTTTTATTGATATTTTTTAATTCTACTTCAATATCTTTATCTTCTAGAAAATTTAAGACTTTTCTACAATAAGGGCAGGTTGGCATGTAATAAAGGGTTAATTTTGACACTTAAATACCTCCTTTTCAATTTTTCTTTGATAATAGTATATCAAATTCACTACTTTGAATTGTATAATCGTTTACAGAATAGCAATAATTAACTATTCTTTTGCTGCTGTTCTTTTATCTTATAGATAGCTGGCAGATAGGGTTTGGTAAAAAGTGCAGTTTCAAATTCTCTGGTATCTTCATTTTGTCGAGATTTATCTCGGTATTTAGAGATAACTGCATTAATCTCTTCGCGAAAGTTTTCCAGGTCTTCCTGATCTAAATATATCTTTTGAATACCCAGGAAAAGTGATTTTTTGCCAAAATATTGATTGTCCTCAAGAGCTTTATCTATATCATCATAATCCTTTAATAGCTCTAAGAGATCTTTAAAATCACTGGATAAATGTTGAATTAAACCAAAAACCCAATGGTTATCAACATTTTGAGGTATATCATTAAAAATTTGTCCCAGGGAGTAATACTGAGCTTTTTTATTAAAAAGTATATTTTGATCAGTTTTCTTTGAAATTACCATTTCAGCTTCACTCATACGTAATAAATAATCTAAAACCATATTTTTATCTTCATCAATCTCTTGTGCTATTTTTTCAGCGCTAATCCACTCTCCTTTCTCCATAGCAACCAGGATGGTAAGCCCTATAGGGTCTGTTAATAAATCAGCCTGTTCTTGATTTTTAATTTGGTAGGTCTCTTCTTTATCAGTGGCCAAAAATTTCACCTCCTAATTTTGAGCAGGAAATTGCCAAATTTTCTTTAAGTTAATATATAAGAACAAAACTTCGCAAAACCTAACTTTTATGAAAGGATGGTTTTAATGTCTGAAAGTATTACTTATTCTAAAGCCATGGAAAAATTTCAACATCATCTGTTGGTAGAAAGAGGTTATTCTAAATTAACTGTTAAAGAGTATTTAAATGATTTAAAATTATTCAAAGAATATCTTCAGGAAAAAGAAAATTATCCTAACGATTTTTCCGTAGAACGCGTTGAAAAATATGAAATTGTTGATTTTCTTGGTAATATAATTATAATTAAAGAAAATACTCCGGCTACTCGTAATCGTAAACTTTATTCTCTGCGTTCTTTTTTTAAATATTTAGTTCAAGAAAAAATTCTGAGCAATAATCCTGCTGAGACAGTGGAAGCTTCAAAAACTGAAAATCGCAGTGAACCAATTTACTTAAAGACAAATGATGCTCGTAAATATATTAGGACAATAAGAAATTCTGATTCCCGTAATAACATAAGAGATTTGGCCATAGTCAAACTTTTTTTATATGCCGGCCTCAGGATATCTGAATTGGTTAATTTAGATATGGAGAATTTGGATTTTGATGATGAAGCTTTGAAATTTTACGGTAAAGGCAATAAAGAAAGAGTTATTCCTTTACATAACGATGTAATTGAAGCAATTTTAGATTATTTGCCTTTAAGAGACCAGGTAGATATAAAAAAAGAAGAAGACAAAAATGCTTTATTTTTATCTTCTCAGGGCAAAAGAATATCCCCAAGAACTATTCAATTGTTTGTTAAAAAATATGCCCGGGAAGCCGGGTTACGTCAAGCAAGTAAAATAACCCCTCATAAGTTAAGGCATACCTTTGCTACTTCTTTATATCACCAGACAAAAGATATTAAAGTTTTACAGGATCTTTTAGGACATGCTGATATTTCAACCACTCAAATTTATACCCACACCGACTTAGAAGAAAAACAGCAGGCTATTGATGAATTACCAGGTATGGAAGATTAGTATTTGCCGGGCACATGATAAACTGAAGGTTTTCTCCCCTTTGCTTGCGGATATAATTGCATTAAAGCATAAACCTCTTCTGGTAGGTCTTGAGAAAAATCAAGACTGAGTTCTGCTAAAATTTCAGCAGTAATGGGAAAGTCATGAGTATACTTCCCTCTACAAAGATTATCAATAACCCTCTCAATTTCTGTTGCTGTTAATTTGTCCTGCAGCATATCTTTAATAAAATGTTCTAGCTGCTGTACTGCTTTTTGGGCAATATTATCTAATATTAGAGTTTCATCGTCTATATCATCTACATTTTTTTGTTTAGTGACATTATTTATTGATTCAGCTGGATAACCTCTAACCTGAGGATCAACGGGGCCTAATACTGCATTTTGATCAAGAATTATTTTATCAGCAGCTAAAGCAATTAGAGTCCCTCCAGACATAGCATAATGGGGAACCATTACCGTGACCTGGCTGGGATGATTTTGAATAGCCCTGGCAATCTGCTCGGCTGCTAAAACTAACCCCCCTGGAGTGTGTAATATTAAATCAATGTCCTTTTCATCGTCGACCTTTCTAAAGGCTCGCAATATTTCCTCAGAGTCATCTATATCTATAAATCTAGTAAAGGGAATCCCAATGAGACTTAATATTTCCTGACGATGAATTAAGGTAATCACTTTGCTGTTGCGCTTTTCTTCTATTGCTTTTATTTGTTTATTGCGTTTATAATTTAAAAATAAATTTTTAATCAGGGGGTAGATAAATATTATAAAGATTAAAAGCAATATTATAATAATACTCCAGGGCATAATTACCCCTCCTATATAATAATATTCGGGCTCAGGAAAAAAAGTCCTTGTGGAAAAATAATAATGGTGGTGAGAGGCGGAATCGAACCGCCGACACGGGGATTTTCAATCCCCTGCTCTACCAACTGAGCTATCTCACCACCAAAATCTTATTTCATTATTAGAATAATAACATAAAAATAATATGGATGCAAAAATTCAAATCAAATCATTATAATTTAGGGAAAGATTTCCACTTCAATTTCTTCAGGAAATTTAGCAGCAATTTCAGTTAATTTTTTTTCAGAAACAGGTTTATAACCAGAATAGGCTGGGCCTCTATTTATAGTATTTAAATCAACCCTATCAGGGGCTATTTTGCTGACAAGTTTTTTAAACTCAATAATCTCTTCTTTGCTATCGTTTAAGCCCTTAATAAATAGGATTTCTAACCATATCTTCCCCTGAAAAATCTCTTGAAATCCTTTAATTCCACCAACAATATTATCCAGTGTGATACCCTTAACTGGTTGACATATCTTCTGAAAAGTTTTTTCACAACCAGCATCTAAAGAGGGGACTAATAAATCAATATTTTTTAGCTCTTGCTGAACTTTATTTTCTGTTAACAAAGTGCTATTGGTTAAGACAGCAACTCTATAGTGAGGATAATTATTTTTAAGATAAGCAATTATCTCACCGATCTTGCTATGGAGAGTTGGTTCACCATGGCCAGAAAAGGTAATAAAATCAGCCTGAGGGTCCCTGGCTAGAATCTGCTCTAATTCTTTAATAACTTCTGCTGCAGGAACATATTCTTTTCTCTCTCCTGTCAGGGTAGTAGTAGGTCCACATTCGCAGTAAAGACAATCTTCACTACAGATATTTGCAGGTAAAAGATCAATGCCTAAAGACCTACCCAGGCGGCGAGAGATAACTGGACCTTTGATATAATTCATTTTTATCTACCTTCTTAAAAGTATCTATTAATATTATTCTAAGGCAAGTAATTTTTGGGGTCGCGATGTTCTCCTTGCTCAATAACCTCAAAATGCAGATGTGAACCTGTCGCTACTCCTGTATTACCAACAGCGGCTATAACATCCCCCTGGGATACCTGTTCTCCCTGGCTAACATGGAGTTGAGAGTTATGAGCATACAATGTTTCCTTGCCATCACCATGGTCAATTACAATCGTATAACCATATCCTCCCATCCAGCCACTATGAACGACTGTACCATCTTCAGCAGCTTCAATTCGTTCACCATAGGAGGCTGATATATCAATACCTGAATGAAAATCTCTTTCTCTGGTTACTGGATGAGTTCTATTACCAAAGCCAGAGGTGATCTCCCCCTTAATAGGCCACTGTAAAGAGGTTGAATCTGACTCCCTGCTGGAACTGCCACTCCTATCAGGCTCTACCGGAATAACTAATTCATCTCCGGCAGTTATTCTATCACCTGAAATATCATTAGCCCTTTGTATTTCTTCAATTTCTACATCATGCTGGTTTGCAATTAATGAAAGAGAATCACCACGCTTAACTTCATGGTATACTTTTTCCTCATTTGAAGTTTCCTGTTCATTATTATCTTCTTTATTATCGCTAGCTACATCATTGTTACTGGGTATTTCCAGTTCATCATCGGGATAGATGTTATAATCAGTTAAACCATTAATTTGCATTATTTTATCAACTTCAACATCAAATTTACTAGCTATATTGGAAAGAGTATCTCCAGAATTTACAGTATATGTAGTGGTCTCTTCCTCGCTTTCCTGGATTACCCTTTGTAAATTATCAATAGTCTTTGGCCCGACCACTCCATCTGAAGTAAGATCTTCTTCACTTTGAAACTCTTCCACGGCCTCTCTGGTTTCAATCCCGAAGATACCATCAATAGTAACCTCATAACCAGCCTGATGTAATTTTTCTTGTACTGATTGTACTGAAGCCCCCCGACTTCCTTCTCTTAAAACCTCTGATGCTATAGTAGTAGTTGCTGAAAGGGAAAATATTAGCCCTACTATTATTAACATCAGTAAAAGACGATTTTTCATTTTGACAATCAACCCCTTTTTTGGCTTATTTCTATATTTCTTCACCATCTTTCATTTTAACATATTTTTTATATTTCGTCCAATAATTCGCTGGTTACAAATCTCTCTAATAGCTGAGCACAGGATTTATAATCATTAACATCAATCATTTCCGCTGGTGAATGAATATAACGACAGGGTATTGATAAAGTGCCGCTGGGAACCCCTTCTTTACTAAGCTGAATAGCTCTAGCATCAGTTGCTCCAAATTCTAAAACTTCGTGCTGATAGGAAATATCATTTTTTTGAGCTAATTCTTCTAAAGTCTTTCTTATACCAGGATGAGATATGCTGCCTCTATCCATTATCTTAATGGCAGCCCCTGCTCCTAATTTGACATCCATTGTCCTGGCTTCTGGTGTATCTCCAGTATCAGTAACATCAACAGCTAAAGCCAAATCAGGGCTAATACCAAAAGCTGCGGTGGTTGCACCTCTCGTACCGACCTCTTCCTGACTGGTAAAGACAAAATATAAGTCATGAGCTGGCTCCTTTATTTCCTGTAAAAGACCAGCAAGCAAAGCACAACCAGCTCGATCATCTAAACTATTAGCAATAATTCTATCCCCGGTGTGATAATAATTTTTTTGGTAAACAGCTGTATCTCCAATAGATATCTGCTTTTCCACCTTGTCCTTTGAGTCCTGACCTATGTCTAAAAATAGCTTTTCCAGTTTTAAATCCTTTATATCATCAAGTTTTTCCACTCCAATGGTACCTAAAGTTCCATCAGCAAAAACCATTTTTTGATGGCGTAGAATCCTGGGGTTAACTCCACCAATGGGAGTAAACCTTAAAAACCCCTCTTCATCTATATGAGTTATCATTATACCTATTTCATCCATATGAGCGGCTAGCATAATTTTTTTATTCCCTTTGCCCTTTTTATAGGCTATTAAGTTGCCCAATTTATCAGTTTTAATTTCATCACAATATCCAGTGATTTCGTCTTTAATTAGTTCAGTGATTATCATCTCTTCTCCTGCTGGTCCAAAACCAGCAGTAAACTTTTCTAATAGTTCCAACATCTCTAAAACTCCTTCCCCTGAGAATCAATTAAAAAATTAGTTAATAAAGATTTTAAATTTTGGTAATCAGTTAAATTTAAAAGTGAAACTGGAGAATGAATATAACGACAGGGTAATGATATGACAGCCGCTGGAATTCCTTCTCGAGAAATATTTATAACCCCAGCATCGTTACCACCGGCTGTTGTCCGACGAAATTGATAAGGTATATTATTTTTTTCAGCTGTGTTTATTAATTCCTGTAACAATTTTTTATTAACGACAATTGATCTATCTCTGATAGTTAGAGCCGGTCCCTCTCCTAAAGTAGTAGAATAGCGGTGCTCTTCATTTTCAGGAACATCTGCTGCCGTAGTTCCTTCAATTACAATCGCTATATCCGGATTAATAGCATAAGCAGCCTGCCTAGCTCCTCTTAATCCCACCTCTTCCTGGACAGTGAAAACAAACTCAACTGGAAAAGAAAAGTCTTCTGCAGTTAATTCTGCCAAAATAGCACAGCCAACTCTATCATCAAAGGCTTTACCAGTAACTATATTATCGGCTATTTGGTTATATTTAGTAGGAAATGTTGCCATATCACCTGGCGACACCAGTTTTTCCGCTTCTTTATCACTTTTTGCCCCTATATCGATATATAAGTTATCATAAGAGATAGGCTTTTTTCTGGCAGCTTTTTTTTGTAAATGAATAGCTTTTGCTCCAATTATACCTGGTATTTTATCTTGACCAATTACTACTTCTTTAGATACTAAAACGCGTTTATCAAAGCCGCCTACCGGTTTGAATTTCAATAATCCCTGGCCATTTATCTCAGAAATCATTAAACCAACTTCATCCATGTGGGCTGCCAACATAACCTTCGCACCACTTTTTTCTTTTCCTTTGCTGGCTATTAAATTTCCAGTGACATCAGTCCTAAAATCATCTACATTATCTTTAATAGCCTCGATAATTATATCTCGGACTTCCTTTTCTCTTCCCGCTACTGCCTGGGCATTAGATAATTTTTCTAATAACATTGTAATCCCTCCAGAAAATCCTTATCAATTTCAGCTATTACCCTGGCTAGCAGTTGACCTCCAGCTTTAACATCATCCAGCGATATCATCTCGACAGAGGTATGCATATATCTTAGAGGGATTGAAATTAAAGCAGTAGCAACCCCGCTTTTAGTTATTTGAATGCTGGCCGCATCAGTGCCATAGGGAGTGGTAGTGGGGCTTTTTTGATAGGGAATATTATAATTATCGGCTGTTTCAGTAATTAAGTTAAAAAGATCGGGATGAACATGGGGGCCAAAGGATACAGCAGGACCATCAGCCATCTTGGCAGCATCCCCTTTATCGACTCCTGGCATTAAACCATGGCAAACATCTATAGCTATACCGATATCAGGGAATATATTATAAGTAGCAGTTTGCGAGCCCTTAACCCCTATTTCTTCCTGGGAAGTGGCAACAAAATAAACTTCGGCTTCATGCTTGATCTTAGCTAATTCTCTGGCAGTTATTAACATCATTAAGACTCCTGCTCTATCATCTAGAGCTTTTCCACTGACAAATTCATTTTGTAAAGATGTTAATTCCCTTTTGATAGTGACAGGATCTCCAATTTGAACTATATCCTGTAAATTTTCTGGTTTTCTGCCAGTATCAATATATAAATCTTCCAGTTTATGAGCTTTATTTCTTTCCTTTTTAGATAATAAATGAGGTGGCATAGCTCCAATTATGCCAGCCACTTCTTCCTTACCTTGAATGATAACTTCCTGGGCTGGAAGAGTTCTTGGATCCACTCCTCCTATAGTCGCAAATTTTATAAAACCTTTATCATCGATGCTTTTAACCATCAAACCGATTTCATCTAAATGAGCAGCAAGCATTATTTTAGGATTAGATTCATCTTCACTTAGAGCAGATTTTTTTGCTATTAAATTATTGAGGTTATCTGAAGAAATATCCTGGCAATAATTATCTAGATAGTTTTTTACCAGAGTGAAGGCAGAATCTTCCTGTCCTGAAACAGCATTAATTTCAGAAAGCTCCTTAATTAATTCGGTTAACTCATCTTTTTTTTCCGAGAAATTTGTCATATAATTAAAAACGCCTCCATTCACTAAATAATTCTGGGCAAAGGTTAAAACTCCTGCATGAAATCTCCCTTTTTTTGGAACTCTGGAAAGCCAAGCTGTCGATAGGCTTCGAAAAGAACTATAGCTACTGAATTTGCTAAATTTAATGATCTAGCATAATTTTTCATAGGTATTCTCAGTGAGTTTTCCAGGTTATCAGCAATGAATTTCTCCGATAACCCTGCAGTTTCTTTACCAAATAACAAAAATTCATCTCCCCGGTATTCCTCATCACTATAGACTCGTTTTGCTTTAGTGGAAAACAATAATAACTTTTTCTTTCCATATTTTTCTAAGAAAGCAGTGAAATTTTCATGGATTTCAATATCTAACTGATCCCAGTAATCCAGCCCGGCTCGTTTTAAATATTTATCCTGTAAAGAAAATCCCAGGGGTCTTACCAGATGTAGTTTAGTATCAGTAACAGCACAGGTGCGAGCAATATTTCCCGTATTTTGCGGTATCCTTGGTTCTACCAGGACAACATTCATAAGATCACTCCAGCTTATAGGCTATATTATTAAATATCATATTTTTAACTTTAGACCGTCAAAGGCAAAACTAATATTTTTGGGCAGATATTTACTAGCAGATACATGTTCAACTTCATGAGAAATATGAGTAAAGTAAGTTTTGCTGGCAGCTATTTTCTTGCTGATAGTTATTGCTTCATCAATATTAAAATGAGTTGGGTGTTCTGTCCATCTTAAAGCCCCCAGTACCAATAACTCTAAATTTCCCAGTTGCTCAAGGGTGTTTTTAGGAATACCGCTGACATCAGTAATATAAGCCATTTCTCCTAAACGATAGCCGATTATTTCATTTTTTCCATGGAAAACTTTAAGGGGCTTGATATCTTTGTAACCCTGATATAATTTATCGATACTTTTCAAATTTGCCTTAGGTATGCCGCCCCCTCTTATTTCTGCAGAAAATATGTAGGAAAAAGCTTCAGCCAAGCGGTTTTTAGTCTTTATATCACAAAAGCAATCGATGGCCTTGCTGTTGCGCCAATTAAAAGTTCTAATATCATCAAAGCCCATAATATGATCGGCATGTCCATGGGTAAATAAAATAAGATCTGGAACTCCAACTTTATGCTGCAGCAACTGCAATCTTAGTTCAGGGGCAGTATCTATTAGAATTTTTCTATTGGCCATTTTGATAAATACAGAGCTTCTAGTTCGATTATTTCTGGGATCATCTGAGCTGCAGGTTCGGCATTGACAGCCAGGGACTGGTATGCCATGAGAAGTTCCGGTACCTAAAAATTTAATCCACATAAAAGTCCCCCTTCCTCTATATAGATGATTTTAGAGTTTTTCACTGGCTATTCTAGCCAGTTCAGATCTTTCTCCCTTAGATAATAGTATATGACCAGAGATTTTTTCCTCTCTAAGCTTTGAAGCTAGATGAGAGAGCCCATTATTGCGACGATCTAAGAAAGGATTATCAATCTGGAAGGGGTCACCGGTTAAAATAATTTTAGAATCTTTTCCTACTCTGGTTATTATTGTTTTAACTTCGTGTTTGGATAAATTTTGTGCCTCATCTATAATAATAAACTGCTCAGGAACTGACCTTCCTCTAATATAGGTTAAAGGTTCTATTTGAATTTGATCTTTTTCCACCAGTCTATCAAAGGTCAACTCTGACTGGCCACTTTTTTTGAGAATGAATTCAAGATTATCAAAGATGGGTTGCATCCATGGTTGGAGTTTTTCTTCTTTGGTTCCAGGTAAAAAACCAATATCTTTACCCATGGGCACCACTGGTCGAGCTACCAGTATTCTATTATAAATATTTTCATTTACCACTTTGTCCAGACCAGCTGCCAGAGCTAATAGAGTTTTGCCAGTCCCGGCTTTACCGGCAAGAGTTATCAGACTCAGCTCATCCCTTAGCAAGAGTTCAAAGGCCAGAGTTTGCTCTCTATTAAGAGGTTTTATTCCCATAACTCCTCTCTGGTTGTATCTTAATTTGGTTAGCTCTTCCTGGTTTATAATTCCTAAAGCTGATTGTTTCTTGCTATTTTTTTCTGTAAGCTGGATAAATTCATTAGTATAATATTTTTTCTTATCGTTAAAGGAACTATTAGCTTGATTATTATCTTCTTCCTCAGGGTAAAAAGATATTAATTTAGACATGGCTATCTGGTTTTCTTGATAAAATTTATTTATTATATCTCCGGGGACCATTAATTCCTGAAAGCCAGAATACAATTCTTTTTCAGTCAATCTATCAGAGCGATGTTCTTCAGCTGCTAATCCAAAGGCATCTGCTATCAGGCGCAGATTTATATCATTGGAAACTAAAATTACCTTTCTATCAGGATTTTCCTTTTGTAACCCTAGAGCGGAGTTGACAATGCGATTATCAGCTTTTTTTAAGTCAATAGCTTCAGGAAGATAGCCTTTATCACCATTGATAGTAACACGCAATGTGCCTTCTTCATTTATAGGTACTCCCTGGCATAACTTACCCTTATCCCGTAAGCTATCTAAAATTCTGGAAGTCTCCCTGGCATTAAAGCCAAGATCAGAGGACTTATTTTTCATATCATCAATTTCTTCCACTACTGCAATGGGAATAATAACTTCATTATCTTCAAAGGAAAAAATAGCTTCTGGATTCATTAATAATACATTGGTGTCCAGGACAAATATTTTTCCTTTCATTAGTCTGTCCTCCAAAGGGATAATCCTGATTCAGGATCCGTTACCCTTTCTAAAGGCTCACCTTTAAACTCTTGTAATATAACTTCAGCCACATAAATTTCTGTTCCTTCAGCTAAATGTCCGCCATAGGAGTTACCCTGATCGTCACCTAAGGCAATATGAGCATGAATCATGGGTTCGTCTTCAAGTTTAGAGATATTACCTCCACAGTGAATAATCTCAAGAGGGTAATTAAAATCAATATATTCATACTCAGTAGTTTTTTGGTTAAAATAACCTAATCGAGCATTTCTTACTGCTCCTAAAACCTGGATATATCCAGAGTTTATCTCCGCTTCCTTGACTAATTTGGTCATTGATTTTAAAAGATCTTGCCCTCTTGGCAGTCGCCCGGTAATTATCTTTCCTGTTTCATAAGCAGCAAAACCGGAAAAACTCTTTATTTCAGATGACATAAATTTTATTCCTCCTCAGCAATAATATTTTCTATTCTGCTTATATTTTCTTGAGTGCGGGTGTTGTCGGGGTTTATTTCAAAGGCTTTTTCATAAGCCTGCAAAGCTTCCTGGTATTCCTCTAAATTTTCCAGAGCTAACCCATAGTTGTTGTAAATAAAATCTACTTCTGGTTCAAGCTCCACTGCTTTCTCTAGATTTTCCACTGCAGCCTGGTAATTTTGTTGATAGATAAAAGTGAGTCCCAGGTTATTCCAGGCAAAGTGACTATCAGGATTCTCCTCGGTAGCAAGAACAAAATTTTCTTCTGCCGTCTGATAATCTTCCTGTTCTAGGGCAATGAGGCCCAATAAATTAAAATATTGATGGTCAAGTTCAGGATAAGTAGCTTTCTCAGCTAAAATTTCTTGCGCTTGATCCAGGTCGCCTGATTGATATAAGGCTCGAGAATAATTAACAGCTGTATTGTAATTATCATCGATTTCCCAGGCTTGAGATAAATATTCTTCTGCCTCTTCATATTTTCCAAGAGCATTATAGGTTAAACCTAAAAAGTAGTTGGTCTCCCAGATGTCTTGTTCTTCTTCTTTATCCTGTGCTAATACTTCAAGCCATAATTCTTCTGCTTCAGAATATTCTCCTGCTAAATAAGCCTCTCTGGCTTCTGCCCTCAAATTTTCAGCTGCCACTGTCTGTAAGGAAACTGAAAAAAGAAGGGTAAAGAGTAACAGGCAAGAAAGGATTAAAATACTTGTTTTTTTAATCATTGTAATCAACTCCTCCTGAAAATTTAGTTATTGATAGTTTCAAAAAATTAGTTAAAACTCCTTTATTGTTGATAAAATTGACAAAAAGCATTAAGACGACAATCTGAACAGGCAGGGTTACGAGCTTTACAAACTTCTCGACCATGAAAAATTAAGCGGTGATGGAAGTTGCCCCACTCCTTTTTAGGGATTATATCTTTTAACTCTTTTTCGACTTTTTCAGTGGTATTGCCAGTAGCTAACCCCAATCTCTTAGCTACCCGAAAGACATGAGTATCAACTGGAAAAGCTGGCTTATCAAAGGCTGAACAGAGCACAACACTGGCAGTTTTTCTTCCTACTCCAGTCAGCTCTAAAAGCTTAGAAAAATCTGCAGGTACTTTGCCTTGATAATCTTCCAGTATTTTTTGGCTGGTTTTAATAATAAATTTTGCTTTATTACGATATAAACCAATGGATTTAATTTTTTCCTGCAATTCTTTGGGAGTTAAGCTGGCAAAGTCTTCTGGTTTATTATAATCAATAAATAATTTACTGGTAACTTTGTTAACCTGTTTATCTGTAGTTTGAGCCGATAAAATAGTGGCTACTAAAAGTTCAAAGGGAGAATTATATTTTAACTCTGTCTCTGGAGCAGGATATTTTTCTGTTAAAATTTCTTTGATTTTATTTTGTTGCTCTAGTTGCATTTATATCAATCCCCTATTATAATAGTTGCAAAGTTAAAAGATTATCTGGAGGTGAATTAAATAATGGCTGTACTTGGTTTTGATATTGATGGTGTGATCACTGCCGAAGGCAAAGGTGAAGAAAATATATGGTACCGACATTTAAAAAGATTTATGGGAGACAAATTAAAAAAAGTTAAAGCCTCCTTTAATTTCGCAGAAGCCTATAATATAGCGCCTTCTAAATTAGAAGAATTTTTTGCTGAAAATCTGGTCAAAATATATTCTCAAGTTCCCCCTTTACCGGAGGCCAAAAAATATCTTAATAAATACAAGGCTCAAGGGAATAAAATTATTCTTATTACAGCTAGAGATAAAAAGTTTCGTGAGTTAACAGCAAAATGGTTAAATAAAAATGAAATCGCCTATGACATACTATATCATGATGAAAACAAGGCACCACTGGCAGCCAGAGAGAATATTAAAGTTTTTGTTGATGATAATTATAATAATGCTAGGGAAATCATGAGCAAAAATATCCCGGTTTTACTTTATACCCGCCATCATAATGTTGATGCTCCAGAAGAGTATTATTTTCGCCGGGTTAATAACTGGCAGGAAATTGATGAGATTATTGCCAATAAGTTTTTAAGTTAAGATTCTCGAAAAACGCTATCACCTATAAATTCTCTTAAAATTGAAGTTTTAGGAACTGATAAATCAGGCATAGGCAGAAAGGTATCAAGCATCTCTAAAAGTCGAGTTGCTTCAAAATAGACAGGATTGCTTTTTTCAATCCGAGTTAATAAAGGAGTCAAATATTTTTTTAGCACAGCAAGTTCATAAATGAGGGCCGAATTAAAGATTAAATCAGCATTTTCCTGGAAGGGAAAAATGTTTTTTTCTTCCCCTTTTCTTACTCTAGGCCACCACTCAATGGTAGTTGGCGCGTCATGACCCCGGTATTTATGGTCTCTTACTATCCTTCTCATAAGCCTGGTATCAGAGGTGGGAATCCTATTGTGTTGATCGATGTTAAGTTGAGTTAAAGCACTTACATAAAGTTTGAATTTGTGATTTTGTGGTATCATCTCTGTCAGCCTGTCATTTAAGCCATGGATTCCTTCAATTAAAATAGGCTGGTCATCTTGAACCTGTAAAAAGTCACCTTTATACTCCCTGACTCCTTTTTCAAAATTAAATTTTGGTAGTTCAATCTTTTCACCCTGCAATAATTGTAGCAGATCATTATTAAAAAGTTCAAGGTCGATAGCTTCTAGAGCTTCAAAGTCATAATTCCCCTCCTCATCTAAAGGGGTATCCTCACGATTAACAAAATAATCATCTACAGAGATAGCTACTGGTTCTAGGCCATTGATGCGAAGATGAGTGGAAAGCCTGTGGGCAAAAGTAGTTTTTCCTGAAGATGAGGGGCCAGCAATTAAAATAACTCTTCTGGTCTCTATTTCATCATAAATACGGTCAGCAATTTTAGCAATATTTCTTTCATGCAGGGATTCTGCTATTCTTATAAATTCCTGATATTTACCATTTTCAATGGCTGCATTTAAATCACTCACATGGCCAACATTAAGTATTTCTCCTAATCTCTCATAATCTAAAAAGACATTGGCTAATTTTGGTTGGTCAATGAATTCGGGAACTTTATCAGAATTTTCTTTATGGGGGAAAAGCAAAACAAAACCCGGCATACAGTAATGGAGGTCAAATTTATCTAGATAGCCAGTACTGGGAACCATATGATAATAAAAATAATCATAATAACCATCTAGCTCATAGACAGGATGTTCTTTATCAGCCTCCTGATATTGTAATAATCTTACTTTATCATCAAACCCCTGTTCTTGGTAAATTTCTATTAACTTTTCGGTGGTAAAGACATGTCTTTTAATGGGAAAATTGTCTTTTACCAGATTAGTTAATTTTATCTTGATTTTTTTCAAATCATGCTGGTTTAGAGCCGTGCCCTTTATAATTTCACAATATATTCCATTGCTCAAAGAATGTTCTATTTTCAAATCAGCCTGGGGATATAGTTCATAAACTGCTTTAGCTAATAGCAAAAATAAACTGCGTCGATAGATTCTATTGCCTAATTCGTCTCCTCTATTAACAGTGGTAATCTCACAGGTTTCTGATGGTTTAAAGTTTAAGCGGTGAACCTGATTATTAATTAAAGCAGCCACTATTCTGCCGTTGGCTATTTCAGTTTTTTCAATCATTTCTTTTAAAGTCAATCCTTTAGGTAATTTAAATAGTTCTCCGTTTATTTTAAATTTCTGCATTTATTGACTCCTTTCCTCTGTTGATAATTTTCTTAGCAATTTCTGTAATTCTTCTCTGCAATTATTATCTGATTCCTGGATGTATAGCTTCTTTAGTTCCTGGTAAGCTACTGGCCTTCCCTCCAGGGCTAAATTATAAAAATAATAACCGCAATAATACCTTATAATGGGAGAGTTATTCTCACTGATTTTAATTATCTGAGATAAATAGTTATAGGCTTTATCATGGGCTAAATTAATCAGAAAATTTCTCAATAAAATTCTTGCTCCTCGCCAGCTAAAGGGATAATCGGCAAGTTTCGAGGAAATAGAATTATTGTGAGCAATATTTAAAAAATCTGCTGGAAATAATTTTCCTGGTAAAGGCCAGTTGTTTTTAGAGTAATTTCTTATAGTTGAATCATAATAATTGGCATTATAATTGTAAATATTGTGAGGACATACCAGCTGACAATCATCACAACCCCAAAAATTATTAGCAATAATTTTAAGTTGGGATAAAGACAAAATCCCCCGCTGCTGGGTGAGATAGCTGCGACAATTTTCTTTGCAAAAACTTCCATTAATATTTAAGGCATTACCAGGACAGACCTGGATACATTTATTACAGCCCTGACAGCTGGAAGAATTATCAAGTTCAATTGCTTTATTATTATTCCCAGCAAAAAAAATTTGGGCAGGAGTCTTAACTAAATATTTTAGTTTTAAGGGACTGGCCACCAAAGCCAAAAAATATAAAGACCCTAATCCGGGAATGATTAATAAATTGTTTTTACCTAAAAAACCAAGTCCTGCTTGTTGTGCTAAAGATTTTTCTGATAAAGGGTGATTATCGACACCATACCAGTGATGCTTAACTCCTAATACAGAAGAAATTTGCTTGGTTAGACTTTTTAATTTGTTTTTTAGATGATCATGATAATCATAACCACGGCTATATTGGGCTAAATATATATTAACATCACCAGAATACACTTCTCCTAAACTAAATGGAGGATATTGATGGGCTAATACAATAAAGGAAGAAGTATTAGCAGGAAGATCAGCTTGTTTTTTTGCTGCTGCTGGAAGATTAGCAGTTCCGGTCACTCCAGCAGCAGCAAAACCTAATTTTTTTGCTCTAGCAAAAATTATTTTTCCTTGTGAAAGGGACATTCTATTCAAGTTCCTTTAAGTGAGAAAGTAATTCCTGCAGCTCAGCCATCTTGGTTCCATAAGTCTGCCAGTCTCCTTCAGCAATAGCAGATTGAGCTTTTTCATAGACTTCCACTGTGCGCTCAACAATATCACTATAGTCATCAGGGATTTCCCTGGATACTTCCTCAGGAAGAGGTTCTGCTGGCAGTTCTGTTTCAGGATCACTAACTGGCTCCTCTGTTACAGGCTCTTCAATGTCTGCATCCTCATCATCTAGATAATCTAAGTCTTCTTCAAGCTCTTGAAATTCATCTGCCTCAACTTCTTCTGGGTCTACTTCTCTAGTGGGCTCCCTCTCTCCAAAGACCACATCTAAAGCGGTTTCTAGATCGTCTTCCATCACCACCATATTGCCGTAGGCAACAATTACCTGTCTCAGCTCAGGTAAAGCTCCTGATTCAGCCTGGAGAAAAATAGGTTCAATATACACCATTGAATTTTCAACAGGTAATGCAAGTAGGTTTCCTCTGATGACATTTGAACCCTTTTGGTCCCAGAGGCTTAATAACTGTGAAATATATGCATTCTGGTCAATTCTAGATTCAATCTGCGATGGTCCAAAGGCTAATTCCGTTCGAGGCAGATCATAAAGTTTAAGTTTACCGTAGTTATCTCCATCGGAACGTGCTGCCATCCAGGCTACCATATTATTTCTTTCAGCCGGGGTAAAGGGTAGCATCAAAATATACTCAGCTTCCTCTTCCCCTGGCAACTTGGTGATAATATAATAGGGCTCCATCTGAATACTTCTCCCGGCATAATTTTCATTGGGGACATTCCAGACATCTTCTCTATTATAAAAAACCTGAGGATTATTCATGTGATAAACCGAATAAATCTCTGCTTGAATATTAAAGAGATTTTGGGGGTATCTAATATTTGACCTGATCTCTTCTGGCATTTCTTCCATAGGAGCAAACATTTCTGGAAATATATTAGCATAGGTCTGAACAACAGGGTCATCTTCTTCGACTATATATAGGGTTGTTTCTCCTGTATAGGCATCAATGACCATTTTAACTGAATTCCTAATATAATTTAAGTCTTCAGAGTAAGGCTGAGAATAAGGGTAACGATTGGAAAGAGTATAGGCGTCATAAACCCAGTGAAATTGGCCGTCAGCTAAGACAGGATAGGGATCATCATCAAATTCTAAAAAGGGAGCTACTTTACGAGCTCTTTCATGGATATTACGGTCATACATCATCCGTGAATCTGGTGTTATATCATCAGCTAAAACCAATCTTATATCTTGAAAACGCAATGCAAAAAGCGCTCTTCTAAGAAAATTAGAGAGCTGAATACCTCCATCTCCACTATAATTGGTATATACATTATCTCCGCCATCAGGATAGTGAAATTCTTCTTCAGCGTTATTTACTACCACATATTGGTCAGTCTTTTCGCCAAAATATACCGAGGGATTATTGAGCTCTAAATCACTCTCAGTCTTAGGAGGAATATCGCTAAAAATATAATTTGGCAACCCTTCTCCAGTAATATCGCTAGCCGAGGACATAACAGCTCCATATCCATGGGTATATTTTAAAACCTGATTTACCCAGGTCTGAGCTTGCGAGGGTAATCTAGTTTGATCAACTTCTCGCAGGGAAAGAAATACCTGCTGATATTCTCCGTCTATTTCATATCTATCTACATCAACATCAACAAAATTATAATATTGTCTCAATTCCTGCATCTGACTGTAGGTGGCCTGGAGAGGACGATGGTCCCAGAGTCTAACATTATCAAAGATTTCTCTATTATTATCGATATCCTCTCTGGTCAGCTCTAAATCTAGAGGATAATCAACATGTTCAACTTCAGCCAGATCATAAGCCTTTTGAGTCATATCAATATTATAAGATATATACTGTGATTCCCGGGCCAGTTCATTAGGTTCCACCCGGAAACGTTGAACATATTGAGGGTAGCCAACAGTCAAAAGTAAAGAAGCAATTATCCAGAGACCAAGGGAACCTATTATAAAATGATATTTTTTCTGGTATAGACTATAGATTACCACACCGATAACTAAAGCTACAACTACCATCAATATTCTCAAACCAGGCAGGGTGGCATGAATATCAGTAAAACTAGCCCCTATTGTTACCCCTCTTTGAGAGTAAAGCAGTTGATACATCTGCAAACGATAATCGAAAATTTTAGTTAGTAAATACAAAATCAAAAGAAAGCTAAGATGATGTTTAGCCTTGCGTGATAATTTGAATTTAAGCTCCTTTAAAGAGTTTATACCTGAACCAAGAAGATATATTACTCCCACGATTATTAGAGCAAATATTATTATTACCACAGCTATCTCTCTAATTATTTCCCAAACCGGAAGGGTAAATAAATAAAAAGAAATATCATTGCCAAAAATGGGATCTACTTCTCCGCTGGGGGCTTGATAAATAAATTTTAAAATAGTTTCCCAGTTAGCAGCTCCAACGGCAGAAAATAACAAAGCAAAGATAGCACTGGCGGCTACAAAGATATAATTTAATCTTTTGGCATTAAGCCAATCTAATAAAGGTGGCCTTTTATTCTGAAAAATTGAACTGACTCTCTGGTCTTCACTTAAATTAATTAAATATAATAATTCATTGCGGGTATAGCGCAAATTAAAATAAAAGAAAAAGAAAATAATTAGACCTATAATGATTCTGAGAATAGATTGGGCAAAAACTCTGATTAGATAAGCTCTGCTAAATCCCAGTTCAGCAAACCAGAGCAAATCTGTGAAAAATCTACTTCCTATAACCATGATTAATAATAATAAAAGAACAATTCCTCCTATAATAAGAGGAATTGTTCTACCTCTTTTCAACATGAGAAATCACCAATCCCTATTTTATATTAAGTTTAATTTTTTAAAACTGTAATAATCATCACCTTCAACTACTAGTCTATCTTTAAAGTCAACACCTAGAATTTTAGCAGCTTTAATTAATCTTTTAACATGGACTATATCCTGATGGTTAGGTTTTTTTTCCTGTTCTCTCATGAAATTATCAACTAGATAGACTAAAGCCTTATCTTTCAATTGTAAAGCAGGTCCAAAGACTATTCTCGGCTCAAAATTAATCTTGTGGCCAGTTCCTCTGCCCATCATTTTCCAGTTGCGTAGATAACGATTTTTATCTAAGGTAACAATCATAGCTCTTTGCTTTTTATTTTTGTTTAGCATTTCAAAAAGCTCGATAATATCATTGTTTTGATGAAAGGGTTTATTAAAAAAACTATCCTCTGTTAATTCTGTTTGAGAACACTTCCTAAGAAAATTAGTTACATTTTCGATATTTTTTAATTCTCCATAGAAATCTATTACTTGATTTATATCTAATTTATTTCCTGTTATCTTTTCTAAGGGTATATCTCCTTGAAAATTATCCATTTCTTTTAACAGTGGATTATCTTTATTAAGAATTTGATAGCGAATTTTATTGCAACAATCGCATTTAAAGGCAATAAACCCTTTACCATAAAGACGACCAATGTCTTTGTTAAAGGTACCAACACCTAAAATATTTTCCTGTTTGATTATAGAGTTGCATTCCCAGCATTCTATATTTTCCACTGATATCATCTCCCCTCTTGTAAGATAATTCCCGGGAGAAATAAATTAAATATAATAATTTATTTTGGGAAGTTAAGCTAATTTTTTAGCTCTTTCATTAATTTCTTGATATACTCGTTCCATATCCATGGTCAATAATTTGCCTTCTTCAACAATTTTTTCCCCAGCGACAAAGACCGTTGATACATCTGCTCCACTGCCAGCATAAAATAAATTAGAAAGTTGATTGTGATCTGGACAGAAATGAGGTTTGTCTTTACTGGATATCAATATTATATCAGCTTGATAATCCTGTTGCAATAACCCTAAATTCGGCAGGTTTAATGCCTTAGCCCCGTTGATTGTCAATATTTGCAATAAATCTGCCAGTGCTAAAACCTGGGGATCTTCTTTAACAGCCTTCTGCAAATAAGAAGCAAGCCTACTATCATGGATAAGGTCTAAGCCGTTATTGCTGGCGACACCGTCGGTGCCAAGACTTATATTGATTCCCTCTGCTAACATTTCTTTAATTGGGGCTATTCCACTACCTAATTTCATGTTACTTGCTGGATTATGAGAAACAGAAACATCTTTGTCAGCTAAAATTTTAATATCATTTGGAGTTAAATGAACACAGTGAGCTGCTACTACGGGTATAGAAAAAAAGTTAAAATCAGCCAGATATTCAACAGGCGTCAGGTTATGCTCTCTTTTCATATTCTCAACTTCATCTCTGGTTTCAGCAATATGAATATGAAGAAAAGTATTGAGTTCTTCGGCATATCTGATTATCTTTTGCAGATAACCTTTGCTGCAAGTATAGGGCGAGTGGGGGGCTAAATTAGTTGTAATTCTTCCCTGGGCTTCACCTTGAAATTCCTTTATAAAATTTACAGCCTCTTTAAGACCTGTTTCTCCGTCATTATCCTCGATTAGTCCCAGACCAATAACTCCTCTCCCACCAGCTTCAGCCACGGCCTTAACCACTTTTTCGCCAGCAAAATACATGTCATTAAAAGTGGTAATCCCATTTTGAAGCATTTCTGCTATAGCCAATTTTGTACCCCAATAGATATCATCTGATTGCATTCTACTCTCAAAGGGCCAAATTTTTTCCTTAAGCCATTTCATAAGCTCTATATCATCAGCATAACCTCGTAATAAATTCATACCAGCATGGGTGTGAGTATTGATAAGACCAGGTAAAGCAATCATACCTTCAGCATTATATTCAGTAGTGTTTTTCTGCTGCTGATACTGATGAAATTCATCATCATGGCAATAACCCATATCAGCAATATAATCATCTTCAATCAGTATATATCCATTTTCATAGACTGGTTCATCGCTATTTCCTCGATAAATTTCGGAGATATTGCTAATTAACTTCATTTAGATAAGGAATCCTCCTGGCAAAATAAATGTCTTTTTATGAAAGCAGTTAATAATATAATATTTTGAGAATTTCAACTGATAATCTTATTATAATTATATCTGATAATGACCTATACTTCAAGGCATTATCGCCAATTTTGCTTAGTAAAAAATTTCAGGTGAGCCTTTCGACTCACCTGAAGTTTGTAACTATTCTCTTCGGCCAAGTTCCTTGCTAAGGAGATATATTCCAGAGTCTGAATCGCCTACCATTTCTAATTTGTCAATTATGGCATTTACTGATTCTTCCTCTTCGACCTGTTCGTCAACAAACCACTGTAAAAAAGACTCAGTGGCATAATCATCCTCTTCTCTGGCTAGCTTAACTAGTTGATTTATCTTATCTGTAACCATTTCTTCATGCTCTAAGGCTTTTTGAAAGGCTTCTAGAGGAGAACCAAAGTCACTGGGAGGCTTATCGATGGCTTCTAATTCTACCCTGCCACCTCTTTCGTTAATATAATCATAAAATTTTCTAGCATGCTCAAGCTCTTCTCTGGTCTGTGCATCCATCCAGCTAGCAAAGCCTTCCAGGCCCTCTGCTTCAAATTGAGCCCCCATGGCCTGATAAATGTAGGCAGCATAGAGCTCATTATTTAATTGCTGGTTTAATTTCTCTAAAATTTTCTCTTGTAATTCCATTAATTTAACCTCCTAATTTTGATTTTGCAGGAATTTAATATTTTTTCTACAAGTTTATTATATAATGATAATAGTAACTCGGCAAGTAATTAAAAACTAATTTTGTATTTTTTTTAATTATTGCCCAATAATTTTATTGTAATTAAGAAAGGAGAATCATTTTATGGACAACAGTAAACTCTCAACTTTATTAAAGACTAAAAATATCACTGACATGCATTATAAAATACTTAATGAT
>Ga0207421_10000478_pt1 | contig 51367 bp, 60 predicted proteins | sample SodLakKL_010_SED_4_FD_187542 | JGI IMG/M metagenome (GOLD analysis project Ga0207421, IMG submission 187542) | Alkaline sediment microbial communities from Lake Tanatar, Kulunda Steppe, Russia - 8KL_010_SED (SPAdes) (version 2) | ecosystem: Environmental > Aquatic > Non-marine Saline and...
ATTGGCGGGAGTACATAGGAATCGAACCTACCCAAGAGGCTACTAACCCCTCGTGCTGGTTTTGAAGACCAGAGGGCACACCAGTACCCATCTACTCCCGTGACACCTTAGTAATTATAGCATAACCAACACTAACTGACAATGCTTCTTCGAAAAACGAATTAATTAATCATATGCATTAACACTTTATTTTAATTGTCCTTTGTCATTACTTAAGAAATCTTTGATCACCACTTCGTTTCGTTATACCTTCACTATCCATTTTTTCCAGCAAAGCCATAGCGATTTTCCGATTTGTTTGAATATGGTCGCGAAACTCTGCTATTGTTACTGATTCATGTTTTTTCAGATAGGATTTAACTTCTTCTTTTGCTTTATCGTAAAATTCTTTCAGGAAGTACACATCCTCGTTTAACCTCATTAATTGAGTGGTTGACAGCATATTAAACACTTTATCTGCCTCCTCTAATGAATAGGTTTCTCCAACTTCTTTTAAGATCTCACTTCTTCGTGGAGGGTTAAATGGCTCCCTATTAAGAATTGCAAGGATTAATTCTTCAATGGCCTTCTGCTCTTCTGTCAACTTTATTTCAAATCCCGATAAAGCCACATATTGGTCTTCAATACGAAGAACATCCTCTTCCACCAAAAGATGATAAAAATGATCATTTATGGTTGTGCTTTCCGATTTCTCAATTCTGCTTCTCAGCTCTTCCTTCATCATTCCTGGTTGAAGAGGGAAATTTTTGTGAAATTCATCAAGATAACCTTCAACCTTCTCTTTTAGTTGATTATAGTAACTTCGATGAATATAGCCAAGTTTACCTAGACTTATCACTCTTCCCTCTTTGACAAAATTGGAAAGAATCGTTTGAATAACCTCTTTGTTTTCTGATAGACTCATGCTCAAAAATTCCAAAGAGACACAGTTTCTACTATGTTTTTCCACCATTGTTTCCACCATAAAACCCAAATCCCCGGATTCTCTCAGTTGCAGCTCCTTTAAAACCACTTCATCAAAGCGCTTATGTTTTTGGGGGTAGGGATCAATCACCTCAACCCCTCCGATCGTTTCCATAGGGGAATACAATCTCAAAACGATTTTGTCACCTTTTTTGATTGCAATCTCATTTTCAAGGCGAATTTGCACATATAGCTCTTCCTCAGCTTTTGCTTCCTCACGATCAAGTAAAGTAAGGCGGGCAATGGACTCATTTGAATCATTGTATACCCGGACCCTTGTTCGATTCTCCAAAATCCGCTTATAATTCTTCAATACTCTTAGCTTTCCGTCAATCATCATCGTTGTTTCCATCGATGCTTTAGCAGCCAGTACATTTCCTCTTTCAATTTCGTCTTTTTTAACATTTGAAAGATTAATCGCCACCCTTTGTCCGGAATAAGCAGTTTTTGAATCTTCTCCATAGGTTTGAATATTTCTTACTCTTACTTCCTGATGTTGAGGAAGTAGTTCGAGTTGATCATCAACACGAACTGTTCCTTCCAAAAGAGTACCTGTGATCACCGTACCAAATCCTTTGATTGTGAAAACCCTGTCTATCGGAAGTCTTACGGGCTTTGTGTTTTTATCCTTCTTCACTTCGGTGGAAAGACGATCAATTTCTTTAATCAGGTCATCAATTCCATCTTTGTTGATAGAATCTACGGCAATGAGCTTCGACCCTTCCATAAAAGATCCCTTTACAGCTTCTTTTATATCTTCCAGAACCAATTCAAGGAACTCCTGGTCCACCATCGATTTTTTAGTTACCACAATTACTCCTTTTTTTACATCAAGGAGCGATAGAATGTCTAAATGCTCGATTGTCTGAGGCATTACACCTTCGTCAGCAGCGACAACCAACATCACTACGTCCATACCGCCGACACCGGCCAGCATATGTTTTACAAATTTTTCATGACCCGGCACATCGATGATTCCAGCTCTTTTGTTGCTTGGTAAATCAAAATAACTGAACCCAAGTTCAATAGAAATTCCTCTCTTCTTCTCTTCTTTGAGACGATCAGTATCTCTATTGGTCAAAGCTTTTATGAGAGTGGTTTTACCATGGTCAATATGACCTGCAGTACCAATAATTACATTTTCCATCGAATCCTCCTTACCCGTTTCCATGCTTTTCAAGAACCTGTGTGAAATTTTCCATAATCAGCAGAAAATCCTCTTCTTTTATCGTTCGAACGTCCAAAAGCAGGGATTTATCCTTTATACGTGCGATAATCGGTACTTCCAGCTTCCTTAAACCTTCTTCAACTCGTGCAACTGAACTCTTTATAAATTCAATCACTACAACTTCCGTTTGCATACGCTCTAAGGGAAGGCTCCCTCCTCCGACTTGAGATTCATCTTTTCTTGTGTGGATGACCATCTCTTCATTCCCTATGCGATCAAGTACAGACTTGAGCTTTTGAGCTTTTTTTTGAAGATCACCATAGTTCATTGATAAGGCCTTAAGGCTTGGAATTGATTCTTCTATATGGTTGCCCTGAACATAATAAGAGAATACGATATCCAGGGCGGCAACAGTCATTTTGTCAATACGAAAAGCTCTGGTCAAAGGATTTTTTTTCATTTTATCGATCCACTCTTTTTTCCCTACAATAATTCCTGCTTGAGGCCCACCTAAAAGTTTATCTCCACTAAAAGTAACAATGTCAGTCCCTGCAGCGACACTTTCCTGCACTGTCGGTTCATGGGAAAGACCATACTTCTCCAAATCGAGCAAGACACCGCTACCCAAATCTTCAATTACCGGTACATGGTTCTCTTTTCCTAAATTAACCAAAGTTTCAAGAGAAACATCCTGGGTAAAACCTAAAATCTTATAATTACTTGTATGCACTTTCAATAAAGCACCGGTCTCTTCATTGATCTTGGATTCGTAATCTCTTTCATTTGTCTTATTCGTTGTACCGACTTCAACTAGTTTTGCACCGCTTTGCTCCATTACATCAGGTATTCGGAAGGCACCTCCAATTTCCACAAGTTCTCCGCGGGAAACAATAACTTCTTTATCCTTTGCGACACTGCTTAGCACCAGCATCACCGCTGCAGCATTATTGTTAACGACAAGTGCATCTTCGCCTTTTGTTAGATATTTGATTTTTTCAACGAGGGGTTCATAACGACTTCCCCGTTTTCCAGTATCAAGATTAAGTTCAAGGTTGGAATAATTACTGAGAACTTCCCAAAATTTCTCTTTCATATTCTCTCCGAAAACAGCTCGGCCCAGATTTGTGTGCAAAACTACTCCTGTGGCATTAATGACTCTTTTCAGGTTTTGTCCTGTGAATTGTTTGCTACGGCTTTCCAGTAAATTAATAAAATCCTCATTGCTCATTGGTTTTGGTCCTTCGAAAGACTCATTCAATACCGATTTCCGATACTCCTCAATAAGTTCTCTCAATATATAAAGAACCAGATCTTTTGATGTATGATTGATCAACTTTTGCACCCGTTCATGTAAAAGGAGCACATCAATTGATGGAATGCTTCTCAAGTACTGGTTTTTATTCATTCTTTCCACTCCCTCTGTAAAATTCATTGATTAACTGTGATTCGATCTTTAATATTTTCAAAGGTTACCGGGCCAATTCCCGAAACCTTGGTAATCTCTTCTATGCTTGTAAAGAAACCATTCGTCTCACGATATTGAATGATTCTTCTGCCGTAAGCATCACCGATTCCCGTTAATGTCATAAGCTCTTCCAAAGAAGCATGATTAATGTTAATTTTCCCGGATATTTCCCGCTCTTCCATCTCTCTTATCGGCAAAATGTTAGGATCCGCTTCTTCTCCAATCATCGGTATATAAATAAATTCTTCGTCTTTCACTAATTTTGCCAAATTTACTCTTTTCCGATCCGCCTCTTCTTTAAATCCTCCTGCGAGCTTGAGAACATCATTTACTCTGATTATTTTCTCATCAATATAATAAATTCCTGGGTCTACGACTGCTCCTTCAATATGTACTGCTATAATTGACTTTTGATCTTCCACTAAAGAAGTTGGGTCTGTGGTTGGAAAAGAGCTGCCTTGAATCGTTCCGTTTTCTATTGGATTTTCCATTACAAATCCTGCGTTTTCAATCAAGTGGGAATTTTTGCGGTGACTAAGATAAGACAAACCTGCGAATAGTACTAATACCAGAACAATCAAAACAATTTTCTGTTCCCTCTTCATACCTGTCATATCATTCTCCCTGCTTTCTATATATGGTTTATTTATACAACTGTATAATTTAATCCCATTATATCGAAGGGTGAATGCGGGTTCAAGATAAATATTCGTGCTTTTCAAAATACTTTTCATTTATACCCTACTCATCACCGAAAATCTGTATTTTGATATTTTTCCCCGTAGGAGTTGCAGCCAATCCACCTAAAGCCGTTTCTTTGAGTTCAAAGGGCAATGATCGTCCGACTTTATACATTGCTTCAACAACCTCATCAAATGGAATAATACTTGTTACACCGCACAGTACCATTTCTGCGGAAATCAGAGCATTGGAAACCCCAAGTCCATTGCGTTTCTCACAGGGTGACTCAACTAATCCTGCAATAGGATCACATACCAGACCGAGAATATTTTTTAATGCAATAGCAGCAGCATGGAGTGCTTCTTCAGGTGATCCACCCATCAATTCAACGATTCCCGCAGCTGCCATTGCTGCAGCAGAACCGGTTTCTGCCTGACAACCCCCTTCTGCTCCTGCAACAGTGGCATTTTTACTTATCAATAAACCTACCCCGCTTGCTGTGAATAATGCCTTTATAAGCTTTTCGTCATGAAGATTATATTCCTCCTGCAAAGCAATAAATGCCCCGGGAATAATCCCACTTGAACCGGCTGTGGGTGCCGCCACAATCTTACCCATAGACGCATTAACTTCTAAAACCCCCATAGAGTAAGCCATTGCTTTTTTCATAAAAGCTCCACAAACAGGACCATGAATTGACGCGGAGTTTTCGAATATTTTCTTTGCGTCTCCTCCGGTCAAGCCACTAATCGATATAATATCTTTTGTGACACCGCTTTTTACAGCCTGTTTCATAATATCATAACTGGAGTGCATCTCATTTATAATCTCATGTTTTGATTTCCCCGAAAGTTCGCATTCCCGAAAGATCATCACTTCATATATGCTATGCTCCAAATCATTGCAAAGTTTTATTAGTTCTTTTCCCGTATTGAATTTCAATAATCTCCCTCCTTCGGCTTTTTAATGTCGAATATTAATACTGTACGCATCAGTTACACCATCAATCCACTTGATTTCATCAATGGAATCCTGGTCAATGATCTCATCAGATTCAATAATCATAAAGGCTTCTTGCCCCTTCTCATGACGATAGACTCGCATAAAAGCAATATTTACTGTGTTTGACGCTAAACGCGCAGTCACTTTAGCAATGATTCCCGGACGATCGAAATGAGGGACAACCAAAGTGAAATATTCACCGGTGAACCGAATTTTCAAGCCGTTGATTTCTGTGATTACTACATTTCCACCTCCGATAGAAGCACCTGTCACATACACTGATTCACCCTCGTGATTTTCAACACGAATCATCACTGAATTTGTATGCACATCACCAAGATCGGTTTCTATAAATTCATAGGAAACTCCTTGTTCTCTTGCCAGATCAAAAGAATATACAATTCTTTGATCATCTGGATCAAAACCAAGTAATCCTCCAACTAATGCCCGATCTGTACCATGACCTCTATAGGTTTTTGAAAAAGATCCGTGTAGAAAAAACTTTGCTGAAACAATTTTTCCTTTCGTCATTTTATTCGCTACTTTTCCGATTCTACAGGCTCCTGCAGTATGGGAACTGGATGGACCAATCATTTTCGGACCTAATACATCAAATACGCTTAATTCACTCAAAGAAGACCCTCCTTTGTCAGAAAAAAGATGGCGCATCACACCATCTTTTGTAATTTCACTTTATGATTTTTTCAGTAATTATTCTTTCACTGCAATTGCTTCAATTTCAACTTTAACATCCTTCGGCAGTCGAGCAACTTCCACACAGGCTCTCGCAGGTTTGTGATCTTTGAAAAAATCTCCGTAGACCTGGTTAATCAAGCCGAACTCATCCATGTCTTTTATGAATATGGTTGTCTTAACAATATCTTCAACATCAAATCCTGCTTCCTCCACAATTGCCCGGAGGTTTTTAAGAGATTGCAGGGTCTGCTCTTGAACGTCCTCTGATATCAGTTCCATTGTTTCAGGTTTAAACGGAATTTGGCCTGAAACAAAAAGCATTCCGTTCACCTCTACTCCTTGTGAGTATGCACCGATTGCAGCAGGAGCACCCTCTGTTTGAATCATTTTTTTCATCTTCATTCTCCTCTCCTATCCATGTATTCGGATTTCATCCAGGTAGTTATAAATTGTGTACCTTGAAACGCAAAGAATTTTTGCAACATAATCAATTGCTCCCTTAATTAGGAAAGCACCCTGATCGTCAAGTTTCTTAACAATTTTCACTTTTTCTTCTTTGTTCATATAAGCAACCGGACGCCCGAAAGATTCCAACGTATCAGTCACAATATTAACTAAAATATCATTTACGTTGTTCGTCTCAAAATCACCGATTTTCGTATCTCCTTCTGTATCAGTTTGAACCAACTCTTCAAGGGATTTTTGCGCAACGATAAACTCAGACACATTAATGTTAATACACATACACCCTATAATATCTTCATTTTCGTCGCGAATAAACATTGTTGAAGATTTCAAAACTTTGCCATCTGAACTTTTGTTTTTATAGTTAAGGATATTATCAGCTTTTTTTCCCCTGCGTATTGCTTGGATTCCTACATCGAGCATTGGACTCCCAACGGTTCTTCCTGTTACATGACCATTATATATGGCAATGATGGATTTATTCGAGTCCTTAATCTCATGCAATACCACTTCGCAATTTTTCCCAAAGGTTTTGCCGACTCCTTCAACAAGTGGAATCATACTTTTTAAAATTGGATGGATGTTTTTCATTCTAACGCCTCATTTCTATTGATTATTGACATCAATGATTCGGGCATCTTGCCAGATCTTTTCCAGGTTATAGAACTCCCGCGTGTCTTTATCAAAAATATGTACCACGATATCTCCATAATCCAGCAAAATCCAGTTTCCCATTTGGTACCCTTCTTTATTATAAATAAATAATTCCTGTTCTTCAAGCTCCTTCACGATTTCATCAGCAATAACTTTTGTTTGTCTGGCTGAATCACCGTGAGTAATCACAAAATAATCAGCGATGGTGGACACCTTCTCCAAATCAATTACCCGAAGGTCTTTTCCGTGTTTTTCATCAATTGACTTTAAAATCACTTCTAGCATTTTATTATTTCTTTGATTCATTCGAACCCTCCTTTTTATTTATTAACTTTCTCAACAAATCATTTCTCGCTTCAATAGTGTCGGGATGGATCAATCGGTTCTTATCAACAAGGTGTTGAATCGTATGATTTAATGCCTGAAGAACTCCTCGATCCAAATTATGATAAGCTGATATTCTCAGTTCTTCAACACCATGAAAACTTCGATTTTCTTCTATATAGTCTGCTAAGTAAATGACTTTTTCCAGACTTCCCATACCTTTCCGGCCCGTTGTATGATACTGAATTGCACAAAGGATTTCCCGATCTTTAATTAAATTTGACGAACATGCATAATGAGCTGCAATAATACCGTGGAGAAGTTCCGGACTTTCCATAAACTCTTCAGTTGTCTTTATGTTGTTCATCAGTAAATAATCGTGCAATGTCTCCTTCGACCATCCTTTTGCAAAGTCATGGAATAATGCTGCAATAACAGCTTTCTCTTCGTTAACATCATTTAATTGTGCCAGACGTTTTGCAGCGTCTACAACACCTAATGTGTGTATGAACCGTTTTTCTGATAAGTCTGCTTTCACTTTTTTATACAGTCTGTTTATTAGTTTTTCAGATTCCATTATTCGCTATCCTCTTTGTGATATAACTTATACTTTTTAATATACTCTTCAACTTCATCAGGGACAAGGTATTTAATGCTTTTATTCCATCCAACAAGTTTGCGAATTACTGTAGCAGACACATTAAGTGTTTTAGCGTATACTGTCTGGATGTTACAGTCAAATTGCTTTGAATACTCTTTTATTTTATCCTCCACTTTACTGGTTTTATAGTAGCTGCGTGAAAGTACGATCAAATCAACCATTTTAAAAAAATATTCGAGATTGCGCCAGGAATCCATCTCTAAGAAGGCATCCGCACCAATGATAAAGTAAAATTTCGTACCCTCTTCATAACATGCTTCCATTTCTTTAATCGTATCAATTGTGTAAGTTACTTTAGATTGATAAATTTCATAGTCACTCACGATAAAGTTCGGATTATCTTTTACAGCGAGCTGGACCATCTCCAATCTATGTTTTCCGTCGGTAATTTCCTTGTCCAGTTTATGAGGAGGATTCCCCGAAGGAATAAACACAATTTCATCCAGGTTATGTTCCTCCAAAGCGATTTGTGCGATGCGCAGGTGACCGAAATGAATAGGGTCAAACGTTCCTCCAATGATCCCAATATGTTTCATGCTAACCACCTTCTTTCAAAGATTTCCGCAATTCTTTGACTACCTTTTGGGAATGTGGATATTTTTATTCTCTTTTGATTCCTTGTAGATTACAAACTTTTTACCGATTACTTGCACCAACTCACCTTCTACAAGATCTGCAACTTCCGCTGCCGCTTCTCTAGTTTCTAGATCGCAATTATCCAAAACTGTGATTTTAATTAACTCCCGTGCTTCTAAGGCTAGTTTCACCTGCTCAATAAAATTAGGCGTAATTCCTCCCTTGCCGATTTGAAAAATTGCATCAATACCGTTAGCCAGTGATTTAAGATAACTCCGTTCTTTTCCCTTCAATACACTTCCTCCTTATTCTGCATAATCAAACTCAATATCACCAATTTTTACGAGATCTCCATCTTGAATCCCAAGTTCACGAAGACGATCAACCACTCCGTGGTCTCTTAGATATTTTTGGAAGTAATTCATCGACTCTGTATCTTCAAAATTAACTGAATCGATTAATCTCTCGATTTTCTTCCCTTCTATGACGAAAGCTCCCTTTTCTTTAAAGACATTTATTGGATCTTCTTTTTTCTGCTCATGTTGATAAACTTTTACCTCTTCAGTCTTGGGTAACTCCGGTGTCTCTTGTTCGAGTTGCTTTAGTTTTGCCATGACGACATCCAGAAATGTATCCAGCCCTTGATTGGTTAAAGCGGAAGTTTCATAAAAGACCATTCCTTCTTTTTCTACCCTCTCCTTCAGGTTTTCAATCAAGGATGGATCATCAAGAAGATCAGATTTATTTCCAATCACAATCCGACATTTGCTGATGAGATTTTCATCATATTTTTGAAGTTCAAAATTAATTTTTTCAAAATCCTCCAGAGGGTTTCGATTTTCCGATCCTGATATATCAACTACATGAACCAGCAGTTTTGTTCTCGCTGTATGCTTTAAAAATTCATGTCCAAGTCCTACCCCTTCATGTGCTCCTTCAACGAGACCCGGTATATCCGCCAAAGTAAAGCTATCAACACCTTTGTAGTTAACAATCCCTAAATTAGGATGCAAAGTTGTAAAGTGATAATCCGCAATTTTCGGTTTCGCACTGGTCACCATTGATAAAAGAGTTGATTTTCCCACATTTGGGAATCCTATCAAACCAACGTCAGCAACAACCTTTAATTCTAGCTCAATCTCTAATTCATCTGTTTTTTTACCCGGTGTTGCAAATTTTGGAGCTCGTCTTGTTGATGTTTTGAATCGTGTGTTTCCTTTACCCCCATGTCCGCCTTCCTGGATTAATGCATAGTCATCTTTTTCTACCAAATCTGCTAAAATTTCTCCGGTTTCCTTGTGCTTAACGATCGTCCCGGGAGGAACTTTAATGTAAAGATCCTCTCCATTTTTTCCAGTACGATTGGATTTTGATCCGTTATCCCCGTTCATTGCCCGGTAATGCTTCTTATAACGAAAATCGACCAAAGTACGTGTACCTTCATCAACGACAAAATAAACATCTCCACCTTTACCACCGTCTCCGCCGGCCGGTCCTCCAGATGGTTCGTATTTTTCTCTGCGCCAAGCAACAACACCATCACCGCCATTACCTGCCTTTATTTTAATATCCACTTTATCAATAAACATATTATCACCCTTATTCTTTATGGTATCTATCATTTTACTCTGTTATTACCCATTCCCGCATCAAGTTCCGGGGCCTTTCTAAAAAAAAACCGCCTTTATGGCGGTTTATTCCCTGCTTGATTAGTTTGGGTAGATGCTTACCTGTTTCTTGTTTTTCCCTTTGCGCTCAAACTTCACTGATCCATCGATCGTTGCGAAAAGAGTATCATCTCCACCTCTGCGAACATTGAATCCCGGGTGAATTTTAGTACCTCTTTGTCGAACTAAAATGTTTCCGGCTAAAACGTGTTGACCGTCGCCTTTTTTCACTCCTAATCGTTTGGAGATACTGTCTCGACCGTTTTTGGTACTTCCAACACCTTTTTTACTGGCAAATAATTGCAAATTCATTTTTATCATCGATTACACCTCCAGTTCTTCGATTTCCACAAACTCGGAATAACTTCGCTGAACATTGATGAAGCCTAAATAAATCGTATCAATTATCGGTTGAACAAGTTTCCATTCCTCTTTTGAAAGATCTTTTGGAACTTTACAAGAAAGATATCCGGATTCTATGACGTACTCAGGATTTATCTTTGCGATTTCTATAAGACCAATAATCGCAGTTTGTCCTAAAACCGAGATTGCAGAGCAGACAATGTCCTCTCCATGCTCTCCGGCTTCAGCATGACCTTCAATTTCAAAAAAAGTTATTCGATTATTTTTTTTCTCAAATTTCACTTTTACCATGGGTCATCAACTATCCGTTGATTTTTTCGATTATCAGCTTTGTATAAGGCTGTCTATGACCCTGCTTCTTTCTGTAAGCCTTTTTAGGCTTGTACTTAAACACGATGATTTTTTTATTTTTACCATGTTTTTCAACTTTCGCTTCAACGGTTGCACCTTCAATAACAGGTGTTCCAAAAACGAAACCGTCTTCTTTTGCAACTCCCAGAACACGATCAAGAGTTACGTTTTCTCCTTCTGTCACATCAAGTTTTTCAACAAAAAGAGTGTCTCCTTCTGCTACTTTGTATTGCTTTCCACCAGTCTCGATAATTGCGTACATTTATCAAGCACCTCCTCTTATCAAACTCGCCAAATAGAGGCAATCAACAAAGGTTCATTGATTTTTAACCTTACTTGCGCGGCTACTACGAATATAAATAATATCATAGAATTCATTGTAAGTCAATAAAATGTCCTTAAAAAGATTCCTCTTCAATCCTTCCAATTTCAAAGTCTCCTCGAGAAACATCGGACCCTTTTTCCAGTACAAACTCGATGCCGAAATCCGATTGCACTTTGTGAAAAAATTCAGGATGTTTAAGGATCTCGTCATAGTTTTTTTCAGAGAGCTTTAAACGAAATCGTTTTTCTTTTCGGTGATGGAGATAGAGAAGAATTTCTCCCTCGAGTTTTAAATACAGCCAATTAATTGATGGGTGATATCCTTTACCTATGCAATAATCACATGGTTCTTTTAGATATTCATCTATATGAATATAACTTCTTTTTCTCGTTAATTCCATCAAACCCAGTTTTGTAAATCCCAACACTTTGGTCTTTACAGGGTCTTTTTCAAGCTCGTGTTTCATTAAAGTAAGAATTTGATTATAATGTTTGCCTTTAGCCATATCGATAAAATCGATCACAATCATTCCGCTGATATTTCTTAATCGAATCTGTTTTCCGATTTCCAAGGCAGCTTCATAATTCGTATCATAGACCGTTTCATCCACATCTCTTATGCCGATATTTTTACCGGTATTTACATCAATTACAGTGAGGGCTTCCGTTTTGTCAATTACTATATATCCACCGCTTTTTAACCAAACACGGTCTTTAAAAACGGAGCTCAGTTGTGAAATAACTGAGGTCTCCATTAACAAAGGCGTGGAGTCTCCATAATGACGAATCCGCTCCTTCAAATCCGGGTTGAAAACCTCCATTAAGGCTTTGCAGGAATCATAAGTCTCTCCATCATTCACCAATACCTCTTGTATTTGATCATGAAAATAATCTCTTAACATTCCTTTAATGAGATTCATCTCTTTGTATAAGAGTTTCGGTGAATACTCGTATGAAGAGATCACTTTTATATTTTCCCAAAGACGAAGAAGGTCGTGCAGTTCCTTCTCAAAATCTTCTGCATTATAATCTTCCGCAGCAGTTCGAATAATTACACCATATTCCTTTGGAAGTATTTTCTCAACCTCTGATCGTAAACGCTGTCTTTCTTTAAAGCTTTTAATGTTTCGAGAAATTCGCACCTCAGGCTCAAAGGGTAAAAAAACCAAATTCCTTCCAGGAATCCCTATCTTTCTTGAGATCTTTGGTCCCTTTTCCCCTAATGACTCTTTTGTTACTTGAACAAGGATTTCCTGCCCTTTTTTCAAAATTTCATTGATCATCTCTTCATTACCGTTTGCGACCTTTGCATCCTGCAGTGACAAATATGCATTCTTGTTATGACCAATATCAACAAAGGCTGCATTCATTCCCGGCAATACGTCCATAACTTTCCCCAAATAAACATTATTAACTGATTTATCGATATTTTTGGCTTCCACCCTAAAATCGATTAATCCTCTCTGCTCGTCAATTATTGCAACCCGGTCTTCTAATAATCCAATGTCAATAATCATTTTCTCCATTATTCCCACACCCTTTGCATCATTCCAGTAAGTTTCTTTTCGGAGCATTAATGTTTTGAAAAAGATCAATTCTCTGGATTCTGTGATCTCTCAAAAAACCACTGATTCCAATGTATGATTCAAAACATTTAACCAGATCTTCAGGTTTCAGATTGCCCTTTGAACCTGTAATCAAAGTGGTGTTCAGAACAATCCTTGAATCTTCAATTGCTTCAAATTCCAGAGATAAAATAAGAGGTTTGATATTGACTTCTTTAAACTCGGGATATCTTTGACGTTTTTTCTTCTTTTTCTTCCGTTCAATAATCAGTTCTTCCTCTGTCATAAAACTTTCAAGATAATCATTCATCATCTTTTCAGTAAAATCACTTTGATAAATAATCACTCGATAGGATGAAGCTTCTACTATTGACATTAAAGAGGGTTCCTTATCAGCAATGTATTTTCCGTCAAGGATCTCAATCCCTCCAGGAAGCACTGAGTTTAATCGCTCTTGGATGAGTTCAAACGAGAGGTCTTCTTCCATTTTTATATCACAGTACTCTCCAAAGCTCTCCGTACCAAGGCTGAGAGCAGTTGCAAAAGAAATCACAGGGTGTGGGTTAAATCCCTGAGAGTAAGCAATTGGAATCTTTGCTCTTCTTAAGCTTCGATGAAAAAGTCGCATCATATCTAAATGGGAAATATATCGGATATCTCCCGCTTTCTTAAATTTTACCCTTAAAACACTCATCAGCAAACACCTCTTTTGCTGCGAAAATCATGACTAATCCCACACCCTGAGCATGATGTACGGCAGTCTTCAGTAATGATCCCATCTTTAGCACGTTGCATTTCTTTAACTAAGTATTCCTTTCGAACTCCCGAATCTATAAAATCCCACGGCAGAGGTTCTTCAAAAGACCGTTTTTTTTCGCAGTAATCTTTATAAGCAATCCCTTCTTTTTCAAAAGCCTGGATCCATTTATGATATTGAAAGTGGTCGTCCCAACCGTCAAACTTACAACCAGATTCATAAGCTGTTACTAAAACTTTCGACAGATTACGATCTCCACGAGCTAATACACCTTCGATGATGCTGGCTTTACCATCATGATAATTATATTTAATATAACGATGATTGAGTTTTTCCTTTAAGATCTTCTGTCTTCGGTGAATCTCCTCCAAAGAAATTTGCGCCTCCCATTGAAAAGGTGTATGGGGTTTAGGAACAAAAGTTGAAGTGCTCACGGTTATTTTCAGCCCTTTGGGTCTTTCGGGTTTGGGGATATCGTGATATTCGTCGATGACCTTATAAACAAGCTCGCTGATTCCAAGTATATCCTCATCAGTCTCTGTAGGAAGGCCAATCATAAAGTAAAGCTTAATTGTATTATAACCCATTTGAAATGCCTCTTTGGCAGTCTTAAGCAAATCCTTTTCTTCAACGTTTTTATTGATTACGTCCCGGAGCCTTTGTGTTCCTGCTTCCGGAGCAAAGGTAAGTCCGGTTTTCCGTACCTTTTGAATTTCTTCAACCAGCTCCTTTGAAAAGTTATCCAACCGTAAAGAAGGCAGGGAAACACCAATATGATTTTCCTGATTAATTTCAATAAGATGACGAATTAATTCTTCAATTTCTGTATAATCACTGGTGCTGAGCGAGGATAAAGATATCTCTTCATACCCTGTATTATCCAGTAAGTCCTTTGCAATCGCTTTTAAGGATTCAATGCTTCTCTCCCTTACAGGGCGATAGATCATTCCTGCCTGACAGAAACGACAGCCTCTTAAGCAACCTCTAAAGATCTCCATAACTACTCGGTTGTGAACAACATCAATATAAGGAACGAGTATTTTTTTGGGGAAGTAACTGCTGTCAAGATCCTCCATTATTCGTTTTTTAACCAGTTTCTCTCCGTGATTTAAAGATGGAACATATACTCCCAAAATATCTTGAATCTCATGCAAAAACTTCTCTTTAGTATAGAATTCTTTTTCCTTCAACGTGCCATATGCCTTTAATATTTCCAGAATGACATCTTCTCCTTCACCAACCACAACAATGTCAGCAAAATCAGCGAGCGGTTCAGGGTTAAAGGCACAAGGACCCCCTAAAATGATTAAAGGGTCTTCCTCGGTTCGATCCTTTGCATAAAAAGGGACATCCCCCAGGTTTAACATGTTAAGGATGTTGGTATAACTCAACTCGTATTGTAAAGTAAACCCGATAAAATCAAAATCTTTAAGCTCTGATTTCGTCTCCAGTGCGAAAAGAGGTCGTTCATTGTCCCTCAAAAGCTTTTCCATATCATCATTCGGGGCAAAAACTCTTTCGCAGAAAATATCGGAATCATCATTTAACATATGATATAAAATCTGCATACCGAGATGGCTCATTCCTATTTCGTAAGTGTCAGGAAAAGCAAAGGCAAATCGGATGTATTCCTCTGGATTACTTTTATTCACTACATTCATTTCATTACCCAGGTACCTGGCAGGTTTTTCTACATGCATTAACAAATCGTCTATTTTAACTTTCATATGATCACTCCCAGAGTCTTCATTATAAAGATTTGACCATTCAGTTTACCATAAATCTGTAATTGAATCAATCAGTGTCTTTAAAGAAAAAACTTCTAATCGGAAATCCTTCCAATTAGAAGTTTTTTTTATTCTCTTGTTCGGTCCTTCATTTTCTTGATAGGTATGTTGGCCACTAATGCCGGGCGGCCCTTAGCACCGGTATCATCATCGGTTTGAACCATTTCGATATTAAAACTGCTTTCATCAATTTCTATATATTTTGATATCACTTCCATGATATCATTCTTTAAGCTGTCGATAAATTCAGGTGATGAATTAGCCCGATCATGAATAAGAACTAACTGCAGTCTCTCTTTGGCTACATTTTTGCTTTTCTTTGCCGTGTTGTTTGTAAACCACTTGAATATACTCATGCTATGCCTCCTTTCGATAATTTAGTGGGAATTGATTTTAAAGAGTCCCCGTACACGTTCCATAAAACCCAACTCGATTTTAAACTCTTCAAAGGGTACATTTTCACCGTTGATTCGTCTAGCAATATTTCTAAAGGATTCACCAGCCATAGAAGCAATCTGATTGACAACTGGATCTCCACGGTTAGTTGAAATCACGATTGATTCGTCATCTGGTACAACTCCAAGTAGATCAATTGCTAATATATCTAGCATATCATCAGTGTTCATCATATCCCCACGTTTAACCATATCGTAACGAAGGCGGTTAATAATTAACTTTGGATCATGTATTTCAGCTGCCTCCAGAAGTCCTATGATTCTGTCTGCATCTCTTACAGCAGATACTTCAGGAGTTGTCACAACAACAGCTTCATCAGCCCCCACGATAGCATTTTTAAATCCTTGCTCGATCCCTGCCGGACAATCAATAAGTACATAATCGAACTTCTCTTTTAATTGGCCAATCAGTTCCTTCATCTGCTCAGGTGAAATTGCATTTTTATCTTTGGTTTGAGCAGCAGGTAACAAGTGGAGACCTTGATGCTTCTTATCCTTAATCAAAGCCTGCCGAAGCCTGGCAACTCCTTCGACTACATCAACGATATCATACACAATTCGATTTTCAAGACCTAACACCACATCCAGGTTCCGCAGGCCAATATCAGCATCAACAACGACAACAGTTTTTTCCAGCTTAGCTAAAGCTGTGCCAATATTTGCGGTTGCTGTGGTTTTCCCTACACCACCTTTACCAGATGTAATTACGATTACTTTTCCCATCACTTTTCCCCCTTCTTCTTGCCTTTATGATTGATTGATTCAATATAGACCATATCTCCCTTTACACCGGCAATCTCCATGGTGTTTTTGTTGCTTTGCTTCTCGTCTGGTGCCCTTGCAATAAGGTTAGCAATGCGCAGTTGTGTAGGATTCAGATGGATGGCAGTAACTGTTGCATCTTTATTTCCATTTGCCCCCGCATGGGCAATTCCTCTTAAGCTTCCGAAAACAACAATATTTCCGTAGGCAGTTACAACAGCTCCCGGATTAACATCCCCAAAAACAACAATATTTCCCTGATAAGACACTTGTTGACCGGAACGCAGTGTCCCATGATGGAACTTTGTCATTCCCTCTTTAATGCCCTCAAAAGGTCGATCAATTTCGATCCTCTCTTCTTTTTCCACAAAAGAAAGCTTAAAATGATGCTGAACAATGGATTTTAACTCTTCCTTTTTTTCATCTTCAATATCAGGGCATTCAATATCTAAAATCTTTGCTCCTTTAAAAAACTCTCCTGCTTTATCAATTTGTTTTATCAGAGAGTCTTTCACCACCATGAAATCCTGATTCTCTCTGATTTTTATCAAAAGACCTTCTTTTGTACCTTTGAATTCAACAACTTTTTGACTCACCATAGTATAACCTCCAAGTTCACAGAGAATTACCACCTATAATACTATTCGATATAAAACTAAATATTCCTGCCAATCTGATTGAATCTTTTAGTCATTTTCTCCCTCTGAACTCTCTTCTCTTTCTATTAAGTCGTTATATCCAAGGTATTCAGCAACAATTTCTCTGAAAATGGGGGCTGCATACCCACCGCTTCCTCCTTGATGAACAACAACGGCAACTGCAATCTCCGGTTCTTCATATGGGGCAAATCCAACAAACCAGGCATAGTTATCATAATCCTCTTTAAATTGATCAAGATCTAAATTCACGCCGGGCCGCAAATCTCTGATCGCTTGTCTCATCGCGCTTGCTTCAGTGGCAAACCTTCGATAATATTCGGATTCTTCATCATGAGAAAGGTCAAGTAACTTTTCCTTGCGTTCTAAAACATCAGCTTCACTTACACCAAATCGATGCAAATGCTCCATTAAATATTCCACTTCATCCGGCGGTTGAATTTTTCCTGTAAATTGTGCCGTTCCCGTTTTCCCAGCTACATCAAATGGAAAGCGGCTGAAATGGGTGGATCCGGATCCGTTGATTGTCATCAGATGCATACCTTCCCGAATAATCTGGAGATGATTTAAGGTGCTTTCATCGAAGGTATTGGCAACTTCAGGGCCTTTGGGAAAATACTCGCCGGTTTCAGGATCCTCAAGACCATCAATAACTGAAATATTATGCCGTTTTCCTGCTGCAATCGATGCGGTGAAGTTCGCCATTTGAATAGGTGTATAACGATGCTCTCCCTGTCCGATTGCAAGATTCAACTCATCAATTTCAGCCCAGGCAGCCTGGTTATAGTAATCGTACTTAATGATATCTGCCCATCCTTTGCTTATACGTCCCAGTGATTCAACGCCACTATCAATATATTCTCTTCTGAAACCGAGATTCAGAAGCATCGCATAGACTTCTCCTCGAGTCGGAATGTTATCTTCTAAATCCACAGAAACAATCCCGTTAATCGCTTCATCTCTTAGCTCCTGATACTCATTGCTCTCCAGCATTTCTTCTGTGAAATGATCTTCTCGAAGGTCCCTTTTCAAACGACTCTCCAATAAACCCTTCGTTACGATAATTTTATGATCTCCCGTTGGAAGTCTTGCTGATACTTCAGAAATTTCGATTCCGCTCTTTTCTCCAAGACCGAATTGCTTATTATATTCAACCAACTGATCTATGCTCATTGAAAAATTCAATGGACGATTAGCTCCATAGTTGAAATTTCTCAGCAAGGATCCAAAATAGATGTTGTTGGACATAGCCAGGGCTTCCTTGAGATTTTGAGGAGGCATTCTGCGACGACTCTGATTCCATAGCCAGTTACCAAAGGTAACATTATTACCTACCTCAATAAATCCCGTGTCACTCAAACGTTGATTTGGATCCAATCCATAATGAAGTGCTCCAAGTCCCACTGCCATTTTATATGCGGATCCGGGCTGAACCGCTGAAACGGTTGCAATGTTTCTAATCGGTGCAGGAGATAATGAATCTCTGGGATTCTCGGGTTGTAGACTTTGCCAATCTTCTGCACTGATTCCCGTAGTAAACAGGTTAGGATCAAAGTCAGGATAGCTGGCTATTGCCAGAACTTTGCCGGTATTCACATCAAGAACCACTGCAGCTCCGCTCTTTGCATTGGATGGGTAATTACCATTTCGATTCGTAAATGAAGTACTTCCCCATGGTGTTTCGTAGGTTGCTCCAGTTTGAATCTTTCCAATTACCTCTTCGAGCAGGTTTTCAGTGTATTCTTGAAGATGCAGATCAATACTTGTGTACACATTCATGCCAAGTTCTCTTTCTTTCTTCTCCTCTTCAATCTCACTTTGTTTTCGCCCTCTTGAATCTACGAGGATTACACGTTTCCCGGGCTCACCCCGCAAAGCTTCTTCAAATTCATATTCAAGACCCATTTTTCCTATGGTCTCGCTCGGATCATATCCTAATTCATCGACAAACTTAGCTATTTCATTTTCTCTAGCGATCCGCCCTACATGACCAAGGACATGGGAAGCAAGGTTTTCTTGTGGATAGTACCGTTGATAATTATCATGAACGGCTACTCCCGGAAGTTTTGTGTGTTCTTCAATTTCTATAGCTGATTGGGTTGAGATCCCCTCTGCTACAGTAATCGGCATATACTGTAAAAATGCCCCTTGATTTTGAATCGGGTCACGCAAGACAAGAATATCATTCACCCGTTCATCATCGATCCAAGCAGGTATATTAAAGAGTTCATCACGAATATACTGATAAGCATCTTCAGCAGAAATATCCTTATCGGTAATGCGATAATTATCCAACCAGCGATTTTTATTAATTTCTTCTCTAAACTCCCATCGAACAATACTGATCGGTAAAGAAACCTCAGGCATTTCAATTAAAGCCCGTTGAGCCTCCACAGGATCCCCTTCCTCTATGTTAAATATTTCAAGCATTTCATAAAAAGCTTCTTCTGCAGTATTGCTTGTAATTCCATAGGTTTCTCTCCATTGTTCAATCTTTCGGTCAAAAGTGAAGAAAAACTCACCGGTCTCATCGTCAACTTGAATGGGAAAATCTGATTTTTCCATATCCCCGTTGCGCCGAAGGATCTCAGCAAGTTCAATGATCATTGTATCAATTTGTTCATTTGTAAGCTCACTTCGAAAAATTTGAACATCAAGACGAGGTTTGCTTCCGGCCAGCAATTCACTGACACCGTTTTCTTTATCCGTCCACGCCAGTATATCCCCTCTTGGAGCAGATTCTGATATTTCACGTAAAATGCTGCTTTCAGATCGATGACGGTAATGTTCACCTTCTACGATCATCAATGATACCAATCGAAAGATAATCAGCGTAAACAGAACTATAAATATTAAGCCGATTATCGTAAAGCGATACCGATAGGATTTATCTTCATTCATCATTTATCACCCTTTAATTAATACTTTTCTTTTTTAAATCGGGACTCATACATTTGAGTAAACAAAAAGTAAATGATCATCCCTACTGCTCCATTATACACGATTTCGATAATTGTCGCATAGCTGAAAAAATATCGGAATCGAACAGCAAAACCCAGCACATATACAAAAAATAGCGTAATGAAGTTATATGCTATAATTGAAAGCGTACTGATAATAAAAGACGTGAGATAACTGTTTTTTACCAGTTCTACCCGCACATAGAAAATAAAATATGCAATGACCAGAAAGCCAAAAGTGTTCATCCCTACAATTCCTCCGGATAATACATCCAGTATTATCCCTGTCAATAGAGAGTAAGCAATGATTTCTTTCGGATTTAAATTCATTGCAAAGGCTATAACAAGCAATAGACTTGTATTCGGTATCACCCCTAAAATGCCTGCCAGCTCCAACACTGTTGTTTGAATGAGTATATTGAAAAATATAATGCTGAGTATAATCGCTTTTTTCATATGGTTCCTTTCTGCTCTAAAAATTAATCACAGTCACACGATTGATTCTTCGAAAATCAACTGCAGGTTCTATTTTGATACGATCTAACAATTGACCACTGCTGCTGGTAATTTCGGCGACTTCCCCAATAAGGATACCCGATGGGAAAAGCCCTTGCCCCGATGTAACAATCTGGTCTCCCAACTCAACTTCGTCTCTCGTATCCAAAAGATATCCTTCCAGAAATTCATCCAGTCCACCGCTGGCAATCCCTTGAATCGAATTATCGCTTAGTACTTTAAAACTCACGGAACTATTTGTATCAACAATTGACATCACGCGAGACCAATAATCTCCCACATCGATTACCCGGCCCACCAGGCCCCGTTCGCTAATGACTAAACTTCCGATTTCAACATTATGAATTGTACCGGCATCAATTGTAAAAGTATTAAACCACTCAACATGGGTTTTGGAAATAATTCTTGCAGTAACAATCTCCTCCAGTTCCCTGGCAGGCACTTGGTTTAATCCTTCTCTTAATCCCCTTAGCTCATCCAGTTCACGATTGGAAAGTTCAGCGTCTATTAATTGTCTCTCCAATTCTGTAATCCGAGCTACCAACTCCTGATTTTCCTGATTTAATCGGGCAAAGTTTGCCAGATCATAAATACGATCCTGAGCTAAATGAATGGGGTACGTTACTACTCTTTGAACTGGTGCATAGATGTTTCCGATCCAGTTTTCTATCACGGTAATCTCATCTCTTTCCTGAGAGGTTAGACCCATAAAAATAACCAGGCCGATTAATATTACCATGATGATAATTGCATATTTATTTTTAAAAAAGTTTCTCTCCATCTTACTCATCCTTAATCTTTCTAGATCTATTGGTAAATCGATAAATTTCATCATAATATGATGTACAAAGATCCTTATCATCAATATCAATTGAAAAATGTTTCTTCATACGATATTTAAATCGTTCAACGGGAAAGCCCATCACAACAAAAAAATCACCTTGAATTGAATGTACCAAGTCCTCACCAAAGTCCTGTATGCCATAACTTCCTGCTTTATCTTTGAATTGTATTTTTTCAAGATAGGATTCAATTTCAGTTCGAACCAGTTCTTTAAAAGCCACTTCGGTATAATCAAAGTCTAAAATCCAAAGTCGATTTTTAACGTCATACAGCACTACACTCGAGTAAACCCGATGGGTATCGCCACTTAGGATTTCCAGAATTTGAATTCCATGCTCTTTCGACCGGGGTTTTCCTAATAAGCGATCCCTGTGCACAACAATCGTATCGCTTGCAATCACAAGATCTGCATTGTCCTGCAAGTGTGGCAGGATTGCCTCAATCTTCTTTTTCCCAATTTCCATTACAGTATCCTGTGGAGCTAAACGCTTATCTACCCGTTCGCTCACATTTCGTGAATATGCTGTAAAGTTTAAATGCAGGGTTTCTAAAATTTCTTTTCTTCGTGGCGATTGTGAAGCGAGAATAATGGATTCCATTGTGTTCACCATCCTTTTTCTTAAGGGTGAATAAGTTTGATTGAAATTTTTTTCAGAGTAAAATAGGATGTTAGACCAATAAAAATCCCTGTAAAGATACTTGCTAACATCAGAATCGGTAAATAGATAAAAATCCGAATATTATTTATGATTATAGCGGCAACAATTAATTGAGCGATATTATGGAATAAAGCACCAAAAACACTCACTCCCACAAGACTGAAATACTTTTTGAAATACCGGTATACAAACCACATCGCCAGTGTGCTGAGAATCGCCCCCGCCATACTGTACATCATTGAAGTAACCGCTCCTGTTGCAAGACCTCCTAAAAAAGATCGCATGACATTTACAGTAAGGGCACTCTTTACCCCAAGCAACACAAGAGTGATTAAGCCGATAATATTTGCTAATCCCAGTTTTGCACCTGGAGCTATACCCACAAAGGGATTGGGAATAAACCCCTCAATAATGTGTAAAGCCAGCCCTAAGGAAACCAGGATCGCCAAATAGATCATTCGTTTAAACTTTATATTATTTTCCATGAATTTCACTCTCTTCTTTTACCAGATCAACTCATAAAGATTTTAACATTTAACCTCTTTCTATACAAGCTATATTTCATTTTTCAACAAGAAGAGCCTCTTGCCTTAACACTTGGCAAGAGGCCGTAAACGTTCTTTAATTATTTCATGTCAATTGCATCCTTTGGACATTTTTCAGCACAGACACTACACCCTATACATTTCTCCGGATCGATCATATGCTCTTTTTTCACATCTCCTTCGATGGCATCGACGGGACATGCTTTTTTACAAATCGTGCATTGAATACATTTGCTTTGAACAATTTCAGCTTTTTTGCGTTTGTTAATATCTCCTTCGATCGCCTTTGTTGGACATTTTTCAACGCATACATGACAGTTTGTACACTTATCGTAGTCGATGACCGCCAGGTTATTGTCAAAATCAATTGCCTGGAAAGGACAGCTTTTAACACAGATTTGACAACCGATGCATCCAAAGTCGCATTTCTGCCGTACAATTTTTCCTTTTTCTTCGTTCTTACAGGTAATAACAACTTCCTGACTTTCCGGTACCATGTCGATAACATTTTTCGGACATGCTGCGACACATTTTTCACAGCTGATACATATATCCGGTTTAATTTTAGCGATCATATTTTCTGTAATTTCAATGGCATCAACAGGACATACTCTCACACATGTTCCAAGACCTAAACATCCGAAATTACAGGATTTGCTGCCTCCATTAAATGCACTGGCAGCTTTACAGTCTTTAATCCCTTGGTAATCAAAATCTTCCTTTGCCTGCTTATTATCAGCATTACATATGACTTTTGCCACCTGTTTTTCTCCGACTTTTGCTTCTATACCCATGATAGAGGCTACTGCTTCAGCAGTTGATTGCCCACCTACCGGACAGCCGTCAACTTCCACTTCACCGGCTACCACTGCTTTGGCAAAACTTGAACATCCCGGATATCCACAGGCGCCGCAATTTACTCCCGGTAATGCATTTTCCACTTCTTCAATGAGAGGATCCACTTCCACTGCAAATTTTTGTGAAGCTAATGCCAAGCCTCCACCAAAAATCAGGCCCAATCCTCCAAGGCTGATAACGGGTATTATAATATCACTGATATTCATCAAATCACCTCTCTATACTAGTCCTGAAAAGCCTAAGAAGGCTAATGACATTAGACCTGCTGTAATTAATGCTAAAGGAAATCCTTTAAAAGCGTTGGGAACATTTGCAACTTCCATTCTTTCACGAATAGCGGCAAATAAAACAATTGCTAAAGAAAACCCTACTGCTGCTCCGATTGCATGAAATATTGTCTCAATAATATTATAGCGCTCCTGGATATTTAAAATCGTCAAACCCAAAACAGCACAGTTCGTAGTAATTAAGGGAAGAAATACACCCAGAGATTGATACAGAGTGGGACTGGTTTTCTGAATGATCATTTCCACTAATTGAACCAAAGAAGCAATCACCAAAATGAACATAATTGTTTGCATATATTGAATTCCAAATAGGTCTAGGATGTATTTCTGTACAATAAACGTGATAATTGAAGCAAGGGACATAACAAAAGTTACAGCCATTCCCATCCCAAATGCGGTCTCAACTTGCTTAGAAACTCCAAGGAAGGGACAAATTCCCAAAAATCGTGATAATACGAAATTATTCACTAAGATCGCACTAACCAATATAACAAATAGTGACGATGCTGATATATCTAACATTTGATACCCCTCCTTAAGATTTCATTTTTTTAAGAATTACGACATTGAAAATCGCTGTTAAAATTCCGAGTGCTAAAAATGCTCCCGGCGGTTGAATCATAATTGCTGCTGACGGGTATGCATCACCCAGTAAATTTAAACCAAAGACGCTGCCACTGCCAAACAATTCCCGAACTGCCCCCAGAACTACCAGCGCGACAGTGAATCCTGCACCCATTGCTAAACCGTCCACAATAGAAAAAGGCGTAGAATTCTTTGATGCGAAAGTTTCAGCTCGTCCTAAAATCAGACAGTTAACAACAATCAAAGGGATAAAAATGCCTAATGCATCAAACAAAACCGGAAAGTATGCATTCATTATCATACCAGTCATCGTTACAAACGTTGCGATAACAACGATAAAGCAAGGAATACGGATTTTATTGGGAATCAAAGATTTCAGTAATGAAATTACAGTGTTCGACCCTAAAAGAACTGCTGTTGTCGCCAATCCCATTCCCAGTCCGTTTGTGGCTGTCCCTGTAACCGCTAAAACAGGACACATTCCCAGGAATTGAATAAACACGGGGTTTTCTTTAACAAATCCATTTTTTAAAATGGTTGCGAAATTCATCAAAACACCTCCTGTTAGTTACCAAAGACTTCCAAATAAACTTCTATAGCGGATTCTACACCTTGAATCACAGCGTTTGAAGATACCGTGGCTCCGGAAATTGTATCAACATCTATTTCACCATCAACATCGATCCCGACAAATCGCTCTTTAAAATCGTCACTTTCAATAACATCTCCCAACCCTGGCGTTTCCGCTTGGCTTAGAATTGCTATGCCTACGACTTCACCTTCAACATTGATTCCTGTCAGCATTTCAATTGTTCCGCCGTAGCCGTTCGTGTTTGTTTTAAACGTATAACCAATTACATCTCCGTTGCTAAAAACCTCAAATCCTTCTTCAACCCGGTCATAGTCCAAAAACTCCGCTTCATCAATAATACTTGCATCATCCAGATCGGGGAAAAAACTTTCCATTGCTTCTAAGCTTTCGGCGATAAGGCGTTCTTCAATAATATCAGCTGTCATGCTGTTTACAATACCTAAAACCAAACCTGCAACAGCAGTGATTAAAAGTAATATTAGCCCAAGCTTAATCATTTCACGCATTTTGCTTTTCCACCTCCCCAAAGACTTTGGGTGCTGTGTATCGATCGATTAGAGGCACAGTCGTATTCATCAGTAAGATGGCAAACCCTACCCCTTCAGCGTACGCTCCAAATAATCGGATAACGGAAGTTAATAAACCACATCCCACAGCAAAATAGATTTTTCCTCTCGGTGTAACCGGTGATGAGGCATAGTCTGTAGCCATATAAATTGCTCCAATCATTAGTGATCCTGAGAGTAAATGGTAGAGCATATATTCAATATCAAAACCGCTATAAAGCAATGTTGCGACTGCAACGGTTAAAATAAACAATCCCGGAATTTTTACCGAAATGACTCCTCGATAGATTAAGTATATCCCGCCGATGATCAGCAGTATTGCAGAAGTTTCACCCATGCTTCCTCCAATATTGCCTATAGCCAGATCCACGAAACTCGGTGCACCCGATTGAACCGATGTGAAATCGCTGGCAAAAGTCAAAGGTGTGGCAGTTGAAACTGCATCCACTCCTGGTTCAACCCACTGAGTCATTCTGTCAGTATAAGAAATTGTAAGCATGATCCGTGCAGCAAGTGCAGGATTCATAAAATTCTGTCCTATGCCTCCGAACATCTGCTTCACAACAACAATGGCAAAGACAGAACCGATTACAGGGATCCAAAGAGGAACAGAAGCAGGCAAGTTCAAAGCAAGCAACTGTCCAGTAACAAATGCACTTCCGTCACTAATTGTAATAGGCTGTTTTCTAATCTTTTGTACAACATATTCAGCCAAAACGGCAGAAATTATACTAATCAATAAGATCATTGCCGCCGGGGTTTTAAAAAAGAATATCGATGCAATACTTGCAGGTACCAAAGCAATGGCAACATCAAACATGATTGTTTTCGTTGTTGTGTTTTCTCTTAAATGAGGAGAAGGAGACACAATCAATCGGTTACTCATTTCTTTCCCTCCTTTTAATCAATTTATTATGAAAGTTTTATGACATTATTTGTTTTTCTTCTTCTGCACTTCGTTTTTCGCAATTTTGATTCCCTGTAAAAGTTGTATCTTAGCAGGACAGACAAAAGAGCAGGATCCACATTCAATGCAGTCCATCGGACGATATCTTTCTGCGATGTCAAATTGATTTTTTTCAGCATAGGCACTGATATGAAGTGGTTGAAGATACACAGGGCAAACATGAATGCAGGAAGCACAGCGAATACAGTTGCTCGCTTCTGGTAAATCTCCATCTTCCTCATTGAAAAACAATACCCCTGACGACCCTTTCATAATTGGGATTTCAGTTGAACTGACAGCCTGTCCGCACATCGGTCCTCCCATTATGACTTTTCTTACTTCTTCTTTCAAACCCCCGCATTGTTCTAAAAGGTCATTTACTGATGTACCGATTTTGACACTCATGTTTTTAGGTTCAGCTAATGCACTCCCTGACAATGTAACAACTCTCTCAATTAGCGGCATTCCTGTTGAAAGGCTCTCATACACCTGATAAGAAGTGCCCACATTGTTAACAACCACTCCAACATCCATCGGTAATCCTCCAGAAGGAACCACTCTATCTAGACACGCTTGAATTAACTGTTTTTCTGCGCCTTGAGGATATTTGGTTTCCACGCCTACAACTTCTATGGACTTATAGTTAGAGGCCTTCTCAAACATTACCTCAAGTGCATCAGGTTTATTGGTTTCAATTCCGATAATTCCCTTTTCTGCTCCGACTCCCCTCATAATAAGCTCCAAACCTTTAATTATTTCCTCAGGTTTTTCAAGCATTAATCTGTGGTCACAGGTTAAAAAAGGTTCGCATTCTGCTCCGTTTAAGATGACAGTATCGATTTTTTTGTCATCCGGAGGAGATAATTTTACATGAGTTGGAAATGAAGCTCCTCCCATTCCGACGATCCCTGCTTTTTCGATTTCAGAAACAATCTCTTTCTTTGAAAGATTGCTGAGATCACTCCGTGGCTGAATTGAATCGTCAACTTCATTTTTTCCGTCAGATTCAATCACAGCACATAAGATTTCTCCGTTCGTTCCCGGTTTCATCCCGATCTCCGATATTTTCCCCGAAACGCTAGCATGGATTGCTGCTGATACAAACCCTCCTGGTTTTGCAATCATCTGTCCGACTTTCACCAAATCTCCTACTTCCACTACTGCTTCTGCAGGAGCTCCAATATGTTGTTGTAACGGGATTATGACAACCTTTGGATCTTTGGCTTTTTCAATTTCCAAATGGGCGGTATACTCCTTAAACTCAGGGGGATGTATACCCCCTTTAAATGAAAAAACTTTCACTGCTTTTCACCCCTATCATGGTTTGTTGTTTTAACGGAAGTTTGTTAATCTTCCGTCAATCTTAAGCATAGATACTAATCAATAATCATTCCACTTTCCTATATTATAATAGATTAAAAAATTAAACAAGGCTTTCCAAGTTTTCTTTTAAGTAATTTTTCAGCCATTCCAAAACTTCAAGGTCCGCAATCGGTGCCCCTTCAAGAATTTCACGAATCTCTCGTGTGTCCATCACAAACTCATTGTTATCTATACGATGAGCGTAGCGATAATCAATCTCTTCATTAGATACTAAAAGGGTGATAACGGTGTCAACGATATTTCCAATCGGTGGACGATCGATATGGCTATGTTTAAATGCCGCTCGTATAACTGTCCCCTCATTTTCCTTGGAGTCAATAAAAAAAGATCCGTCACATTGCTCTGCATTAGCTTTTAACAACGATATTCCCAGCCCAACTTTTCTGGTTGTTCTTGATGTGACAAATGGGTCCGTTACCTTGCTCAAAAATTCTTTATTCATTCCCTTTCCATCATCTTTAATTTCAATTATTAATTGATCCTGTTCAATCTTTTCATCAATCATCAATTGAATAAAGGATGCTTCTGCTGAAATGGAGTTTTGAATTATGTCAAGGATGTGTAAAGATAATTCTTTCACTATTTTCACCTCTCTGGTTCATAGTCGCTTTTATAGGTTTATAACTGATGATTTTTTAAATGCTTTAAAACAGATTCTCCATTTTGTATATCAAAACAGTTAGCCTCGGTCCCTTCTAAAAGGTCAACCAAGTGGTGGGCATCAGAATTTTTAAGGTAAGATAATGTTTTTGCCCAAGGGTGATTTTTGTAAAATTGTTCAACTGAAGTGTTCTTTGATAGTTCGATCATGCGAATACCCAGGTGAGGAGGAATAAATCCTAAGTTTGATAAGATACTAAAGCTGCTACGATCAATATGCGCAGGAACAAATAGCCCATCAATTTCATTCGAAAATCGATACGCTTCCTCTAAAGATGCTCTTGTTGCATTCATAAGAAGATTCTCCTCTTCGCCAATTACTCGATCATTTTCATCATAGATTCTTTGATGTCCGAATAAACCGGGTCGATTTGCTCTTCTCGGAAGAACTTCAGATAAAAAAGTATCCATGGCTTGATACTGATCCATGGACTCGAAATAGATTAAAACATGAATTTCTTCTTTTGTCGTAAGCTCAACTCCCGGTAAAAAATCCAGCCCTTTATCCTTAGCCACTTTCTCAATAGCTATTAGATTTTTTATGCTGTTATGATCAGTGATAGAAATTCCCGAAAGACCTTTAATTAATGCCATATTCACAATGTTATTCGGAGTCATTTCATCATCGGCACAAGGTGACAGATCACTGTGGATATGAAAATCCCATCGTTTAATCATTTTTCATCAGCATCCTGTTGATGAGAACAGCGATTTCGTAAGCACTTAAACGACTACTTAAAACCGGAAGGTTTTCCTCCTCGGCTTTGGCTTTTGCATCCTCGTCCAACTGAGATCCTTCCGCAAGGATCACGCAGGAAGCTTCATTTAAAACCGCTACTGCTACAACATTCACATGACTTTGGATTGTCACCCAGGACTGTGATTCTTCCAAGTGCGCCATAACCCAACTTAAGAGATCTCCAATATAGCACCCTTTAATTGACGGGTCCGCGTCTATTTCTGTAATTAATTGAAATTCTCCGGTAGAGACCAAGTCACTAACTTTCATTTCTCATCCCTCCTTTTACAGAATTGTATTTATTGAATATAGATTGTTGATTCAACCTGTGTATAATCTTCCACTATGGATTCAATGGAGAACTCGTCTGAGCATCTTTGAATATTTGGCAGTCCCATTCCTGCTCCAAAACCTAACTCCCGTACTTGGTGTGTGGCAGTGGAATATCCGACTTCTAAAGCTTTCTCGGTATCAGGAATTCCCGGACCTGTGTCTCGAGCAATAATTTTAATTTTCTCCGTATCAATTTCAACATAAATTTTTCCACCAAAAGAATGAATTACAATATTCATTTCTGCTTCATAGGTCACAATAGCAACACGACGTATGATTTTTGAATTGACTCCAAGTTTTTTTAATGTTTTTTTTATCGCACTTGAAGCTTCTCCCGCTTTAGAGAAATCTTCTTTTGCTACTTTGTATTCTAAATTGACTGTACTCATGTTTTCACCTGATTTCTTATTTATGCATAATACTTGCGCCCTTTAATCCTTTGTTAAAGAGAATCCCGCAGCTTTCATAAAGAATGTGTTTTGTTGTCATAATCACAATGTCATTTTCCTTTGCCAAATCAATGATTGCTTGATTAGGCAATTTTCCTCTTACAAACACAATTGCATTAATATCCATCATTTCTGCAGTTCTTATGGTTTGAGGGTTAATCAAACCCGTCAGTAAAAGAGTGTTATCCTCTACATATGCCAATACATCGCTCATTAAATCGCATGCAAAGGCGCTGGAAATCTCCTTCTTTAAGTTTTCCTCTCCGCATAGCACCTCTGCATTCAAAAGATCTTTCACCGTTAACAAATTCATTGTTCACCACTCCTCAAAACAAATTAATCGATTCTTTAATAAGCATTATAACACTTTTCTTAAAATAGTTAAACTTTTAACTATTAATTTCTGATCATTTCTGAGGAGTTATTTTTTTAGCCTTCAAAAATTGGCGGGACTTTCCGCTTATGCTCGGTTTGAGTATGCATTTTTATCAATTTTTTCTCATTTTCAAAAGAAATTTTCTCACCCATTAAGAATCGATCGATCGTATCGTAGCTGATCCCCATTTCCTCTTCATCGCTCTGGCCTTCCCATAGTCCCGCAGATGGCTTTTTGTTTAATATCGATTTCGGGACATTCAGCAAACGTGCCCACTGAAAAACTTCTTGCTTCGTCAGAGAAGCAATCGGCAGTATATCCACACCACCGTCTCCATATTTTGTAAAGTAGCCGGTATATAGTTCAGCGAGATTATCTGTCCCTACGACTAAATAATTAAAATAGTTTGCAATACTGTATAATGCAGACATTCTCATGCGTGCTCTGAGATTTGCATCCACAATTTTCTTCTGAGATTCAGGTGTTAAACATGAATTTTCTATCGCTTCTTCAATTTTCTTTAAAATCAAGTTTTTTTCATCGCTTAAATCAATTTCAATATGGTTGATTTTTGATTGTTCTGCAATCAAATAAGCATCTTTAGCATCTTCTTCGTTGCTATCGATGGGAAGAATCACACCGATGGAATTTTCGGGAAATGCACGGACAAGAAGATGTCCGACAACAGAGGAATCGATCCCACCGGATAAGCCAACGAGAACCCCTTTAGTATGACTTTCAGATACTTGCCGACGAATCCATTCTACACAATCATCGATTTTCTTTAATCTCATTTCATCATTCATCATTAATTCCTTTACCTCCGATCTAGAGCTACCAGAACACAAATATGATTGACTACATTAAATCCCTTTTCTTTTGCATAGTTTATAACAGAATCATCATACGCTCCAGGCTGGAACCAAAGATTATTTACTTCTTCAGGGGACAGGTTTTCAATCGCTTTGTAGGCAATTTTAGGATTTACAACAATATTTAAGCATTCGATTTCATCCGCAATTTCATTAACAGAAGAATAAATCTTATGTCCATTAATTTCATCGTATTTAGGATTGATTCCTTTCACTTCATATCCTTCATCAAGTAACCTTTGGAAAATAACATTTCCGAACTTGCTTTCATCGGGAGTCGCTCCAAGAACTCCCCATTTTTTAATCTTCAACATATCATAGCTAAAATCTTTTGATTGACTCACATTTTTTCCTCCTCTTTGTTATATATATACCTTCTTCTTATAGATTTCCAAATATTTCTCTCCTAAACGATCAATCTCTATTTTTCCCGCAGAAAGATCCCTCAGATTTCCTTCAATGCTCTCCCATTGAGTCGGATGAATGTATCCTATTACTGTTATGTTTTGGGAGTACTCAATATTCATGAGGTAAAAGCCTTTTTGTTGATGGAGTAAATTTTCTCCTTTGCCCCATAAATGATATTCAAATGGAATTTTAACATGTATAAATTTCTCCATGGTGGCGATGCCCGATTTATCCATAAGCATCCGTGCGCTTTTTGAATATGCTCGGATAAGTCCACCTGCTCCTAGCTTTATACCGCCAAAATACCTTGCAACTACGATGACAGAGTCCACGACTTTTTCCTGTTTTAATAATTCAAGAATCGGTTTGCCTGCAGTTCCAGAGGGTTCACCGTCATCATTAGATCGCTGCGCGTATCCATCCTTTCCTATCACATAAGCGTGTACATAATGATTTGCTCCGGGGTGGCTTTCTTTAACCCTCTCTATATAGTTCGCCACATCTTTCTCGTCTTCAACTGCTTTTCCAAAGGCAATGAACTTGGACTTATCAACTTCGTAAGTCACTTCACCCTCTTTGTGTATTCGAAAATACATTTCCTTCATAAAATCCCTCTTTCGGTTAATCTCTCTCCTAAAAGTATAGCATGATGGTTTTCATAAGAAAAGAAGCAGCTTTTTAATGTAGCTACTTCTTTCATAAAATAGTGTTTCGTGTAATTTGGCAGTTAAGAAATTATGCATTGACTTTATTTTTTACTAAATCCTTGTACTTTTTATAGGAGAGACTAACTAATGATTTATCTTGACTATAGGTGATCATTTCAATTGCTTCGTCCACGGGATAGAAGCCACCGTCCTTAAAACCCAACTCTTTATTGATTTGGCATGTTTTGTTCTTGGCCTTCATAATATACCATGATATTTGATTGCATACAGGCTGTTTTCTTGAAATAGAATAAAATTCGTAACTTGAACCTCCAGCGCTCGATAAAATCTCAGCATCGACGCCTCCCTCTTTCTTCACCCTTTGAAGCGAAGTTTCGGTTGGAGAATCCTCATTACGAATTTTTCCCTTAGGTAATACCCACTCATCTTTTTCATTTTTTAATAGAAATACCTGGTTTGCATAGAATACAATCCCACCTGAACAATTTCTCACAATCATAATTGCAACCCTCCCTTCATTTCTTACTTTTATGATACATGATTTTGTCGGCAAATTCAATCTGAATTCTGAATTTTAAAAAGAAAAGAATCTAATTTTACCAAGGTATAGATACACTTCGCAGTTCTTATCAATAATAGCATTTAAGCTATCGATATGGTATAATACTAGATGATTAAAAGTGACCTTTAAGGCAATTGAATTTAAACTATTATGGAGGTAGACCATGTCTTTTGAAAAGAATGTAAAAAACAATAACGGAAAGAATCCTAAAACTTCAAAGAAAAATAATAAAAAGAAAAAAGCTTTAAAAATATTCTCGATTACTACAATTATTTTAGTAGTGCTTGCAATCGGTGTCTTAGCTGCTGCAACAAGCTTTGTTTACAGTATTATATCCGAAACCATTGAAATTGATGGTGAGAATCCTTATGAAGGATTGTTTACTAACTCTTTCATCTATGATTCTGCAGGTGAAGTGATCGAAGAGGTTCAGACTGATGAACGACGAATAATTGTTGATTTTTCAGAAGTTCCGGAAATTGTTCAAAATGCTTTTGTCGCCATTGAAGATGAGCGTTTCTATCAGCACGACGGTTTAGACTTTCGTCGAATTGTTGGAGCCGCCTATACAAATTTGACTACCGGAGCTCGTCAGGGTGGCAGTACAATTACTCAACAATTAGTAAAAAATCTTTATCTCACCTTTGATCAAACCTATACCCGTAAAATTCAGGATATGTACTTGGCAATTCAACTAGAGCAACAGCTTTCTAAGGACCAGATCCTTGAGGCATATCTCAATACAGTAAATATGGGAAGTCTAAATTACGGTGTTGAAGCAGCTTCCCAGGCATATTTTTCGAAATCCGTGAGCGAGTTAGGTCTTGTGGAATCCGCTTTAATTGCAGGGATAACCCGTAATCCTTCCCGATATACACCGATTCGCTATCTATATGAATCGGACATAACTGAGGATCACTATGTATTCGGGTTTCAGGATGAGTTCCCGGATGATGACATTGTTGATGACGGAGAAATCGTTGATGATCCGGAGGAAGATCCTGAAGAATCCGAGGACGAGATTGAAGATGACCGCGGTGAACTTGTGACAGTATTTGATGAACGAGCCATCCCCCGTTATCGTTTAGTCTTAAATGCCATGCTAAGAAATGAATATATCACTCAAGCGGAATATGATTATGCTGTTGACGCGAATTTAGTTGACTATATTAATCCATCACGTTTTTCAGGTACCGGCATGAGTTCATCTTTTTCTGAACTTGTTGTTGATGAAGTCGTTCGGGACTTTGTGGAACAGGGAATAGCAGAGTCTGAAGATGATGCAAAACGACTGCTTAGAACGAATGGATACCATATCTATTCGACCATGGATCGTGATATCCAAACGAAAATGGAAGAGGAACTGAATAATCCGGATAACTTTATAGCAACCTATGAGGATGGGAGCTCCGAGCCTCTTTTTATCAATGAAGTCGTTCAGCCTCAAGTTGGCATGACAATTGTCGATCCCTATACAGGAGCCATTCGAGGTATAGTTGGTGGACGGAATGTGGAAGGGCGGAGAACCTTAAACCGAGCCACAAAAATTCCTCGTCAACCGGGATCTGCAATCAAGCCTATCTCAGCATACGGACCTGCATTGTTAAGAGGTTATACAGCGGCATCCATTATTGACGATGTTCCATTACGATGGGATCCTCATGAGCCTGATCGACTCTGGCCAACCAATGTGACGTCCAATTGGTTTAGAGGTCTTACACCGCTCCGTGACGGTTTAATTCGATCCAGTAATGTCGTCGCAGTTCGACTGATGAGAGAACTTGGTTCCACTGAACATGAAGCGATTGAAATTATGCATCAATCCTTTGATAACTATGGATTTCAGCACAATAATCGAACTAGAGATCAACTTAGCGCAGCTATTGGTGGAATGCTTCATGGAGTAACGCCATTAGAAATGGCTGCTGCATATGGAACTTATGCCAACGATGGAGTCTTAAACGAAAACTTCAGCTACACACATGTAGAAGACCGAAATGGAAATATTATCTTAGAATCAAATAATGAAAACCGAAGAATTATGGATCCTCAAAACAACTACATCATGCATGATATGCTGTATGATGTTGTAAATTCAAGTATCAGTACTACTCCAAGCCATGCTAAAATTTCCGGCATGCCTGTTGCAGGCAAAACCGGAACAACAAATGAGGCAACAGATATTTGGTTTGCAGGTTACACCCCATATTATAGTGCTGCAGTATGGATTGGTAACGATACAAACAGTATTCCTCTTAAAGATCGATCAGGCAATTTTCTGACCAGTGCCAGTGCATCAAGAGTGTGGTCTACTGTAATGTCTCGGGTGCATGAAGATCTGGAGTCTAAAAGCTTCCCATCTGCACCGGATGGAATCGTAACTCGTGAAGTCTCCTCTTATTCCGGAAAAGTTCCAAGTGATTTAACTCGAGAAATGGGGACATTAACAATGTCTGATGGTCGAGTAAGACCCGCAGTGCACTCAGAAATTTTTGTACGTGGAACCGAACCCACTGAAGAATGTGATGCTTTAGTTAAGATAGTTATTCATGAACGTACAGGAACTATCGTCCAGGATTATGACTTCGATTATGAATTTGACAGTGATGAATTTGAAGAACGCATCTTCTTTATACGTCCTGCTCCATACGGACCGGATACACCTCTTGACCTTGAAGATTTCCCAGGTGTCAATGTGTCAGACTATGCATACCAGCTACCGAACTTTGATGAAGCAGAAGAGTATGATCCCGAAGAACACGGTTTAGGATCGGTAATTGTTGAATATGTTGAAGTGGATGATCGCGGACGTACTATAAGCATCTTACAGGAAGAAGCTTATGTGGTGGAGGATGCTGAAATAGGAGAGTCTTATGAAACTGAACAGCTGGAATTTGAAGGTTATGAGTTTGTCGGCATCCCCGATGACAGCGCACCTAAGTCCGGCGAAATAATATTCGGAGAACAAAAGGTTATCTATCAGTATAGAGAAATCGTCATTGAAGAAGACGATGATGAAGATGACGACAACGGAAATGGTAACGGCGGGCCGGGTAACGGAAATAACAACGGCACTCCCCCGCCGAGAGATGACGATGACGACGAAGATGATGAGGATGATGAAGATGATGAAGATGACGATGACAATAACTAACGCACAAGAGGAGTGACAAAGCATGAATGTAGGGATCATTACCGTAAGTGATAAAGGGAGCAAAGGCGAAAGAGTTGATAAAAGCGGACCTGCTCTAACTCAGTTTGTTAGGGATCATTTCAAAGCAAATGTTGAAGAAATCATCATTATCCCCGATGAACAGCCGATTATCGAGCAAACTCTTATTCGCTTTGCAGACGATCTAAAGCTGGATCTTATTCTCACAACCGGCGGAACAGGGTTTGCTCCAAGAGATGTGACGCCCGAAGCAACATTAAAGGTGATTCATAAGCTGGTTCCCGGCATTTCAGAAGTCATCCGGATGAGGAGTCTGGAAATTTTCGAAAAGGCCATGCTTTCTCGGGGAGTTTCAGGCATACGTTCAAACAGCTTAATCATCAATTTACCGGGGAGCCCTAAAGGAGCATTGGAAAGCCTCTCTTTTGTTGCAGATGCTCTGCCCCATGGAGTTGATATTCTCAAGGAAGAAGCCGGCGAATGTGCAAGACCTTAAATCTATAAAAACACAGTCAATCAGCACAAAAAAAGATGTAGCTAGAGACCAAGCTACATCTTTTTTATTGTCAATTATCTATTCTTCACTTCTTTCATATAATCCGGACTTTCCACCTTCTTTGCGAATCAGTTTTACATCATCGATTACCATATCCTTATCAATTGCCTTACACATGTCATAAATGGTAAGTGCTGCAATCGTAACAGCTGTCAATGCTTCCATTTCAACACCGGTTTTCCCTACGGTTTCAACTTCTCCAATGATGATTACAGCAGAGTTTTCTTTATCAATTTCAAAATGAAGGTCCACTCCGGTGATGAATATATTATGACACATAGGGATCAATTTTGAAGTTTCCTTTGCTCCCATAATTCCACCAATTTGCGCAACGTTTAGAACATCACCTTTAGTTATATTTTGCTGAAGGATATTCTCAAGAGTCTTCTCTTTCATCCTAATCCGACCCTTGGCAACAGCTTTTCTTTTTGTTTCCCTTTTTTCCCCTACATCGACCATTTTTGCTCGACCTTCCCGGTTAAAATGGGTTAACTCCTCCATAGTTTCCCTCCTTTTATTCTTGATTAAACGTCAATTTCATAATCTCCATGTCTTCTATCGCTTCAGTCACTAATCCTTCTACATCTAAATGTTGCTCGGACTCAACGATATTATTTAATCGTGGTCTTGTTAGAGGCTTCTTCGGTAAAAATACACTGCAGCAGTCTTCAAAAGGCTGAATGGAAATCTCATAAGTATTTATTTCTTTTGCAACTTTTATAATATCCTGTTTATCATAAGCAATGAGAGGGCGAAAGATTGGAATTGAAGCTACCTCGCTGACCACTTGCAGACTTTCCATCGTTTGGCTGGCAACCTGTCCGATGTTATCTCCTGTAATCAATGCTTGCAATTCATACCTCTTAGCGATCTTTTCGGCAATTCGTGTCATAAATCGTCGGGAGTGAATTGTCATCTCCTCATCTGGACACTCTTCATTTATAGCCTTTTGGATTTTTAAAAGGTTAACATTAAAGATCATAAATTCGCCAATGTAGTTTTGCAATTCCCTTGCAAGATCGAGGATCTTTTCTTGTGCTCGTTCACTGGTAAAGGGGTAACTATGGAAATGAACAGCATGAACCTTTACGCCCCTTTTTCCCATCATCCATCCTGCCACAGGACTGTCAATTCCGCCTGAAAGAAGCAGCAACGCTGATCCGTTGGTTTCCAGAGGTAGACCTCCATATGCAGGAAAGTGATCGCAGGTAATATAGGTCTTTTGACGAATTTCAACAATTAATGTCACATCAGGTTGGTGAACATCAACAGACAACTCTCCATTAAAGGACTTCAATACGAATCCACCTACATCGCTGCTGACTTCCATTGACGGCATGGGAAATTTTTTATTAGCTCGTTTGGTTGTGACTCTAAAAGTCTTAAACGCTTCTTTATCAAATCGCTCCTTCATTAGTTCGAAAGAAGCTTTCCTGATGGCATTGATATCAGAAGGTATTGAAACTGCGGTGCTCAAGGAGACAATTCCAAATACTTTTCTTACCTTCTCAATGATCTTTCCCTGATCCTCTTTTCTTGATCGGATATAGAGACGACTATATTCCTGGTAAATTTCCGTGTCAATAAATTCCTTCAATTGAAATCGTATATGTTTAATCAGTTTCCCTTCGAAAAATCGCTTATTCTTTCCCTTAAGGTTTATTTCTCCAAACCGTACAATAATTACATTTTCCATTCTTTCACCTCATCATAATTCGTCTTAGACTTTCCACATGGTTCCTGAGTACTTCAACAGTTTCATCTAACTCCTCATACGTCGTAAATGGACTGAAGCTGAAACGTATAGCACTGTCAATCCGATGATCATTTAAATTCATGGCTTCGAGCACATGGCTTCTGTCTGATTTCTTTGCATTGCAGGCAGATCCAGAAGAAACATAGATTCCATCACTTTCAAGGGAATGAAGCAGCACTTCGCTTTTTACACCTAAAAAGGAAAGATTCAGTATATAAGGGCTCCCACTCTCTCCTGCGATTCCATTTACTGAAACATGGTCGATGGTTTCTAGAATGTTCTCCATAAAATAACGTTTCTTATCTGCTACTTCTTTATAGTATGAAGAGTAAGATTTCCCTAATTCCTTTAATGCCGCATCCAATCCGATAATCCCAGGAAAATTCTCTGTTCCCGGACGAACCTCTCCCTCTTGGGCTCCACCAAAAAATAGGGGATTGACCTTGTTTTTATCTCTCAGGTAAAGAACCCCGGTTCCTTTAAGACCATGAATTTTATGAGCGCTGATACTAAGAGCATCGATTTTTGCATCCATCACATTAAGAGGGATTTTACAAAAAGATTGAACTCCATCCACATGAAAATAACCGGCAGAATAATATTTTTTGAAAAGCTTGCCGATTTTCTCAATCGGTTGAATAACTCCGGTTTCATTATTTACATGAGAGACGCTAAGGAGATCGACTCCTTCTTTAAGAAGCATTTCCAGGTTAACCAAATCAATTAGCCCATTTTTGTCAACATGAACATATTGAACATTTGCTCCCTTAGAAAGAATATGGTCCATACTTTTTAAAATTGATTTGTGTTCAGTTTTAAGAGTAACGCATCGAAAGGGCTTGATTGATTTAAAGTTCTTGGTGAAAAATCCGATAAGAGCGAGATTGTTGCTTTCTGTGCCCCCGCTGGTGAAATAGATATCGTTATATTTCCCATTTATTTCCCGTGCTATATTTCTCCTGGCTTCTTTAATTTTCTTCTCTGTTTCCAATCCTTTTCGATGTAATGACGACGGATTTCCATAAGCAGAAAATGCTTCTTTCTCAAGCCTCTTCATCACATTATGCAAGGGCTTTGTTGTTGCAGCATTATCTAAATAAATCTCCATATTTAACCACACTTCCTTATTCTTTAATATCCCAACTCCTCATCGATAAGATAGATTTCCTGCTCAATGAGTTTAGGCCGTCCTGTCAATGTAACTGTAATATTGCACATTCGATCAGGATGAGTACAATCGTTACACTCACCGGTCACACCGCAGGGTGTTTTTAAGTCCAGACGTTTTGCATTTAACGGACAGGCAATTTCTTTAATTCGTTTAAATCCTTCATTTTCATCTTTCACAATCTTGTTTACTCCACACAGAAAAATCACCTTTTTAGGACCGAAAAACATAGAGCTCACACGATTGCCATTCCCATCGATATTGATCAGTTCTCCCTCTTCTGTAAGTGCATTCGTGCTTGTTAAGTAGATATCTGAGTATTGAGCTTTTGGAAAGATCTTAGGGCGGTCTTTCGGCTCTGCCATCCAGTGCCAGTACACTTCATTGCCTTGCTCTACTAAACTCTCATAAATTTCAAGGTTTTTCACTGTCATGGAGCCGCCAATTCCTATTGTCTCTTCCTTTTTTATCTGATTGAGTAAATGGCTCTTGGCTTCCGATGAAGTGGAAAAGAAATAACATTGAAATCCTCTTTTCGACAAATTATTTAACGTTTTTTCAATTTTCTGTTTCATGAGCTGATCCCTCTCCTCCTTATAAAATCTCTCTTCTAGATTATATATGATATCAGTAATTGTTACAAATAATTAATTATTAAAAAAAGCTTGCAAACTTTGTCGATAATTGCTATAATTATTTCATGGTTATCCCCCTGGTAACCTCAAATAATCTCTATTCCCAATACCCCTTTTAAACAAAACACATAGATGTATGTGTCCGGGCTTACGGAGGCCCGGTTCTTTTTTTTGCCTTTTTCCTTAATTCTATTATGGACAGAGATTCTCTTCAATGAATTTCGCCTTCCTTCTTGTTCTTATATACAGAATTGCATATAATGTAGACGTTAGTACTATACTTTCAGCTAGGAGGTTAAGTGATGGAAAAACCCAAAGTAGGGATCATCTTTACCGGTGGAACAATTTCCATGTCCATCGACAAGCGCATAGGTGCAGCCATTCCTTCTTTATCAAGCGAAGAAATCATGTCTCTTGTGACCAATATCGATCGCTATGCAGATACGGAATCTTTTAATTTATGTCAATGCCCGGGACCTCACATGGATCCGGCTAAAATGTTCGAACTGCGGAATTTAACTATTGAACTGCTCGAACGAAATGATATTACAGGAGTTGTCATTCTCCATGGTACAGATACTTTAGAAGAGACAGCTTATTTAATGGATCTGACGATTAAGTCTCCAAAACCGGTAGTTATTACCGGCGCCATGCGCAATAGTTCCGAGCTTGGATATGATGGACCAAGTAATTTAGCGGGGGCTGTCTGTACAGTAATCTCCAGTGAATCACGGAATCGTGGAGTACTGGTTGTTCTAAACAATGAAGTTAACGGGGCAAATGAGGTAACGAAAACCAACACGGTTTCACTTGATACCTTTAAATCCTTAAAATTTGGACCACTGGGAGTTATCGATAATGATGAGGTGATTTATTACCGTGATATCCTATATCGACAATTTATCAATGTGGATCATTGTGAAGAAAGGGTAGATCTTATAAAAGCGGTTGCCGGAATGAACTCTGACTTCCTCAAATTCTCTGTTGATCAAGGTGCAAAAGGAATCGTTCTTGAAGCAATGGGTCGTGGGAATGTTCCTCCCGGCATGCTGGAGGGAATTCACTATGCAATAGAACATAAAGTGATTGTTACACTCACTTCACGATGCCCAATTGGACGGGTATACGACAGCTATGGCTATGAAGGTGGAGGTAAAACTTTGAGTACAATGGGAGTCATTTTTTGCGGAGATCTGCCGGGACAAAAACTTCGCATGAAGCTGATGCTTGCTTTAGCGAAAACAGATAATCCCTTGGAAGTAAAAAAGATCCTCCTTGGTTCACAAAATAAATATCGAATTGATATATTATAAGATGAGTAAATTGATTATTTTACGGGAGTGGTATAATGGAGATTATTAAAAAACCGATTCACAACCCTTCCATCTATTTTGAAACAACATTAAAGGAATCGATTGTCGAACCTTATTGCTTTTTAGATATCGAAACAACAGGATTCAACAGGCAATATGATCAGGTTATTCTAATCGGTATCCTTTATTTTGAACAGGGAAATTATGGATTCCATCAATATTTTATTGGACAGGATTCAAACGATGAAGCTCTTCTAAGGGAATTCTCAAAGGATTTTAGCCGGTTTTCAACTTTAATCACCTATAACGGCCTTTCCTTTGATTTGCCTTTTCTAAGGGATCGTATGCGTCATTACCGCATTTCCTTCCCATATATACATCTTTCTCACATAGATCTCTATCGACACATTGTTCAACATAAAAACATACTGCAGCTTGATAACTACAGGCTTTCTTCGATTGAAAAATTTTTAGGAATCGATCGGATCGATAAAATAGACGGGAAGGAAAGTATAGAAAAATTTCACCTCTACCGACGTTCATTAGATGAGGCAAGCAAAAAGGAAATTCTTCTTCATAATTATGAGGATCTATTACATCTCCCAATGATCACCGAGATTTTTTCTCATATTCCCTCCCCTGATTATATTTTCCATACCTATCATGACCAAATAGTAATAGGAGAAAAGCAGTTCCATTATGAGTTTGAGTCTAAGAAATTACGATTTTCATCATTTGATTTTCAACTTAAAGGAAAATCCTGGAGTTATGAAAATTATCATGAAATACAAGTAAATGATGATCTCTACCAGTTCTCATATGATTCCATAACAGGTGAGTTTGTTTTGAAACTTTTTCTTTTTCATACCGTTATCGATGGAAAATTTGATTTGTATTATCTTAAGCTGAAAGAACTCAATATCGGTCTAGATGCGAAAGATTCCGACATAGTTGACAATAATTTTATTATGGTTATTAATAATAGGATACAATATGAAAAAGCTTTCCCGGTTATGGGAAAGTTTTTGAATAATTTCTTCTTCACATATCTTAGGAAAAAGTAAACTTTCAATAGTCTGTATTTTTTACTTGATTTTAACCTGATTCTTCCATCTTCGGTAGACATTTAGTACTGATATATAATGAAGTAAGCCGTTCTCATTATAATTAATTTCAAATTCTTCAGGCAAGGAGCGATATGATATCGACTTCTTCCCTTTTTTTATGTGCTCCACGACATGATGGATCGGGATTAAAAAATATCGATCCACTTTTCGATAATGACAGAGCAAAAATGCCAAACCCTTTTGTTTTTCAAAATGAACCATAAAATTGATTTGGTGATTATGAATATTCTGCAACGGCAAACTGGGATTCATGGTTTCCTTTGCATCAAAAGCAACTCCTATGCCTTGTATTAAACCGATAAAGTCAACCGTCGATTTTTTTTCAAAATATCCCTCAGCAATGCATCCTTTTTGATCAATTTTTGTTACTTTAATCGGTGTTGGAATTTTTTCCACAATTCCCAGTCCCTGTTTCTTATATTGATCATGGGTTTTTTCTAATAATGCTTCCAATGCATCTCCTTGCAATCCTCTACTTCTCCAAGCTGTCAACACTCTCACCATCCTTCTTTGAGTACATAATAATACTAAGTATAACACAGTGTAACTTTTCTTTGTATGATCCTTATTTAAACCCTTTTCTCGTGATATCTATTCTCATTTAAGGGTATATACAAATGTGTGGCTGTTAGTTGTAAAAAAAAGGAGCATTCTCATGAATAAGTTAATTAACTCGATTCTCTCACGAAAGAATCGGAAGAAGAAAGAAAAGAAATCCCCTATGAATCCCGAAGAAAAAGCCCTTCACGTAAAATCCTTTGAAAAGGATTTAGAAAGGGCTAAGGTGTTTTGAGATTATGGTGAACTTTTGTAGGATACAAAAGAAACCAGCGAAAGATATTTTTCTCAAGTATTGACCGATTATTAAAATATAGCCCATCTTCTATTCCACTTGGCTTCCCATTGTAATGCGTTTCTTCATGATAGATTTAGGCATTACAAAACGCACCGTCTTTAAGGGATCGACGACTTGACAAATTTCAAGATTTCCGGTTAAGCTCATAAGCATCGCAGTTTCGTGATCCTTGAGATCTAGTTTTGATTTTAAAAAATGAAACATCGCTTTTGTTCCGGATTGAATCGCTTCATCCACAGTCTCTTCCGAAGCGATGACAGACCAGCTTTCTTCATTTTCCAACATCGGCATTGGTATACTTTGATTTTTGATCACATCAAAGCTCAAGGTGATTTTCGCAGGAACTTCCAAACCTGATACCCCTATTTCTCCATCACCCATTATTGCATGGGCATCACCTATGCCAAACAAAGCACCTTCCGCTTCCACCGGGAAATAGAGTGTTGCTCCCTCCGTCACCATTTTATTATCCATATTCCCTCCATGGCGACCGGGGGTACCTGTGTTAACGGGTTCTTCCTTTGGAGCAACACCAATGACACCGATCATTTTATTTAATGGAATGATTCTTCCTTGGCCAAAATCAGCCCCTTCTTCAGTAATAGTAATAATCTTCGTTCTTATTCCATCCAATTCTTCAGCAAGCACTCCCATACCTTTTCCAGCTACAACAACACCTTTATCTCCTATTTCAATTTCATGAATATGAACTTTTAACAGATCTCCCGGTTCTGCTCCTTTAACCCAAATCGGACCTGTCGCAGGGTTAATTCGGTTCCAATCAAGTGCATCAAAGTTGTCCTCCTGGCTTTTTAACTGATTTGAAAAACAATCGTAAGTCTCTATCTCCACTTTTCTTCCACAATCCACTTCAACCGTATGCTTATTCATTGGAGAAAATGCGTAGAATACATCTTTATTAGATATTTTCATTCATCCCACTCCTCTTTCTTCATTTGATTGTAAATTCAGTCCAATAATCTCACTGTTCACTATATAATCAATTCAGATTAAAACTGATTCTTCATCCATCTGAAAGGATGATGAAACAAAACTCGAGGTCCGGAAAATCTCATTACTGCCTTGATTTTTCTTTTCATAACAGGATTGTAACAAGGTGTCTTACATCGTCGACACGAAGTTTTTTTCTCTCCATACGAACATTTGCTAATTCGCTGATAAGAATAGTGTATAAGTCTGCTGCATCCCTCGCAAAGCTTGCCATCTTTCGAATGGTTATAATCGCAATATAAGTGAACCATCCATAAAAGCATCCGCTTATCCTTCTCAATCCGTCCCATGAAAACACTCCTCTTATAACCCTAAAGATTCATCGATGAGAATTACAGTGATTCTTCCTTTTGGATAGGATTTTTCAGTAATTGACCATGTATTACAGATGCGGTCGAGACTATTACAGTCACTACATTCTCCAGTCTTTTGACATGGGGTAGTAAGGCTCTCATGTCGTTTTGCATTCAAGGGAGCTGCAATCTTTCGAACGCGATCCATTCCATCTATCAGAGTTTCTGTAATTTTATTTATACCGACAAAAAGAACCACATTTTTAGGACCGAATCCTATAGGTGAAGTTCGATTTCCTATCATATCCAAATTAACTAACTGCCCTCTGCTTGTAATAGCATTACATCCTGTAAGAAACAATTCTGCTGTTAAAGCTTTCCTCCGATGATCAAACTTTTCCTCCCATGAAAAAGTGTCATGAAATGTTTCGATAAACTCAACTCCCGGAAGTTTTCTTAAATGATCCAGAAGATTTACTGATTGGAGTGTCAAAGAATCTCCCCAGGAAATGGTTTTCGGTTTCAACTCATTATAGATTTCCCAAAATACATCAAATGCTTCCTTCCGGTCATTGACATAACGCACATTAAATCCATTATTCATAAGAGATTCAATTGTTTTATTCGCCAGATTGTTCATTATTCTCCTCCTCATACGATATATTCTCTTTCTATTTCATTCGTTCTAAGGGAGGAAATTTCCTTCTTTTCGATAAAGATATCACTTTTTCCATTTTTTCCGGTACATTCTTCGTTTCCCGGCATCTTGATATCCAAGATTGTTATAATACTCAAACATTCCACCATAACAGTATTTCGCTCCAAATTCTTTTGTTTTCTTCATTGCTTCCATCAATATGGCTTTCCCTAATCCCAACTTCCGATATTTAGGAACTGTTGCCAAAGGTTCAAGATAAGCATAGTGATTTTTCCCATTTAACCACATCCCGGCAAAAGTGGCATAGGAGCCATCCGGAGCAACAACCACCATGGACAGATCTTTTCTAAAATGAGGACCTGTTTGCATTAACCTTCTGCAATCGATATCTTCATCGGGATGATCTCCATGGTTGAACCCTTTCCACAAGCACTCATGAATTTTATCATAATCATTTTTTTCTTCCAGTGAATGAATTTTAAATCCTTCGGGAAGTACCGTCTCATGGAATCCCTGTTTATAATCATACACGGTGATTGATTCTTCATCGATCAATTCATATCCTTTGCTTTCTAAAAGCTTAACAACATCTATTTGCTTATCAGTGGTCCATATATCACTTTGAATATTGTCTTTACTCGATAGAGTCAACTCATTTTCCGCATAATTTAAGAGTTCTTCATAAAGAAATTCATGGCCTCTTTTTGTGAACAGAAAGGTGTCTCCCACGTCCATTTCATAAGCTGCTATCCCGACAATTTGATTGTTCTCTTCCCAAATTCCCATTCTGTGGGCTTTGTAAGGGTTAAACATTGGATGTGTATGGGCATACTCCCAAAACTCAGGTAAAAAATACCCGTTATGATCTTCCTTTTGATAATTTTCCGTTAAGAAAGACTCTACATTTAAAAAATCTTGCAGCATTTTGTAATTTCTCATTCTGATTTTAGTCATGATCATCACTCCTACGGTTATTTTAATCAGCTTAATATGGTATTTTTACTTTATAATACACATGTATCGTATTATCGGTAGTTTTTTCTTAAATTGAACGTTTTTTCGTGCACCGTCTGTTTTAAAACCCAGTTTCTCATAAAATTTCCTGGCAGCTATATTTTCTTCTGGAACCCAAAGACATAGGAGGGAATATCCCTGTCTTTTTAACTCTGTGATACCATATTCCATAAGAGTTCTCCCGACACCCTGCCCCCAAAATTCGGGCAAAAGATAAATTCCAACAATTTCTCCTAAAGTCTTTTGAAGATTTTCAACATCGCAATGACCAAGGCTTATGAATCCAAGAGGCATGCTATTTTTCAAGAGAAGATAACTCTCTTCATCGGAAGCTTTCTCCAATACCCTTAGAAACCGTTCAGCACTTTTTTGAGGAGTACAGTTGTTTAACATTTCATCTGGGATAATTCCCTTATAAGCATTTCGCCATGAACGGGAATGAATGTATCCAAGGTGTTCCGCATCATCAGTCGTTGCTTTTCGTATAATCACCCCCTTGACTTTCTCGTGAACAGAATCGCAGTATTCAACCCATTCCTGTTTAAAAATATTTTCATTCACTTGAACTTTTTTTAAGTCTTTTAAAGTATTTACGTTTCGCTCTTTACAATCTTTTACATTAATACGATAAGCTTCCCAGTTCAACTCTTCATCTTCATGGATGGTAGGAATCTTTTCAAAACCCAACAAATCCATCACACATGCTCTATGATGTCCATCGGTTATAATATACTCTCCATCGATTTTTTTAACCGGAACGGGGTCCATAGATTCTTCTTCGAAGGTATTGCGCAACTCTTCAATCAGTCTCTTCTTAACCATGAATTGACTTGGCGTTAGCTCACTTAATGGAATTTGCTGATATTTCATTATTCTTTCTCAACCTTTCTCTAAGCTGCTATCAATATCATTAACAGCTTGCATAAGTAATTATTGTTTTATACGACCTATATGCTTGAAAGGTTCATAAAAGAAGATAAAAAAATAAAAGCGCATAAAGCGCTTTTATTGAAACTTACTGATGTCCTTCTTCAGGAACAATACAAATAAATTTAAACATCGTCTCACCAATATTTTTAAATTGATGAGTTTGCCCTGCCGGAACATACGCGTATGATCCAGCCTTAATAGGATTTTCTTTTCCGTTCAATAGAAGAGTTCCTTCACCTTCAATAACATAGTTGATGTGAGGCCAGGGATGACTATGTTTTGGCGTATATCCTTTCGACTCCACTTCCATAATTCTCATTACATGACCTTCCCACCCTTCCTTCGGGGAAATTGCCACTTTCATTTTGGTATCTTTTACTTTAGGATGTTCAACGTTTTTTCCTTTTAAGTTCTCTATGTGCCCGATCGTCATTTTCTTCAACTCCTTTCTTATTGCCAATGCGCTAATTGATTACAAAAGCTGTAATTTGCTTCCTTAAACTATCGGTAGCACTCAGAGTATTGATATTCCATGTGATTCGCCGTCTTCATAGCAACAGATTCTCCTAAGAGTTTACCGACAACATGCAATGACATATCAATTCCTGCTGCAATCCCCCCTGCAGTAATAACTCTTCCGTTATCAACAAATCGCGTGTCTTTAATCACCTTCGTTTCAGGAGCAATCTCTTCAAGATCTTTAAAACAGCTGTGATGAGTTGTTGATTGCAGACCATCCAATAATCCGATTTTGCCCAAAATAAAAGCTCCTGTACAGACTGATAAAACAAGCTCAGCCTCATCACTTCTTATTTTAATCCATTCCAGTGCTTCTTCATCATAAAGTACTTCTCTGGATCCAAGACCACCGGGAATAACCAGAAGATCAATCGCTGGGGCATTCTTCATTGAATAATCCGGGTTAATGCTGAGACCGTTTATTGCTACTACAGCTTTTTTATCTTTTGCAATCGTAAAAACATCAAAAGAACCTTTGATCTCTTCATGTTTTTGTCCTGTAACAGAAAAAACCTCAAAAGGACCAGCAAAATCCAATACTTCCACATTATTAAAAAGATAGATTCCAACTGTTCGCTGCTTCATTTTGTCACCCTTTCCCATGCATTTTTTCCATTACTCTATATTCGACACACTTTCGACATTTTCCTGCTTATCATAAAATATTGATGAATTTTGATTTCGGATATATTCCCCTGGTTATTTCCCGAAAGAAATCGTTACTTTATTACCTTTACAACATTTCTTTCTTTAAATTCCCAGATGTTCCCTTGAATTTTAAAAGGATTCCACTCTTTGATATCAAAAACTCGTATCCAACTATTGATAATTCTTTCTTTTTCTTCAGTAAAGCGGTATTCTAATTCTCCTTGGAGAAAAGAGTACAAATCAAGATCATTAAACCCCTTGGACTTCATCTCATTTCTATAGCGTTTCAAATCTTCTTTGTCAACCGGGACATAATGATGATTCAGCACATAATCCCATTTCGATCCGTCAAAGTAAATTACGTCCTTTTCATCAACAATCAATTGATAAATAACCGTATTCTCGATTAAAGGCATGGTACTTTTTTCACTAACAGCACACCATACAGGATAATTAATATGATCTGGTTTCGGAACTCTCTTATGAGCTTCTTTAATAAACCATTTATATAATTCGGTATGATAATTAGTAAGATCACCGTAAGCTTCAAATAAATAATGGTATTTAATATTAAATACCCCTGTCGACTCCAGATCCTTTAAACTGTCAATATGTTGTCTAGTCCATAATTGAACTTTTCCATTGTGACTTAATGGATTTTTTACTCTCATAACAGAACCTCCGAAGTTTTATCTTCTTTTTTTTGCTTAACAAAATTTGATCTTAACCATTTTTTCCGTCATTTTCCCCTTTTAAAAAATAAGTGTTTAAATTATGGGTGTATAAAAATATAAAACACACGATAAATATATGATAAATCAAGAGATTGGATATTTAAATTATTGGCAGCTTTCATATAAAACCCCTGTTCCAAAATAGAAAGAGGTCGCCGGATTCGTCTTTTTCGGCGACCAAGTAGGGTTTTCATACAAAATATAACTCGAACTACATGCCTCCCGTTGGGGGGAATATAGCTACTGTATCTCCATCATTTATCTGTGTTGTAAGTTCCGCATGGACACCATTTACTAGTACAATTTTAATATCTTCTTTGTTAACATTTAATGCTTCCACAGCTTTCTCAACTGTATCATTGTTACCTGTTAAATCATACATGCATTCTTTGGTGCAGACTTCTTTTTCCCGATCTTCTCGTAGTTTAGCAAACAACTTGACTTTCACACCCATAATAATCCTCCTTCCATCACAAAGTTCATATAAAAAATTGTTTTAGAATGATATTCTTATTAACTTATTTACGTTATTACCCAAACATTAATTATTGAAACTAAAATATTTATTAATAGAATAACAAGTTGTAGTAATTTCAAAACTGTAATATAACGGGTTAGGCCATTCTTTCATCACTGTTGATATCCGCTCTAATTTTCTTTGGCTATGGAGAAGAAATCCATGTTTGTGTTGAAAAAAACCTCGAACAAAGAGGGACTGAATGAAAATATCAACGTCCTTGCAGTACGGTTGCAGTAAAAAAAAGATCCCAGGAATCGAAATTCCTAGGATCTTTGATATTACTGGCGTACCCAGAGGGATTTGAACCCCCGACCTTCTGATTCGTAGTCAGACACTCTATCCAGCTGAGCTATGGGTACATATTCGCTTATATGACATAATTTGATGTGTAAAAATGGAGGCGGCACCCAGATTTGAACTGGGGAATGAAGGTTTTGCAGACCTCTGCCTTACCACTTGGCTATGCCGCCTCAATTGGTGACCCATCCGCGACTCGAACGCGGGACACCCTGATTAAAAGTCAGGTGCTCTGCCAACTGAGCTAATGGGTCATACTTATTTGGAGCGGAAGACGGGATTCGAACCCGCGACCCTCGCCTTGGCAAGGCGATGCTCTACCTCTGAGCCACTTCCGCAGTGACGATGATTTGGTGCGGGTGAAGGGATTCGAACCCCCACGCCGGAGCGCTAGATCCTAAGTCTAGTGCGTCTGCCAGTTCCGCCACACCCGCATGTGTGTAGTAAAATAAATGGTGGAGGGAAGAGGATTCGAACCTCTGAAGTCGATGACAACAGATTTACAGTCTGCCCCCTTTGGCCAACTCGGGAATCCCTCCATGTTTGTGGAGCTGGCGATGGGACTTGAACCCGCAACCTACTGATTACAAGTCAGTTGCTCTGCCAATTGAGCTACGCCAGCATGAAATTTTGGTAGCGGCAACAAGATTTGAACTTGTGACCTTTCGGGTATGAACCGAACGCTCTAGCCAACTGAGCTATGCCGCCTCGTCATTTGGCTATTAGAGTGCCAATGGTGCCGAAGACCGGAATCGAACCGGTACGATCTTGTAGGATCGCAGGATTTTAAGTCCTGTGCGTCTGCCAGTTCCGCCACTTCGGCAATTTTCTGGCTCCAGAGGTGAGACTCGAACTCACAACCTACCGGTTAACAGCCGGGTGCTCCGCCATTGAGCTACTCTGGAGCATTACGCCGCGACGACCTACTCTCCCAGGCAGTCACCCACCAAGTACCATCAGCGCTGAAGAGCTTAACTTCCGTGTTCGGGATGGGAACGGGTGTGACCTCTC
>Ga0207421_10000479_pt1 | contig 51365 bp, 55 predicted proteins | sample SodLakKL_010_SED_4_FD_187542 | JGI IMG/M metagenome (GOLD analysis project Ga0207421, IMG submission 187542) | Alkaline sediment microbial communities from Lake Tanatar, Kulunda Steppe, Russia - 8KL_010_SED (SPAdes) (version 2) | ecosystem: Environmental > Aquatic > Non-marine Saline and...
AGAAAAAAGATTTCATCTGGTTAAACCAGATTGATTAGGAGGTGTTTTAGAAATGCCAATAATTGAATCTGCTAAAAAGCGGGTAAGAACTTCTGCTAAAAAAGCTGAGCAAAATAAAAAGTGGAAAAAAGCTATGAAGCTTGCCATTAAAGACTACAAGAAGCTTATTGAAGGCAATCCTTCTCAGGAAGAAGCTGAAGAAAGTCTGGCATATGCTTATAAAATGATTGATAAAGCTGTTAAAAATAATATTATCCACGAGAATAATGCTGCTCGCAAGAAATCTCGCTTGACCAGAATGTTAAACGAAAAACTTAACTAAAAATAAACCAGGCCTTCTCGCCGTTATTGAGTGGCCTGGATTTTTTTATGGGTTGAATTTCAATAAAAATTCTTCTACCAAATCTTCAGGATTCCCTCCTTGACCGGATACTATATTATAATTTACTTCCCAGAGTTTTCCTATAAATGATTCGAGGTTTGAATATGATATTTTACCACACTGCTGATATACCTTTTTAACTGGATAGGGATGTTCATTAATTTCTTTAGCAATCTTTTTATGATTGAACCCTTTTTTCTCTTTAAGCTCTTTTACCTTTAGCAATAGTTCCAGCTGCCTGTGAATCATAATTAGAATATATATAGGACTCTGCCCATCATTTATAAGTTCTCTATATTCTTTTAACGCCTGATTCTTTTTACCTCCCACCCAATTATCTAACATATTAAAGATTATATTCTCTGCCATCAAGCCATCTCTACTTAATATCTGATAAGAATCTTTGAGACTAATTTTATCTTTTTTATAATTTAAAGTTATTATCTTTTCAATTTCTTTATCAAGGGCCTCTAATCTGTTATCAAATAGATACTCTAAATATTTTACCAGCCTATTATCAACTGCTTTTGAAGATTCTTTAAACCTATTTCTAATCCAATTATCTAAATCTCTGTATTTAGGTCTTTTAAATTCATAAAAGTTGCCATTTTTCTTGAATTCTTTATAGATTTTAATCCTTTTGTCTGGACTATTATTTAAAATAAATACAATTGTTATCTTTTCAAGATCTTCTGAAAATAATTCTATTATTTTTTTGTCATATTTATTTTTTTTAGCAAATAGTTCTTCGCATTCAACTATAACCAGTTTATATTCTGTCATCAAACTTATCGTCTGGATTGCCTGAATCAAATTTTGAAGAAAATCTTCCGACTGATCATTAATTCTTTCTCTATGTATATCCTTAACACCTGTTTTTTTTATTTTTTCTTCAATATCATTTAATTTTTCTCTAATCAAATAACTTTCTTCACCTGCCAGCAGATAAAAAGAATTTAGTGCTTCTGCCACGGTTTAACCTCCTCCAGCATTTAAGTAATCTATAATAAATCATAACATATTTTATAAATAAAGAACAATAAGGTTTATAAGAGCAATAATAATTATTGATTTCCAGCTTAGAATTAACAAAGATCTATTTCTTAGCCAATTTGGCTGGCTAGCATGATTAAAAGCTGCAAATAGAGTAATATAGAACACTATTAATGGCAGTGGCATAAAAAAATAAGCCTGATAACTATTTAGTCTCTCAATAAAATCTAATCTCAAATTAAATGGCAGCCTGGCAAGATAGCCCCCGGTATGAATAAAGATAGATATTAAGAAATCACTTATTTTAGAAAGAAAAAAACTAATATTAGGAGAAAACCAGTGTAAAACCAAAATTAATAAATTAATAATATAAATTGGAATAAAAAATGGAATCATAATCAAATTACTGACCAGACCATTTAAATTTATCTCCTGACTTATCCAGGTCAACCACGGTAATGAACCTATCGTTGCAGCTAAAGATACAGCTACCGGCAACGGCAGCTTATTAAATTTCTTTATAAAGAAAAATAAACTAATTACTACTAGAAACGATATCTGAAAGCCTGCCTGATAGAGAATTTCTGGTTCAATGAGAAGAATTAAAATTCCTGCAATCCCCAGTAAATTCAATGTTGATATTTTAATATTATCAAACATTAGCAATCTGGCAATAACCCACATAAAACCAGCTCTCATCAGAGATGATGAAGCTCCTGCTAACAGTATATAACCTAATAAAACTGAAATTTCAATGGCTAATTTTAGATTAATATTAATAGGGAGATACTTAAATAAAACAAAAATAAATAAAGCTGCATAGCCAACATGCATCCCTGATAATGCCAGTAGATGGCCAACCCCTGCCTCTCTAAGCATCATAGTTAAGGAACTAATTCCTGTTCTTTCGCCTAAAATAATAGCCCCGACAAAATTTGCCCTTTCAACTGAGTAATATATGTGAAAAACCTCTAATAATCTTTCCTGTAAACTTATTAATTTATCAGTCCTTAATAAGCCTATAATATCTATCCCTTTAGAATTAACCTCAAATATTAATCTCAGACTATGAATAACAGTAATTATCATAAAAAACTTCTTCTGAGCTAAATTACTATAAAGATTAAATTTTATTATTATAATTATAAATATAGAAATGTAAGAGATAAAAGTTATATTAAAAATACCATTTGACAAAATAAATAAGAAAATTTCCTGCCAGATCACATATAAAATGAAAATTATAAAGATTATATGAGGATGAGTATATCTAAGCATTAGATTGTAATATCGTCTTTAATATTATTGTAGGTCTGGATTCCAATTCCAGAGACATTCATTATTTCTTTAATATCTTTAAAACCACCATAGTTATCTCTATATTCTATTATAGCTTCAGCTCTAACTATACCTATTCCTGTTAATGTAGAAAGTTCTTGCAAACCTGCCTGATTTAAATTAATCTTGATATTTGAATTGATTATATTATTAGTAATAGAATTATCAGTTGAATTATTAATAGAATTATCAGTTGAATTAACTGGATTAAGATAAGAAGGAATTATTATATGTTCTCCATCATTTAATATTCTTGCCAGATTTATCTGATCTAAAGCAGCTTGAGTTGTCTCGCCTCCAGCAACTGAAATAGCATCTATTAATCTAACACCCTGGGGAAAACTAAAAACTCCTGGGGTTTTAACTTCCCCACCAATATGAACAATTATTTCTTCACTTTTATTATTAGCGCTTTTATTAATATCTTCTTCCCTTTGAATTAATTCTATTTCTGCCACTTCTTCATCATTAAAATTTAAATCTCTGCCTCCTCCTACCCAGAATGTTATAACAGCAACCAAAACCAAAATAATCCAATATTTTTCCTGATCCATTTTCATATAATCCACCCCTTATTTTCATGGTGAATAATATTTCTTCTTATAACAAAATATTCCTGCAAAAAATATAAAAAAACCTAACCTTTTTCAGGCTAGGCTAAAATTCAGTTGACTTTTAGGTGATTCTTTATCTTTTCAATTAATAAATCATTGGCAATTTCATTTAATCCCCCATGGGGAATTATTATATCTGCCCTTGATTTACTCGGTTCTACAAATTGCTCATGCATCGGTTTAACTGTTGATAAATATTGCTTTTTCACAGACTCAAGGCTTCTACCTCTCTCATTAATATCTCTAGTTATTCTTCTTAATAATCGAATATCACAGTCAGTATCGACATAAATTTTTAAATCGTAATGTTTACAGAGTTTTAAATAATATAAAGAAAGAATCCCTTCAACAATTAATATCTTAGATGGTTTAACTACTTTTGTTTCATCAAGCCTCCGATTTGTTTTGAAACTATAAACTGGTCTTTCTATCTCTTTACCGTCCCGCAATTTATTTAAATGTTCAATTAATAAATCTATCTCAAATGAATTGGGGTGATCAAAGTTAATTTCATTTTCTGGGACATCAAAATGATCTAAATCATGATAATAATAATCTAGCCTCAAAATAGTTACATCATCTTTAAAAGATTCTTTTAATATTCTTGCCAGTGTTGTTTTTCCAGAAGCAGAACCACCTGCAATCCCAATAAGTAATACACCCATCTACTCATATCCTCCTATATATAAATTATATTATAATTTTTTAATAGATTTCTTATTACCACTCTTTATTATATGATAATACCCCTCTGTTTGTACAGTGTTTTCTTTAAGAAATTCTTCGATTTCTTCAACTTTTCCTATATCAAACTCAACTCCAAAACCACAATCTGCTGATATAGACGGAGGAATCGGGCGCATCTCCACTGAATAATTTCTCTCTTTTAAAAGTTTTTCAGTTTTTAAAGCATGATGGGTATTTGCAAATGAGATTAATCCATATTCATTATCTGTCATAAAAATCTCTCCATTTCCTTACTTTATAACTCTTATCTTTGAATCCCCCTCTACAATTTCCCCAATAATTTCAGTATCTTCTCCTCTTTCAATTAACCTATCCCTTAATTCTTTGGCCTGTTCAGGATTGACTGCTATCAATAATCCCCCAGAAGTCTGAGGATCATATAATAAATCAGAAATATTTTCATCAATATCATTTTCATAAGTAACTTTTTTAGAAAAAGCCTTTCTGTTCTTATGAAGTCCTCCTGGGACCATACCTGTATCCATCATTTCCATTGTATCAGGAAAGTATCTGATTTTATCAGTAAATAATCTAGCTCCAACTTTACTCCCATTTAACATCTCATTTAAATGACCAATTAAACCAAACCCTGTAATATCTGTGCAACTGCTAACATCATAAGTATCCATAACCTCAGCAGCTTTTGCATTCAATTTAGCCATACTTTTAACTGCAGGATGATTTAGCTGATCATCAATCAGGTCAGCCTTAATTGCCGTTGATATTATTCCAGCACCTAATGGTTTAGTTAAAACTAATTTATCCCCAACCCTTGCAGTTGAATTAGCCCTGACCTTATCAGGATGAGCTACCCCTGTAACTGACAGGCCGTATTTAGGTTCATCATCTTCTACAGTATGGCCTCCACCAATAAATGCACCGGCTTCCTTAACTTTATCATTGCCACCTTTTAAAATCTGATTTAATACTTTTCCCTCAAGACAATTAGGAAAACCTACAACATTCATTGCTAAAACAGGTCTACCACCCATCGCATATATATCACTTAAAGAATTTGCTGCAGCTATCTGACCAAAAGTATAAGGATCATCTACAACAGGAGTAAAGAAATCAATAGACTGAATCATTACTCTACTTTCATCTAATCTATAAATTATTGCATCATCACCATTTTCTAAGCCTACAATCAAATTTTCATCATTAGAACTAAAATCTATTCCTTTTAAAACCTCGGCCAGCTCCTCTGGCCCTAATTTAGATGCTCAGCCAGATGATTTACTATATGAAGTCAATTTTAATTTATCAGACATAATAAAACCTCCAATTAATAAGAAATTTATATTAAATTAATAAAATCTAATTATAATTATAGCAGCTAAAATATCTTATAACAAGCAAAAATCCCCTCCTGTTTAAACAAAAGGGGATAAATATTTTTCATCAGCCCCTGTTTAGCATTAATAAATTCCTATTTCAGCGGGGCTCAACAATAAATTTAATAGCTGTTCTCTCTTCTCCTTCAATCTCAATATCTGTAAATGCAGGAATACAGACTAAATCAATACCTGACGGAGCCACAAACCCTCTGGCTATTGCTACTGCCTTAACTGCTTGATTAATTGCTCCAGCGCCTATTGCTTGAAGCTCGGCACCACCTTCTTCTCTTAAAACACCGGCTAAAGCACCGGCTACAGAATTTGGACTAGAATTTGCTGCTACTTTCAGTACATCCATGCTACAAGAATACCTCCTTATAGATTTAAATGGTATTTTGCCCGGGGCCGGGGCTGATATTTATATAATTATCTATAAGGCGGCAAACTCCTGCAATATTTCTAGAAAAAAGATAAAATTCTCAATATTAACTTGTTTAATTTATTAACCATTATTTATTACCATCAGATTTAAAGTTTATTACCTGTTTTTTTTCAACAGAAATATCATTATATCTAACTATTAATTATTAATCCCTAGAACTATTTAAATAAGAAAGCAATCACCACCTATTCTAGGTGGTGATTGCTTTAATTACCTATTATTAACTTAGTATTTTAGTTATCTTTGGATGGAAAGATCTTTTCTTTCTGAGATAATTATCTATTCGACGCAAACTAAAGAATGATAAAACCAACAATGTCAGTGCCCCAATCATACCTGCTGGTTCTGTTCCTATTTCTAATATAACTGGCAAATAAGTCCCAAAGCTAAAATATCCGACAAACATAAAGAGCAGAGGTAAAAGATAAACTAAAATAGAGGCAAAATATATTTCTTTATTTCCCATTTCGAGAACAACTTTCTGGCCGGCTTCAGCTCCAATTGGATTCTCAACTTTAACATTTAACTCTTTAATTTCATGGCTATCACCTGCCAGACCACAGTCATGTTCACAGTGCTGACAGGCTGACCGTTTCAACAATCTAACCTCTGCTTTACCATTTAATGATTTTACAACAACTGCTTCTTCTTCCATCTAATCACCTTCTTAAACAACTATATTTACCAGCTTATCTGGTATAACAATCACTTTCTTTACTTCTTTTTCGCCAACATATTCCTGGACCTTTTCTTCTTCCATAGCTTTATCTTCAAGAGCATCTTTATCCAGACCTGCTTCTACTTTCATATGCTCTCTCACTTTACCATTTATCTGAATAACAATTTCAACTTCATCTTTTTCAAGAGCTGCTTCTCTATATTCAGGCCATTTTTGCTGGTGAACACTAAATTCATTTCCAAGTTCAGCCCAGAGCTCTTCTGTGAAATGTGGGGTAAATGGTGCAAGCATTAACAAAAGATTTTCAAATACATTTCTTAATAAGTTAGCATTAATATCATTACCATTAATATAAGAATATATTTCATTGGTTAATTCCATGATTGCACTAATAGCAGTATTAAAATTATTTCTTTCTCCGAGATCAATTGTAACTCTTTTGATAGTCTCATGAAGCTTTCTATATAATTTCTTATCTTCATTTTCTAATGAATCTGAATCAATCTCATTTGAGATGTCTTTTATTATATCTAGATTATCTACAATGGCTCTCCAGACCCTATTAACAAATCTGGCCTGGCCTTCTATACCTTTATCGCTCCATTCAAGGTCTTTCTCTGGTGGGGCAGCAAAAAGTATAAAGAGCCGGGTTGCATCTGCACCATAATTAGAAAGAATATTAAGAGGATCTACAACATTTCCTTTACTCTTCGACATCTTGCTACCATCTTTTAAAACCATGCCCTGTGCCAAATAATGATCAAAGGGCTCAATAGTTTCAGTTAAATTTAAATCTTTCATAACCTTTGTAAAGAAGCGGGCATATAATAGATGCAAAATAGCATGTTCAACGCCACCTACATAGGTATCAACAGGTGTCCAATTATCGGCATTTTCTTTTTTAAAGGGAAGTTTTTCATTATTTGCATCTAAATATCTCATAAAATACCAGGATGAATCAACAAATGTATCCATAGTATCTGTCTCACGCCTGGCATTCCCTCCACATTCAGGACAGGTTGTATTAACAAACTCATCTGATTTTTTAAGTGGAGATTCCCCACCTTTGCCTAATTCTATCTCATAAGGAAGTTTTACAGGTAAATTTTCCTCAGATACAGGTACTATTCCACATTCTTCACAATAGACAATAGGTATCGGAGCGCCCCAATAACGCTGTCTTGATATTAACCAGTCTTTTAACCTATAATTAACATTTCTCTGGCCGATACCAGCCTCTTCTAAATATGCAGCTATTTTATCAAATGCCTCATCAGAGCTCAAACCATTAAACTTGCCTGAATTAACTAATATGCCCGGCTCAATATAAGCTTCTTCTAACTCGCTAACTTTTTCACTAGCTTTATCTTCAGGTCTAATAACTTCTCGGATATTTATATCATATTTTTTAGCAAAATCAAAATCTCTCTGGTCATGGGCAGGAACAGCCATTATTGCTCCTGTACCATAATCCATCAATACATAGTTAGCAATATAGATAGGAATTTCTTCCCCTGATAAAGGGTTTACTGCTTTTACCCCTGTATCTATACCTAGTTTTTCTGAATCTGGAGAAGTTCTCTCTTCTTCTTCCTGCTGGCTAACCATCTCAATAAATTCATTTAATTCAGCTTCTTTCCCTGATATTTCAAGAAACTTATCAACAAAGGGATGTTCTGGAGCTAAAACCATATAGGTTGCACCATAAATAGTATCTGGCCTGGTTGTAAATACTTCAATCTGATCATCTGTAGCTGGAACAGGGAAATTTATTAGAGTTCCTTCACTTCTCCCAATCCAGTTTCTCTGCATTGCTTTAACTCTATCTGGCCATTTATCCAGAAATTTATGGTCATCAAGCAATCTATCAGCATAATCGGTGATTCTTAAAAACCACTGGGCCAATTTCTTTTTCTCTACATCTGTTTCACAACGTTCACAGGCATCATCAACAACCTGCTCATTTGCAAGTACAGTTTCGCAACTCGGGCACCAGTTAACTGCTGCTTTTTTTCTGTAAGCTAAATCGTTCTTAAACATTTGAATAAAGAACCATTGAGTCCAGCGATAATAATCCTGACTGGCTGTTGTAACTTCTCTATCCCAATCATAGCTTAAACCTAGACTTTTCATCTGCCTTTTCATTTCAGTTATATTATCCCAGGTCCAGTCTTTAGGATGAATATTTCCATGTTCAATTGCTGCATTTTCTGCTGGGAGACCAAAAGCATCCCATCCCATTGGATGCATAACATTATAACCCTGCATTCTTTTATATCGGGCAATTACATCGCCAATTGAATAAACTCTAACATGGCCCATATGTAATTTCCCGGATGGATATGGGAACATTTCCAGCACATAATGTTCTGGTCCCTCTTTAATATTAACTTTATCCAATTCAGCATTCTCCCATTTTTCTTGCCATTTCTTATCTGCCCTCTGAAATTCATATTGTTCTGCCATTAATATCATCCTCTCTGTTATAATATTATAAATAATTAAAACCCCATCCCAGAAAGAATAGGGACGAGGTTCATATACCCGTGGTACCACCCAGATTAACCTTATAAAATAAGGTTCACTCAAAACATTAACGCTGTTAAACGTCAGAAGCTAATTTATTCACTTCTGAAACTCAAGAATGAGTTCAGCACAGGTACTGATACCGGATCCCAGCACCTCCGGCTCTCTTCAATCAGTTTGATACCTACTAATTTCTATCATTGTTTATAAACTATTTATATATTAAAATTATATGATTATTTAATTTGCCTGTCAAGGAATTTTTTATGCATCTTCTAATAATTTTTTAGCATCTGCCCATAATCTCTCCAAATCATAATATTCTCTCTCCTGATGGTGGAAAATATGAACAATAATATCCTGGTAATCTAATAAAATCCAGCGGCCCTGATTCCTACCAGCAATTTTATGGGGCTCTATACCTTCATCAGCTAAGGTATCTTCTATCTCCCTGGCAATAGCCTGAACTTGATTCTCGTTCTGGCCACTTATAATGATAAAAAAGTCAGCCATTGGTGTTAGTTCATTCACTTCCAAAACAGATATATTCTGTCCCTTTTTATCATCTGCTATTTCTGAAATTTTTAAAGCTTTTTCTTTACTAGTTAAACTCTCCATTCAATTCATTCCCCTTCCGCTTCCTGTTCTCTTTCTAGATAATCATGACCTATAATAATTTCAATCTTATTTTTATTTATTTCTTCATCATCTTCTTTGTCAACAAGAATAGCTTCGCCACCTATATAATTCAGCAAATTATTAACTGCAGATCCTTTCTCTTCAGAATAATATCTTATCTCAGTCTTTTCATAATCAAAACGATCTGCATTGGTAATTCTCTTAATATTAAAACCAAATCTTTCTAGTTCATTAGCTAAATTACCAGCTACTCCAGCTTTACCATTACCATTACTTATAATTAAATCAGTCTGGTTATTGGAAATATACTCTTTGCTATGGACCAGTTTATGAATTAAAGCTTCCGTTTCCTCTCGATTTGGAACCCAATAACTTGCTCCATTAATATACTCAGGATCACCTGGAACCATAGCTGTCTCAAGATTATTTAAATCAATATCTTTAGCTAAAAAAAGAAATGATGAAATATCAATTAATGGAATATTGGTATCAACAGCTCTATTAATCTCCTGATATATAGATGGCAATCTGGCCATCGTTGAAGGACTTAAAGCCTGATTAATTACAGCATTGACAAATTTCTGCTGTCTTTCAACTCTACCGATATCACCTCTAGAAGACTCTCTATATCTTACATAATCAAGGGCATCTTCTCCATCTAAAGTCTGTTGACCTGCAGAGATATCGATATAAAGATCGCCAGCTCTATCAACATAATTTAAATTTCTTTCCACATTAATTTCTACACCACCGATAGAATCAATAATTTTAATAAAACCATCGAAATCTAAATCAGCAAAATAATCAATATTTATATCTAAAAAATCTTCAATAGTTTCGATCGTTAGCTCAATTCCGCCAAAAGCATAAGCTGCATTTATGCGATTAATCCCCCTGCCTGGGATACTCAACCTTGTATCCCTCGGAATAAATATTATCCCAGCCTGTCGGGTCTCAATATCAATGCTTACTAACATTATTGTATCAGTTCTGCTCACACCATAATGGTCTTGATCGTGACCAGTTATTAAAATATTTATTTTAGAATCAGGAAAAGGATTATTTTCCTGGGCAGAAAAATTGGTTGTTAAATACTGACTGGCAATCCCACCAAAAAATATAATAAAAACAAGTGCTATAACAAATAATTTCCCTTTGAGAGGAATTTTTTTATCCATTATTATTTTTACCTCCCAAGATACTATTTCTTAATAAAATCAGATTAGGATGAATCTCGATATTCCTGTTCATTAAATATTGCAAATTATGATCAGCAAGCTTTAAAATAGCCTGGTCTAAATTATTTAAGGCAAGGTTATAAATTTCTTCTCTTCCAGGGTAATCTCTTCCAGGTTCTAGCTTATCAGCTAAAAATATAATTTTACCAATTAAATCTAAATCTGGATGACCAATAGTATGATATCTTATTGCTTCTAAAACCTGACTATCTGTTATATCAAATTTCTTTTCTGATAAATAAGCGGAAGCAGGTCCATGCAATAAAGATTCTTTACTATATTCAAATGATTTTAATGGCCATCTGGATTTTTTAACTATTTCCTGTAATTTTAAGTTGGGATAACCTTTACAAAAATCATGACAGAGAGCGGCAATTTTTACTTGATGTAATTTTTCTTTATTATTAGTTAGAGTTGAAGCTATTTCAACTACCCTTAAGGTATGGTGATATCTCCTATCAGACATATTATCTTTAAAATAATTTTTTATCTGATCAAATTTACTATAATCGACTAGCTTTGAATTTAAATATAATCTTTTGCGGACTATATATTCTTCGACCTCAAAAGGTGTCATATATTTAATTCTTTTATTTGATTTTACTCGTTCTCTAATCTGACTTGAAGAAAAATCAATTCTCCCAACAGCTAATTTATTAATATTATCAAGATAATCTCTATAATTATCTCTTATTAAAATACTTTCTATATCATAATCTTTTCGTGGTAGCACCAGCAACTTACTATTTGATAAAATATATTCTGGATCCTTCCAACTAAATATTTCATCTAAAGAATCAGCGCCAATAATAAATGATACATTAAAGCCTTCTTTCTTAAAATGTTTTAATGTTTTTGCTGTATATGATAATCCAGTATGTTTTAACTCAAAATCAGATACATTAAAATAGGGATTATCTTTAACAGCCAATTTAACCATATTAAACCTATCAATAGAATCAGTAACTCTTTTATTCTTTTTATGAGGTGGGTCTCCAGCTGGTAAAAAGATAACCTGCTCAGCATCCTGTTTCCTCCTGGCGGCCTCGGCCAAAAAGAGATGACCGAAATGAGGAGGATCAAATGTTCCACCATAAATTACAATACTCTTATTTTTTTTAATCAAACCTTATCACCAGCCTAAATTCATGATATCATTATATTAAATGATATAATTATATGCAAGTCAAGAATATATAAAGGAGGACTTAATATGAATTATTCTTATAATCAACTAGAACCAAAAATCGACAAATCTGCCTATATTGCTCCAGGAGTCAGATTAATTGGCGATATTACGATCGGAGCAGACTGTAATATCTGGCCAAATGTTGTAGGTCGCGGAGATATGGATAAAATTATTATTGAAAATGGTACTAATATTCAGGATAATTCTACTCTACATGTCGATTTTGACCAACCCTTAATAGTTGGAGAAAATGTAACTGTAGGTCATTCCGCTATCCTTCATGGCTGCACAATTGAAGACGAATGCTTAATCGGCATGGGAGCAACTATATTAAATGATGCAAAAGTTGGTTCTGGCAGTATAATTGGTGCTAATGCTTTAATCCCTGAAGGCAAAGAAATTCCTCCAAATAGCCTTGTTGTAGGATTACCAGGAAAAGTTATTAGAGAGACAACTGAGAAAGAACGAGAAAAAATAAAAGAATCTGCTAAAACCTATATTAATTTAGGCAGAGAGCATAAAAAATCACAAAATAATAGTTAGCTTCTTTTACTTTTCATAATTTCTTCATAAGCAGACTGTATCTCAGTAAATTTCTCTTTAGCCATTTGCACAAATTCATCTGGAAGATCTTTTGCTATTATTTTATCTGGATGATATTTTTTAGCTAATTCACGATATTTTTTCTTGACCTGATTTTTATCAGCACCAGGTTCCAGATCTAGAGTATTATAGGCTTCTTTTAACCGGTTCCTGCTGGACATACCTCTGGAACCGGTTCTATTATTTCTGTAACTACTCCTCTGATAATTCCTTTCATGACTCAATCTGAATATAAATTGCAATTCATCTAAGAATTCTTCCTGTTGTTTACTTGGCCCATCATTGGCATCACTTAAACGAAATAATAAATTCATAATGGAATTTAAAATATTTGGATTATATCTGACTAGTTTTGCAATCTTCTCTGCATAATGTTTTAGATCATAATCGCTCCTTTTAGCTTGATCAAAAAATTTTATAGCCATTTTTCTATCCTGTTCGCTTAAATTTAATTCATATCTAACAAAATGATCAACTATATCTATCTCTTCTCTTGTAACAGCACCATCACCTTGAGCAAACACTGCTAACAGACCAAAAAGATTTTTATAAAACTCCTGCTGTTGAAGATTTCTACTATTATATGAATACCTTCTACTGGTACTACTTGAATTTCCTTCAAATAAGTAACCAATTAAAGCACCAAGTATTGCTCCTGGAATATTAAAAAACAAAAATCCTATTATCGCCCCAGTTAGGGTAAGACTACAACCCAAAAGAAAAACCTCCTTATAAACTATAAAACTTAAACACTATCATCTTATATTATAACATACTATCAGAAAAAGTTTAATTTAAATTACATGATATTTGCATACTAGATAATTTATTGATATTATTGTTGTATGGATTATTATACCCACTAGCCTGGAGGAGAAAATAAAATGAATAAATTTTTAAACTTTATTATGTCCATTACTGGCATATTATTAATAATTATCTCAATATTTACGATCGGCTTAACTCTATTTACAGATATAATACCTGAGCATTCATTAATTTATGTTTTAGATATACCTGAGATAGCTGTTGTCACAGGCATCATTTTTTTATCTTTAATATTTTTATTTTTGCCTGGTTTAATCCTTATTTCTTTTACAAGAATAATTAATCTACTGGAAGAGATTACTAATATTTAATTTAGTTTTGCAGGGAGGTCAAAAATGGATAGAAATTTAAAAGAAAATAGAGAAACCGCCTTAAAAAGAGCTGAAGAACTTAAAAACTCGATAAAAGATTATTTAAATAAGAGCTCAGAAATTCAAACTGGTTTAAATTTAAAAGAAAAAATAAATAAAAATAGAACTAAAATCATGAATAAAATGCAGGCTACTGATGATGAATGGAATAACTGGAAATGGCAGCTAGATAACAGAATTACAACTATATCTGAATTAAAAAAATTAGTTAATATTTCAGATAAAATGCTAAAAAAAATTGAAGAAGTTGAAAATAAATATCGCTGGGCAATTTCCCCTTATTTTTTAAGCCTAATTGATCCAGATGACCCAGATTGCGTAATAAAAAAACAGGCCTTACCCTCTTCTCTTGAATTACAAGACTTTGGCGGAAAATTAGATCCGATGGAAGAAGAATCAACAAATCCTGCAGGAACTATAACCAGAAGATATCCTGATCGTCTGATAATTAAATTAACAAATATATGCGGTATGTTTTGTAGACACTGTCAGAGAAGAAGAGAAATTGGAGAAACTGACCAGCATCACAGTCAAGAAAAAATTAATGAAAGCATTGAATATATTAAGAAAAACCAAGAGATTAGAGATGTTTTATTAACAGGTGGTGATCCATTAACTTTAACTAACAGTCAACTTGAAAAAACACTAAAAAAATTAAAAGATATTGAACATGTCGAAATCATCAGGATTGGCAGCAGAATGCCAATTACAGTTCCTCAAAGGATTACTGATGAACTCTGTAATATGCTAGAAAAATATCATCCATTATATATTAATATCCAGGTTAATCATCCTAAAGAACTTACTGAGGAGGCTTATCAGGCTATTAATAAAATCAGTAAAGCCGGGATACCTATAGGAAATCAAGCAGTTTTACTAAAAGGAATTAATGATAACCCTCATATAATGAAAAAACTAAATCAGGAACTATTAAAGGCTCGAGTCAAACCTTATTATATTTTCCAGGCCAAAAATGTGAAAGGAACCAGACATTTTCAGACTTCAGTAAGTACAGGTATTGAAATAATGGAAAATCTCCGAGGCTATACTTCTGGTCTGGCAATTCCGACATATATAATTAATGCACCTGGAGGTCTAGGTAAAACCCCAATTAATCCTATTTACAATATATCTCAGGGGAGAGATTATATTAAGATTAGAACCTGGGAAGGTAAAATTATAGATTATCCAGATAAAAAATAAATATTTCAAAAAAAACAGCCTCGAATTATTTCCAGGCTGTTTTACATTTTAAATATTTAACTAAAAATATAAAGATTAATATCTTCTTTTTCTTCTAAAAGATCAATCGCCGATTCTACCCTGTTTAAGAATTCATTACATTTTTCTCCTGGCCGTAAAGCTGTAACTCCCAATCTACAATCAAGGTTATCTATTCCATTAAATTTCTGTTTAATTATTTCTGCTCTAATTCTTTTACTTAAATTAATTGCTGAAGCAAGTTTTGTATTAGGATTTGCAATCAATAATACATTTTTACTCCATCTTGCCAAGATATCAGACTTACGAATTCTTCGAGATATTATCTCGGCCAATCTAAGTATTAGAATATCCCAATACTTATAGTTAGAATTCTCACTTAAAATTTTTAATAAATCAAAATGAAAAATTGTCAACGAAGCTAAACCACTGTATCTGAACTGTCTGTTAATTTCATTTTCCAATTCCTGTTTAAATTTTCTTTTATCACATATAAGATTGATTTCTTTCCTGGTATCTAAATCCTGAGCAAAGTCTTTAGGTAAATTTCTGTAATCCGGGCTGACATGATAATTATATATCAAATTTAAGCATTCTGAGTCTTTCTGGTAAGTTTTCTGGATTTCCTGATAAATTTCTGTAATAGATTGATAATCCAAATTTCTCCCCTCCTTTTATTTTAAGCTATAATAAGTCCAAAATAGAAGAAGAATTGAATTATATTTTATCTGGAAGGGAAATAACTATTATATATTTTAATTATATCAAAACTAATGGTTAATATGAAGCTTATTAAATATTTATAGACCTTTTACCTGTTTTAATTTATTAAAATTTCTATGTTTTGCAGGTAAATTTATTAGTAATCAAGAAGTATATAACTAGAAAGTATTTATAAAGGTGGTGGATATCTATGGAGATAAAATATTTAATTGAAGCAAAGGAACATTTGCCTGAAATTAGTATCTGGTTATATAACCAGTGGGGAGTCCATTATGAAGACTCAAGTCCTTTCAAATGGTATCAAGACTTAAAAAACCGTTTAAATAAAAAAGAGGTACCAACCTGTTTTGTTGCTTTAATTGATAATAAACCTGTGGGGACTGCCTCGTTAATTGAGGACGATATGAAAACTAGACCAGAATTAAGACCATGGTTAGCAGATGTTTATGTAATCCCTGAAGAGCGAGAACAGGGGATAGCAAAGCAATTAGTATCAAGAGTAAACCAGGAAGTTAAAGATATTGGCCTGGATAAATATTATCTATTCACAAGACATGCAACTGGTCTTTACCTGAAACTAGGCTGGGAAATAATCGAAAAAACAACTTACATGAATAAAAAAGTTGATATTATGGTTTACTATTTAAATTAAACTAAATTTAGATATAAAGATATCTTTTTGAATATAAGGCTAATTAAAAAAGCTAATAAAGCACCTACAATTATATCTAAAGGATAATGAACACCAACCATAACCCTTGATAAGCCGGTGATTGCTGCTAAAAAAAGTGTGCATTTTCCTAAATCATTATTTATGTAAAATAATATAGATATAGCTATTACAAAGGCACTAATGGCATGTCTACTGGGCAGTGAGCCAATGGCTGAATGATAAATTAAGTTTTCTATATTCAAAGTAATAAACGGCCTTGGTCTATAATAGAGCAATCTAATTATTTGGACTGCAATTAATGATGTAATAGGCGCTAATAAATATGGAACAATTTTTTTGTTTTTATTATATATAAGTACTCCGATACCAGTTATGTAAATTAAAGCAAAGATGATTGAAGACCAGTCTGTAATTATAACCATCAGCTCTCCAATTAATTGATGTTCTAATGATATGTTAAATAACCATTCAAATAGCATTCTGTCTAACTCAAATAACATATTGTATTAACTCCTTTTTTGGGACCGAAAATTATTTATAAACTATATTTATTATTTTATCAAGATTATATTTTGAAATTATTATATGTATTATTTTAGACCTCTGATAGATTTCATCAGAGGTCTAATAATATTCAATAGTTAGACAATATTAGTCTGTAAATATTACTGCAGCTCATCCAGGGTTAGTTTTCCATCCGGGATGTCATAATCTAAATCTATCTCCTTTATCTCATAGATAGTCTCAGTATCTTCAAGTAGTTTATCTTCCATTACCATTTTAGTTGGAAGCCAGCGATCATCATCAATTTCAGTAACTTCTTTTGTAGTCATTTCTTTAAGAAGACGTTCATCCCTGGAATACATCTCTTCATGAAGGATTACAAATCTTTCAACATCAACCCAGAGTTTCCGCTGGTAATAAGCTGGCTCTTCGTCTTCTCTGGCAGTTGCAGATATGAGATACGCCTCTCTTTCATTTATCGTTTCTCTATCAACTTTTTCAAATTCATATAGTTTAGTTAACTGTTCTGATTCCAGTAAATCCTGATAGGAATAATCGCTCCCCATCATTCCCTCTTCAAGCATATGGCCTGAAATCCTCACTAAATCTTCAGCATCAGGGAAATACATCCAGAGCTCATCATCCTGCATGAGATATCTGGTTCCACGGTCTCTAGGATTATGAAATTCAGTCAAAGCATCAGTTATTTCTCCATCACTTCTTATATATGATTCCATCTCTTTTACACTTTCTCGATCACCATCTATAATCGTCATTTCAGAAACGACTCTTGCTGAGGCTAAAAATTGATTATCATCTACAAATTCCATGATTTCTTCTCCTGTCAGTTCATCAGCTAAAATATCCTGGTTAAATATTCCAGAGACTAAAATAAATATAAAGATCATTGAAATAATTAATAACTTTCTATTCATTGATGATGCCCCCCTTCTATTTATATTATATCATTCGATTAGAATTTTAAAAGAAAGCATTATCATTATAATATTATTTTATACTGTTTGTGTCTAGATTATTTTCTTAGACCAAAATATATTTAATCAATTAAATTAAAGCAGGCTTTTTTAAGTAGCTCTGGAACAACTTTCAAACTATAATTCAATTCCAGGCATTCTGTATGTTTATGGGCATCAAATCCATGCATGCTAAGATTCATTACTGGAATATTTAAAGCTGCCATTTCTTTTAAAGGCAAGTTGTATTTGCTGTCCCAAACAGGCAAGTTTATTCTTAAAGATTTTTCTATTTCTTCTAAATTATTTAATTTAAAATAGCTTAGATCTGAAATTCCAGGAAAGACAGATGATGTTTTAACTTCATAGCCATATTTATTGGACTCATCAACTAAATCTTCTGCTAAATCAACTATTTTTTTATCAAATTTTGAATTTGCATCTGCTAATACAGGTGGGTAATATGGCGGAGTAAAACCGAATACTATTCCAGGGCCAAAAAAATCAACATAATCATTTACCTTATCAACTATTTGTAGACATAATTCCTGAACTTCAATACCTTGATTAGATTTTATTAATTCTTTAATAGCTTGATTAACTTCATCTCCACTATTTCCTTGAGCAGCAGCTAAAAACTCATCAAAGGAATAAACCCAGGCTTTACTAGCTTTCTCTTCAGCTGAAAAACCCTGGAGTTTAGCATATTTTTTAAAATTTTTATTATTTCTTTTTTCAATATTTTCAACTGATTCCTTTGCAACCTTTTTTATCATTTTCATTAAATCTGCTGCATTATCCTTTACCAGGCAAAAATTAATATAGGCTGCAGATGTATGTGGTATCTGTGCAGAATAATGCCTTTTATAATCTCTCATTTTCAAACAGGTAGGTGGTGGAGCTACATAATCTTTTATTCTATCACTATATAATATATTCCCTTCCAATTCGTTTATCATGTCTGAAATAATCAAATTACCATTTAATCCACTCAATACATCACCGGCATGAGTCTCTAAACCTACCCCATAAAAAAACATTACTGCTTTCCCTAAAGAACCAGTATATATATACCTGTTATTATCCCCTGGATAGCTAGGAAATGTTGGCTCAGTATTAATAACACTAATATATTCTAAATCATGGTCTCTTTTTAAATCTACAAGTAATTTAACTGCTGCAAGCATGCCTAAAGAAGTATTTTCTTCATCAGGAACGGATAAAAATAGAATATTCCCTTTAAAATCATCATCTTTAGATAGCTCATCAAGTAATGTCATCTCTACAGCAAGGCCGGCTTTCATATCAGAAACTCCCCGGCCAAATAATAGATCTATTTCTAGATCATTATCTTTAAATTTATTAACAAACTCATCATAAATTCCAATCTCTTTATATTTTTGAGTTAATTCTTCTGGCTTAAAAGCTAGATTCTTATATTTGCCATAATCTAAGGTATCAACTACATCATAATGATTGAGTAAAATTATTGTCTTATTAGTTTTCTCTTTCTTAAGTAAGGCTGCAACAGCTCCTCTGTTATTAGGATCATTATCTATTTCTGCAAAGAATATATTATCAGGATTTTCTTTAAAATATTCAAAGGAACTTAGTTTATTTAAAATGAATTCTCCTATAATTTTTTCTTGATAAGTATTTGATAATGAAGGAATCTCAACTAATTCAATTAATAAATTCTTAATTCTTTCATATAAGTCTTTTCCTAACATTTTTTATTCCTCCTTAGCCCCAACTCAATCCAAGTATTCTTGGCACCCATAGTGTTAATTCAGGAATGTAAGAAATCAATAATAGAGCTGTAATTTCTGCTGCCAGAAAAGGTACCACTTCTTTAATTGCTTTTTCATATGGCACCTTACCAATCTGAGAGGCGACCATTAGAGTCATTCCCATTGGAGGTGTCGCATTACCTATATTAACATTAACCATCATTATCATTGCAAAATGGAGAGGATCAAAACCTAATTGAACCATAACTGGAGAAACTATCGGTGCTAAAATAACAACTGCTGGACCAATATCTAAAAACATGCCAACAAGCAAAAACAATATGTTAATCATTAATAGTTGCAAGATTCGATTTGTACTAAAATTTATAAAAGCTGAAGCCAATAACTGTGTTAAACCTGTATAAGTAATTACCCATCCTAATATATTAGCTGCTCCAATTAAGAAAAATACTACACCTGATAAGACAACAGTATTAATTAATGAATCTTTTATATCTTTAAAACTAATACTTTTATAAACAAAAACGCCAACAAATAATGCATAAAGAGCAGCAATCGCACCGGCTTCAGTTACTGTAGTCAGACCAGTTAAAATAGCACCTAATATAATTAATGGAGTTAATAAAGCCCAAATTGCAGCTTTAAGTGCACTAAATATTTCTTTTAATGATTGTTTTCTTTCCTGAGGATAATTTCTTCTAATACTTATAATACTACTAACTACTAAAAGTGAAACTCCAATTATAACCCCAGGTACTATACCAGCAGCAAACATGGAAATTACAGATACTTCAGAAAACATACTTGCATAAACTATCATTATTAAACTTGGTGGAATTATTGGGCCAATAACCGAAGAAGATGCTGTAACGGCTGCACTATAAGCAGCTCCATACCCCTTTTCTTTCATTGCAGGAATAAGAATATTACCGACAGCAGCAGTATCTGTAACCGCTGTTCCTGTTAAACCTGCAAATAAAATACTAGCACCTATATTAACATGGGAAAGACCACCTCTATATCTGCCCATAATACTCAACGCAAAATTAATGATCTTATCTGTCATACCACTTCTATTTAGAAGTTCTGAACATAAAATAAATAAAGGAATTGATATAAGTATAAAATCTGAAAGTCCAGCCAATAACCTGGTTGGTACTATGGATAAAAAGTCCATGCCTCCTCTTAAAAATAAACCCCACATACCTGCAAGGCCAATTGTATAAGCTATTGGAACTCCTAATATTATTAAAAAGAAAAATACAATAAGAACTGTAATCATCATATTAAAAACCTCCTCTCTTTTCTCTTATAAACCAATATTACCGTCTGATTTAATATCTGTTTCTGTATAATCTTTTTCCATAAACTCTTTTACAACATATGGAGCAGAGAGAAGATGTAAAAGTTGAATAAATGCACCAAATGGTATAGCGGCATTTAACCACCTATAACTAATTCTAGTTCTAGCTGTTAACATATAAAGATCTCTGGCATAATAAGTTTCCATAATTCCGTACCAGAATAAAGTTAAGACAAAAATAAATACAAAGCCAAAACCAATATACCTAATTGTTTTTTCAACTTTTTCAGGAAATCTAATTATAAAGCCATCGACCCCCATATGTTGACCTCGCTTTAATGCTGCAGCAATCCCAATCGATCCCGACCAGATCATTAATAATCTGCCAACTGGAAGGGGCCAGGGAACAGGGCTATTCATAATATATCTCATAAATGCTCCATAAATTGATACAGATAAGATGCCTAAAACCATTAAAGAAGCAATAAATAGAGAAATTTTATCAGCAATATCGCTAATTTTTTTAAATGTTTTCAACATTTTTGCCACCTCCAATATTTTAAACCCTCCGCCTCACTAAAAATGAAGCGGAGGAATTTATTAATCAATTAATTAAATTTTATCACTAATTATTCTCTACCAAGTCTATTAAAGATATCTTCATCAACATCTCTGCTAACTTGCTCTACAGCTTCCCAAAATTCATCGACTAAATCTGGATCAATACCAAAATCTTCAGTAATCCACTCATAAAAAGCTGGCCTTAAGATTTCAGCCCATTCTTCCTGGACCTCTGGAGTTGGCATATATGAATCTTCATATTTCTCAGAATCTTCTACCCAGTATAATTGTGAACGCTGGGTATCTACACCTCTGGCAACTACCATGGCTTCCTGGGCAGTATTTAAGATAACTTCCTGATATTCTACTGGTAAATCTTTAAACCACTCATCACTAACTGTCCAGACAGCAGTATTATAAACAAATGGTATCCAGGATGTATATTCTGTAACTTCCCAGAACTGAGCATAGTTATTAACTGATGGAGCATTAAACTGACCTTCTGCTACCCCACTGGCCAGTGCTGTTACAACGTCTCCCCAGGAGAGAGGTACTGCCTGAGCACCAAGTGCTTCAATCATGGCAATATGAGCTGGATTTTCTTCTGTTCTAATTAATAAACCTTCCATATCATCTGGAGTCTGAATTAATCTTCTGCTATTTGTAAAAGCTACTAAACCTCCACCATCATCATAGATTCCTAAATATCTAAGGCCGGTCTCTTTTCTAGCCTCGTCCATGAAATCAGCAAAGTAATCACTTTCAAAGAAATTCCAGGCTGTTCTGTAATCTGTGAATAAAAATGGAGAGGTCATTAACTGATATTTATCATAAAAGGATGAAAATGAGCCGGCATAAAGTATTGCTGATTGAACGGTCCTTCCTCTAATCGCTTCTCTTGTATATTCTTCCGGGGTTCCAAGCACTCCATCTCCATAAATTGTGACTTCTAAATTACCATCAGTTCTGGCTTCAACCATATTTTTAAAGTACAATAATGAGGCCTGCATCCCCTGTTCAACCGGGTCAGTAATTGAATAATGAGCAATTGCCATCTCATAGTCAGCAGCCAGTCCAAATTGAGCAAATACAAAAATCGCTATAAAAGCAAATAGGCCTATCCTTAATAAAACTTTCTTTTTCATATTATTTTCCTCCTTGTTTTTATGACCATCCCCCTAATAAACTAACACACCTCCTTTTTAAATTTTCTTTAAATTTAAAAAATTATTTATGATACTTAATTCTACATTAATCTACAAATTCCTTTATAATATTAAAAAAATATAACCTCTGATTAGAGCAAAAAATCAAGGGTTTAAATATAAATTTTCAAAGAAGTTGTTTTCAAATATTAATATGTTATAATACTATAGATGAAGAATAAATATTAAATTGAAAATATCAGGTGATTATTTTATATGAGTTTAAAAATCAAAGAAAAAATTAAATCTAATCTACTCACTGGTTTACCAAAATCTACAGCTGATATAAAAGCCGATTTTATATCTGGCCTTTCTGTAACTGCCTTAGTTCTACCACAGACAATGGCCTATTCTTTAATTGCTGGTCTGCCCCCGGTTTATGGTTTATATTCTGCAATTATTGGAATGATTACAGCTTCTATCTTAACTTCTTCTAAATATTTAATAGTCGGACCTGCTAATATAACATCACTGGCTATAGCCAGTGTTCTTTCAGGGATACCAGAAGAAAATTATCTCCAGGCAGTCTTATTGTTTACTTTTATGATTGGTATAATTCAGATGTTAACAGGCTTACTAAAATTAGGTGAGTTAGTCAAGTATATATCTAGGTCAGTGATTAATGGACTTTTAACCGGCGTGGGAATTCTTATTATTAGTGGACAGTTAGGATATTTCTTTGGTTTTCAACATCCTTCTGGATCAAATATATTTATGGAATTCTATTATTTTATAACTAATTTACATAAAACTAATGTATATGCTCTTGTGATTTCTTCTCTAAGTATTCTTTTAATAATTATTATTAAAAAATATAGAGCTAACCTTGCCTATCTTATTCCTATGACTATTTCTATTATCCTTGTCTATTTTTTAGGATGGAATGGAAATATAGAAGTAGCTGGAGCATTTCCTCCTGGAATACCATCATTTAATTTATTTCAAATGGATGGTAGTTTTATACTCAATTACTGGTCTGCAGCACTATCTACAGCGCTGTTAGGATTAATGTATACTTTAAGTACGATCAAAGCTCTTAAAGTTAAAACTGGCCAGGATATAGACTTTAATCAGGCATTTTTAAATCAAGGTCTGGTTAATATAACCTGTTCATTTTTTGGTGGCTTTATGAACTCTGGATCAATGACTAAAAGTTTTGCCAATCTCCAGGCAGGTGCCAGGAGCAAATTATCTCAACTCATCTCTGCTTTAAGTGTTTTGCCCGTCTTATTATTCTTTCGCTCATTAGGTGCTTATATCCCTATACCTACCCTGGGTAGTATTGTTATAATTGTTGCCTTTGGAATGATAGATTTTAGGGAAATAAAAGCCAGCTTTCAGAATAAATTTGATGGGTTAATTTTTACAGTCACTTTTGTAACAACTATTTTTGCCCCAAGAATAGACTATGCAATATATCTAGGAATTGGTATCTCTTTAATACTGGTTTTAAAGAATTCCAGTGACTTAAATTATTCCTATTTAAAATACCAGAGTCAAAATGGCAAATTTATAAATAGTAAGGTTAATACTTTTGAAAAAAATGATTGCATAATCATTAATCTTGCAGGTAATATTAATTTTAATTCTACTAATCGCTTAAAGAAAGAATTAAATAATAGTTACCAGCCTGAACAAAAATTTATAATTAGAATGCAGGATGTAGAGAATATTGATTTAACTTCTATTAAAGAACTGGAATTTTTTATTAATAAAGTTCAGAAAAATAATGGTTATGTTATATTTTCAGGTTTAAATAAAAGTATCGCTAAAATTTTTAAAGATTATAATTTAGTTAAAATGGTTGGTAAAGATAATGTGTTTTTATCAGAAAACAAATTATTTACCTCTACTAAATCAGCTATAAAGAGAGCTGACAGAATTTCTTTATCTAGCTCCAATAGTTAAATTTTTATTTATGATCATAATTCCTGGCTATAATATCTAATGTGCTTTCCAGCTCATCTATTTCTGCCTGCATGGAGGATATAGAGTTCAACCTATAATTCTTTTTTCGTCTTAGCTTTTTAAGGCGATTGGATATCTTAGACTTAAATAATTCTAACTCTTCTTCGGTATATTTTTCAGCTTTTATATCCAGTTCAACTTTTAATTCATCTAAATCAAGCTCAGAGACTGCATTATTTTTTATCTCTTGAAGTTGGTTTTCTTCGATTTTAATATCTAAGTAATTTTCAAGTCCTCTAAAGAAATCCAGAGAACTGTACATATGAAATAAAGTTTTTCGCTCTTCCATTTCTTTTTTCATGAAATAGGTTGGACCAAAGTTGAGCCCTCCTGCCTGCTGCCACCAGTCGTTTTTTGTTTCATCAGTTATAAAAATAATCGGCTTTTCTGTTGTTTTTGCTTTTTTAAGTATCTGTTTCCAGATAACCAAATCTCCATATTTTCTGTTATCGTCGAAGTTATAGTCCAACTTGCTCTTTTTGTTTTTATCTTTATAACCAGGAGAAAGTCCCTTTTCATATCTGAGCTCACCTTCCTGGTAAATTTCTTCTAATTCTTTCTCTGTGAGTTTATCTCCGATTCGATCTTTAAATATCTTTGAATAGCTGGAGCGAATATCATCATTCCTAAATCTATCTGGAAGCCTTTCTACCTGGGCCTTAATATTATCACTGAATTCTGATTTCATCTTTAGGATCATGTCTTCTATCTCATCCCAATTTAAAACTGGGTTATACTGATCTCTATTATCAACTAGCTTCGATTGAATGTAATTGGTGAACCCTTTAATTAAATCACTTTTTAGATTTTCTGTTTGTTTATAGACTGACATTATTACATTCAATCTATTCTGATGATATTCATAGAAAACATTATAAGGAAGCCAGATCCTCTCTTTTAATTTTTCAAAGATATTGAGTATCTCCTGGCTGGTTTCCTGGCTTAAATTGTATAAACTTAGTAATATATTTGTATCAAAGATAAAAATTCCTTCCTGCCAGAGATTTTCAAGCTCTGGCTCTGTTGGATAATAAAACTCAGAAAACTCTTCCCTCATTATTATTCTCCTCCTGATCATTTGAATTTGTGATTAGCTTTTTATATAAGAATCTTTCTTGAAATCTTTATAAAGCAAGCTTTTCTGGATGCCTTGATTATTCTGATATTTCCCACTTGTATACCTATCGTAATCGCCTTCTATTGTGTGATAATAAATCTGGCAGATTTCTATCTCTGGATAGATTTTAACTGGTTGGATGCAAAAAATCTCTAGAGTCCAAAAACCACTAAAACCAATATCGCCAAAGCCAGCAGTGATATGAACGAATAAGCCTAAACGACCAATAGAGGACCTTCCTTCCAGCATCGGCACATATTTATCTGTGCTAGTATATTCAACTGTTCGTCCTAAATAAAGTTTGCCAGGTTCAAGGATTAAGCCTTCAGATGGAATTATTATTTCTTCTGTTGTATTTTCTTCTTTTAAGTCTAGAACATCTTCTTTATAGATCAATAATTGGTTATGAAGTTTTAAGTTATAGCTATTTGGATTGACCTGATCTTCTGAAAATGGATCAATTATAATTTCATTGCCTATTTTCCGTTTAATTTCTCTACCTGAAAGTATCATAGTTATTCACCGATTATCTTTACAAGGACTCTTTTTTCTCGCTGTCCATCAAATTCTCCATAGAATATCTGCTCCCAGGGGCCAAAATCAAGCTTGCCATCAGTTATAGCTACCATTACCTCTCTACCCATGATCTGCCTCTTTAAATGGGCATCTGCATTATCCTCAAAGCCATTATGGGCATACTGTGAGACCGGTTCATGAGGAGCAAGTTCTTCAAGCCATTCTAAAAAGTCCTGATGAAGACCACTTTCATCGTCATTAATAAAGACACTTGCTGTGATATGCATGGCATTGACAAGGCATAATCCTTCTTTGATGCCACTTTCTTTTAAAATTGCTCTTACCTGACCGGTAATATTAATCAGTTCCATCCGCTTATCAGTATTGAAATATAGATATTTTCTGATTGATTTCAATTTTTTCACTCCCTGTATAATATAATTTTAGGCTTAATAATATTATTAAAGATCAAAATGTATTTATCCTTTATTTGATATGAAATTAATTTATAGAATAATAATTATTTAAAAGTGGATCAGTGAAGTGTTGGTGTAGTGTTGATGTAGTAGGGATATAAAAACAAAAGAGACCCAATCCTTTATTAGGACTGCGCCTGAAAGTAAATTATTTTATTTTTAAAATGGTACCCCCAGTAGGAATCGAACCTACGCTCCTGGCTCCGGAGGCCAGTGCTCTATCCACTGAGCTACGGGGGCTTATTAATTTATAATTCCCTAATAATATTAACAGATAAGTTTCTCTATGTCAAGATGATAGTCATTCATAATCATGTTTAGATAACCTCTTCCCATTGAGAATATAATCGATTAAGTTCACTATCTAGTTCTTTCTTTTTCTGCTCAAGTTGATTGAGTTTTTCAATATCACTGTTATAGCTGGCCGTAATCATTTGAGATTCTATTTCTTCTTTTTTATTTTCTAGCTCTGCAATTTTGTTTTCAAGCTGATTAACCTTTCTATCTCTTTTTCTTTTAGCCCGTTGCCTGGCCTTCTGCTCATAATAAAATTTTTCGTCTCTCCCAATCTCTTTATCTTCAGTATCATCAGATTTAATTTCTTGATTGGAATAAAGATCCTCTCTTTTTCTAAGATAATAATCATAATCGCCAATAAATTTTATCATTTCTTTATTTTTGATTTCATAAATTTTATCGACAACTTTATTTAAAAAATAACGATCATGTGATACTACCAGGACTGTTCCTGCATAATCATTTAAAGAAGCCTCAAGTATCTCTCGAGAATCGAGATCAAGATGGTTAGTTGGCTCATCTAATATTAAAAAATTAGCTTTACCATGCATTAACTGGAGCAGCCTTAATCTGGATACCTCACCACCACTTAATGCCCCGACTTTCTTATAAACATCTTCGCCTTTAAACAGAAATTTTGCTAATAAATCTCGTGCTTCACTGGTTTTAAGACCTGTTTTCATCTGCAATGCATGTAACAGTGTATCTTCAGAATTAAATACTGGATTCTGCTGGGCATAGTAACCAATTTCTACTCCATGACCTATTTTGATATCGCCAGAGTCAGGCTCTAAATCTGATAAAATCATTTTTAATAATGTAGTCTTGCCAGAACCATTTGGGCCAATTAAAGCAGTTTTTTCACCTCTGAAGAGTTCTAAATCAACACCATCAATAAGTTTCTCCCCAGGAAAACTAAATTCAATATCTTTAATTTTTAAAACCTCATCTCCACTTCTAGTTGACGGCTGTAAATTAAGAGATATATTTTCTTTTTTGCGAGGTTTAGGGATACGCTCCATTTTTTCTAATTTTTTCTCAAGACTTTTTGCCTGGCGGTGAAATTTTGCATTATCACCAGCACCAGCATTACCAAAAACTCGATACTGCTCAATCTGCTCTTTAATCTTTTTTATCTTTTTTTGTTGTTCCTGATATTTTTTAAGACGAATTTCATATCTCCGTTCTTTTTCGTCTAAATAAAATGAATAATCCCCTGGATAATCTTCATTCTCTCCAAATTCAATCTCAACTATTCTAGTTATAGTCCTATCTAAAAAATATCTATCATGGGAAATGATAATAACTGAGCCAGGATAATTATTTAAATATTCTTCAAGCCATTCAACTGATTCTATATCAAGGTGGTTTGTAGGTTCATCAAGTAATAATAAATCTGGTTCTTCAAGTAATAACTTGATCAGACCAACTCTGGTCTTTTCGCCTCCGCTTAACATTTTTATCGTTTTATTTAACTCTTCATGTTTAAAACCAAGCCCGATTGCAACCTGCTTGATTTTGCTTTCATAGCTATAACCGGCTGACTGTTCAAACCTTTCTTGAAGCTTGCTATACTCTTTTAAAAGCCGATCTGTTTCTGAACCAGAATTAGCTATTTTTTCTTCTAGTTCACTTAATTTTTGCTGTAGTTTGATTTCTTTAGCAAATACTTCAAGACATTCTTCAAAGATAGTGTTTCTTTGGCTTAAATCTGGCTGCTGGCTTAATAAGCCTATCTCTATATCATTATTAATAATTATTTCACCAGAATCTGGTTCTTCCAGGCCAGCTAAGATTTTAAATATTGTAGTTTTACCAGTACCATTTCGTCCAATTAAACCGATCCTCTCTCCATTCTGAAGAGAAAGATCAAAATCTGTAATAACCTCCTCTATTCCAAATGATTTTTCTATAGACTTTAATTCGACAATCACCATCTAATTCACCTCAGAAAGTTTGAATATATTAATTATTTACTTGCATTTACTTATTAAAAGATATATAATTATAAAGGATTTCAATTAGCTTCTTATGAGGAGGATAATCTTGACCCGACTTGATAAAAATCAACAATTAATCTTAAATGGAAATATAACAAAAGCAATCATGGTTCTTGCTGGACCAATAATGTTGAACAATGTTGTCCAATCTACTTATAATATTACAGACACTTATTTTGTAAGTCAACTTGGATCAATACCAATGGCAGCCATGACTTTAGTCTGGCCAGTGGTTTTCTTCTTTTTAGCAATCGGAATGGGTATGAATGTAGCTGGAACTTCACTGATTGCTCAATATATTGGTGATGGCCGAAAAGATGAGGCTAAAAGAACAGCCGGAGAACTTATAACTATCTCAGTTATACTTTCTTTAGGCTTAGGTTTACCTGCTGCATTTGGTAGTCATAGAATTGTCAGCTTAATGGGAGCAGAAGGCGAAGTTCTGGCAAATGGTGTTGCTTTTTTAAGAATTATGTTACTTGGAATGCCAAGTCTCTTTTTATTCCTGGCTTATGCTGCTATACTACAGGGTCAGGGCGATACAATGACACCGATGAAATTAAAACTTTCATCTTTAATTTTAAATATAGTTTTAGATCCAATTTTAATTTTTGGTTTTAATTTTGGAATAGCAGGTGCTGCAATTGCCACAGTATTTTCTAGAGGTATCTTTGCTGCCTACGGGCTTAAAACTTTATTTAATGCTGAAGATGATAAATTAGTAATTGGCTATAAAGATTTAATTCCTAGTGATCGAATTATAAGTCTATTTAAAGTTGGTTTGCCTAACTGTATTGGGCAGTCTATGGCAGCATTTGGTTTTATGTTTTTAAATATGTTTATAATTGCTTATGGCAATGAAACTATTGCTGCTTTTGGTATTGGCAATAGAATCTCTTCATTTGTATTAATGCCAGCAATGGGTATCGGTACTGCTTTAGCAACAATAGTTGGCCAGAACTTAGGAGCCGACCAGATAATTCGAGCCAGATCTGCTATAAAAAGAAGCGCCTTCTTATCAACAGTTATTATGGGAGGAGCCGGATTGCTATTTTATCGATTTATCCCAGGCCTAACTGGTTTTTTTACTGAAGATATTGCTGTTTTTAACCAGACAGTTGATTATCTTCAATTAATAATTTTAACCCTCCCTTTAATGGGCTTCTTTCAGGTTTTTATTGGCACTTATCAGGGCTCGGGCCATACTATCTATTCGATGATAATGATGGTAGGCCGATTATGGGTTCTAAGAATACCTTTAATTATATTCTTTAGAGATTTTACAACTTTGGGGCCTACCGGCGTCTGGTATTCAATGATACTTAGTAACTTTATTATTACACTAGTCGGTCTGGCTATTTATCATTCCAAAGTCTGGGAATCAAAAGTTATTTCCCCCGGCTCTGCAAATGATATTAAAAGTGAAAATGTTTACCAGAACTAAATCTAGACAACTTCTGGCTCAGCCACTTTCTCTTTGCCTCTAAAAAAAACAGAGACCGTACCTGGGCCAGCGTGAGAACCAATAGCTGCCCCTATCTCACCGATAAGAAATTCTTCAGTACCAAATTTATTTTCAATTTTTTTCTGAATTTTTTCAGCTAGTTCAGGACTGGCTGAATGATTTATTCCAATCATTTCAGATCCTGGTTCTGCTCCAGATTCTTTCATTTCATCAACTAAAAATTGTAACATCTTTGTTTGCCCTCTTACTTTAGAATATGGTAATATCTCACCATCTTCAAAATGCAGTATTGGTTTGATATTCAAGACATTAGCAATCAAAGCTTTACCTCCGGAAATTCGACCACCTCGCTTTAACATCTCAATAGACCCAACTGCAAAAATATGTTCCATATAAGCAGCACTATCAATAGCTATCTCTGTTAATTCAGCAAGGTTTTTACCTTGCTCAAGAGCTTTGGCGACTCTTAAAACTGTCATTCCAAAACCTATTGAAGCACTCCTGGTATCAACTACTTTAATGTCATTACTGCCAATATTCTTTTTAGCTAAAGCAGCTGACTGAAAAATACCACTTAATTCTCCAGAAAAGCAGAGAGCTAAAACCTGATTTTTTTTATCCAATTCTTCCTTAAATACCTGTTCATATTTACCTGGAGATATTTGAGATGTAGAGGGCATTACACCTTCTTCTAATTTTTTATAAAATTCATCTGTAGTTAGAGTTTCTCTATCAAGAAAGCTTTCATCACCTATATGTACCGGAGTAGGCAGCATCTTTATATCATATCTTTGAATTATATGATCTGGAAGATCTGAACAACTATCTGTTATTATTTTTATTTTACTCATAATAAACCTCCTTTTATTTATGCTACCTTAATTATTCAAGCTAACTCCGAAAATTCCTCCTTATTGAGGCAAATTATATCCAGATATTTCAGGGTTTTCTCTATAAAGTAAAGCTACATTACCTATGACCTGAACCACATTGGAATCTGTTAATTCAGCTAATTTATGGGCTGATTCTTTAGCTGATAATTGATTATTATCTAAAACTCTTATCTTAATTAATTCATGATCTGTTAAAAGTTCTTCTGTTTTATCAATAGTTGATTCTGAAAGACCATCTTTCCCTATCTGTAATAAAGGATCCATGCCATGGCCTTCTGCTCTTAAATAACTTCTATCTTTGCCAGTTAGTTTCATTCATAACACCTCCAAATTTTATAAAATATAATCAAACTCAAGACCTCCAACTCTTACTGTTGCTCCAGAAGGAATATTTTTATCGGCTAATAGATCATACAAGCCTTCTTTTCTTAAAATGTGAAGCATTCTTCTTACAGCTGCATCATTGCCCATATCAGTCCTGCTAACAAGCCTTTCTACTAATTCACCACCAACTTCATAGTATTTATCCCCTAATTTCTCTACGGTTAATTCAGGTCCTTTCTCGTCGAAATCCGGGGTGATTACTACCATGTCATCTTCTTTTGTATCAATAATTTCTTCAGGCTCTTCATATTCTTTAATCAATCTACCTAATTCATTCTTTAATACCTTCAACCCTTCTCCAGTTACAGCCGAAATCGGATAAACTTCATAACCGCCATCCTGAAAATATTTCATTAATTCAGCAATTTCATGGCGGTCATTAAAGAGATCAATTTTATTCAAAACCACTATCTGAGGAAGTCTTGATAATTTTTTACTGAAACTCCTTAACTCATTACTTATTTTTTTGAAGTCTTCTCTTGGGTCTCTACCCTCCAAACCAGAGGCATCAACCACGTGAGCTAAGAGTTTTGTTCTTTCTAAATGGCGTAAAAATTCATCACCTAATCCTTCTCCTTTATGAGCTCCTTCTATTAAACCAGGAACATCAGCCACTACATAAGATGAATACTGATCATATTCTACTACACCAAGATTAGGAGTAATTGTTGTAAAATGATAACCAGCAATTTTAGGTCTGGCAGCTGATATCTTTGAAATTATAGTTGATTTTCCAACATTAGGAAATCCAACAAGACCAACATCAGCAAGCAACTTTAATTCAAGCTCTATATTCTTTTCCTGACCAGGCTGGCCTTCTTCAGCAAATTTTGGGGCCTGTCTAGTTGAACTTTTGAATCTAGTATTACCTCGACCACCATGCCCTCCTTTAGCAACAATAAATTCTGCTTCTGGTTCAGTTAAGTCGATTAACTCTCTTCCATTTGAATCAAATACAATTGTCCCTGGAGGAACATTTAAAACTAAATCTTCTCCTTCTTTACCAGTCTTTCCTTTTTCCTGTCCTCTTTTACCATCTTTAGCTTTGTACACATTATTATATCTTAAATGACTTAAGGTATTCAAACCTTTGTCAACTTTTAAGATGACGTCGCCACCATCACCGCCGTCTCCGCCATTAGGTCCTCCCTGAGGTTCAAATTTTTCCCGACGGAAACTGACTGCTCCATTACCTCCACTGCCAGCCTTAACTTTAATTTCAATTTTATCTATAAACATATAATCACTCCTGTAGGCTCGATATAAAAATCCCCCAGCACCATGTACTGAGGGAGTTAAAAGTCTATTCAAAACAGCATTTACTGAGCCATTGCTTCATACTGTTCTGGAGTGTAAACGCTAATCATACGCTTTTTCTTGCTCTTTCTTTCAAAATTTACGTAACCGTCTACTTTGGCAAAGAGGGTATCATCATTGCCCCGTCCAACATTAAAACCAGGGTGAAATTTAGTACCACGCTGTCGGACCAGGATGCTGCCGGAAGTAACAAATTCTCCACCGAATTCTTTTACTCCAAGTCGTTTCGATTTGCTATCGCGACCATTTTTAGAACTACCAACACCTTTTTTCGTTGCCATTTATCCTCACCCCCTGTATCTGAATGTAAAATTTATTTAAATTTATATTAATTGTTATTATCCGCTAATTGAATCAATTCTGATTCTGGTAAAAGGTTGTCTATGTCCAGTTTTTGTACGTTGACGACTTTTAGGCTTATACTTAAAAACAGTAACTTTTTTATTTTTACCATGCTCTAAAATAGTTGCTTCAACCTTAGCATTTTCTAGATAAGGCTGGCCAACATTTAGGCCTTCATCATTTGAAATAGCAAGTACCTCTTCGAAATCAAGCTTTTCTCCTTCTGGAGTTGTTAGCTTTTCGACCTTTAGGATATCACCTTCATTAACACGATACTGCTTACCACCAGTTTTTATAATTGCATACATGAAAATCCACCTCCTCTTCCTCAGACTCGCCAGTTCAGGGAGAGATCTCTCTCATTTTAGCTAGCCCTTTCCTGTGCGGTTTTGGTCAGGCAGGCACTAAATTTAGTCCCTACAGAATAAAATATTATCATATAAAGATACTAAAGTCAAGAATTAGATAGCAGTTCTCCCTTAGCATAGGTTCGATGAACTGATTCTATTTTAACCCTACATTCCTGACCTACTTTATCGCCGGCATTTTCAACAATTATTATATAGCCTTTAAACCTGCTGATCCCGGCAGAACGATTCTCAGAATGTTGATCTTCGATTTTTAATCTATATTTTTGACCTGCTTTAACAGGTAATGCTAACTCTTTCAATTCTTTTTTGCTTCCTTTTTGAATCACTTCAAAATCTTCGCGATGCAATTTATTATTACCTCTTATATAAATATCTTTATCAAGATCTTTTTCTAATTGATTTAGCTTTTCGCCGCCATTACCAATTAAAACTGCAGCAACATCTGGATGGACTTCACATAAAATAGCTTCAAAATTTTCTCTAGAAGCCAGTGAATTAAGTTCCCTAATTACTTTAAATGCCATTGTAGTTTCAGCAACTATTCTACCTGTACCATCACAGTATGGACATTCTTTTTGAACTAGCTCACTCAATCTTTCTCTAACTTTTTTTCTTGTCATTTCAACAAGCCCAAGCTTTGTTAATCCAAGTATAGATGTCCTTGTTCTATCTCTAGAAAGCTCTTGTTCTAAAACTTCTAAAACTTTCTTTCTATTAGATTCAATATCCATATCAATAAAGTCTATTATAATTATACCACCTATATCTCTTAATCTTAGCTGCCTGGCAATTTCTTTAGCAGCTTCTAGATTTGTCTTAAAAACAGTGTCCTGTAAATTTTTTTTGCCAACATATTTGCCAGTATTGACATCAACAGCAACTAGGGCTTCCGTTGAATCAAAAACAACATGACCTCCAGATTTTAACCAGACTTTACGGCGCATTAATTTGTCTAATTCCTGTTCTATTCCATAGGTTTCAAAAATTGGTCTTTCTCTTTGATACAAAAATATTCTAGAATTAATATCTGGATCAAGTCTTTCAGCAAACTCAGAAAGATTTTTATAGTCCTCTCTATCATCAATAACAACTCTATCTATATCAGAGCCTAAATGATCTCTAACAATCTGATGAATTAAATTTATATCGCTGTGGAGAAGTTTCGGTGCTTTAGATTTTTTATAACGGTTTAAAATTCTCTGCCACAATGAATTCAAAAAATTATAATCCATATTTAAAAGTTTTTTATCTTTATTAGCAGCATTAGTTCTGATAATAACCCCGGTATTTCCATTTATTAAATTTTTAGTTATATTTTTTAATCTGCCCCGTTCTCCATGGTCTCTAATTCTTCTAGAAATGTTAATCCTGTTTTCATTTGGTAAGAATACATAATATCTGCCTGGGAGACTTACCCTACAGGTTAATTTTGGCCCCTTTTCACCAATTGGTTCTTTAGTTACCTGAACCATAATTTCCTGTCCAGGTTTTAAAACATGATTAATCTTTAATTTTCTCTGTGAAAATCTTTTTCTCTGTTTGTCATTAAATAATGGGTAAGCATCATTTATATGAAGAAACCCATTGCGATCGCTACCTATATCTACAAAGGCAGCCTGCATGCCTGGAAGTACATCTTTTACTTTTCCTCTATATATACTTCCTTCATTCCGATCATAGGTGTCTCTTTCAAAAAATAAATTATCTAAATTATCATTTACTAAAATTGCTGCTCGCTTTTCTCGGATACCTGAATTTATTAAAATCTTCTTACTCACATCTTATCTCTCCTCCAATACCTGGTCTTTTAACGGTGAAATTATTTTATCTCCCATATCAACAAAAAGCTCTGACCTATAAAAGTCTAAAACAGAATGATCAGGTACATCTGATTCTAAACTTTGCAATGCTTTGATAATCTCTTCAGGTCGAACATTACCTGAACTGCCTGTGCTTACTAAAAATGAAATTTTGTATTCTGCTAAAACTTTTGCATCAAAGATAAGAGGCCTAATATCATATTCTCTATCAGATTTATTTCTCCTTTTTCTAATAACAATTATCTTATCTTTTGCCATTAAATCTTCTATTAACTCTTTCTTTTGCTGCTTTAATTTGCCCCTGGCTCTTATATGATATTCTGCTCTATTTAAAAGAGCCTGCAAAGACTTTAAACCGGAATGGTCAGGAATATATCTAGCAGCAAGAATTTTTAAGCCCTCAGGCAAAAAAGAATTCAATCTTGCTTTAAAACTCTCTCCATTAATAGGCTTTGTTAATTCCAGATCTAAATATTCTCCTCCTCCAGCCATACCAACAGGTAAGGGCTGAGAAAGAGATAAATTTAAAGTTGGATTAAAACCCTGGCTATAAGCCCCTGGTAAACCGGCTCTCCTAATCCCTTTTCGAAAAGTATCCATTATTTCTAAATGAGAGATATATCTTAAATTATAATCTCTAGCAAATTTTGCTCTAATTAACATTATCAATCACCTGACTGCTTTCCAGACATAAATCTGAATAAGGCTTATAACAGACTCCACAGTCGCTACAATAGTTCCAGCGGCAATCAGGGGTCTCCTCTGATAAAAGTGATTTTTTATATTCTTCATATAAGAATGTTCTATTTACTCCTGCTACCAGATGATCCCAGGGTAAAGGTTGATCAGAACTTTTTTCTCCAATGATACTTTCAATTTCTATATTATATTTACCCAGAGCTTCAAACCATCTTTCTGGATAAATATGTTCATTCCAACCCTCTAAACGACTGCCCTGTTTCCAGACATGATAGATCACATCTGACATCCTTCTATCACCTCTAGCAACTAAACCTTCAAGTCTACTCACTTCAGGATCATTCCAGTCAAAATTAATACCTTTTTTTCTTAAATGTTTTTGAAGAAAGTTTATTTTATCTTTGATCTCTGAAAGTGATGCCATCTTAACCCACTGAAAAGGTGTAAATGGTTTTGGTATAAATGTAGTTACATTTACCTGAACTTCTATCTTTTTCATTCTTCGATCTGTATTTTTTCTAATCTCCTGACCAATTTCTAAAACTTTTTTAGCCATGTTGGCTATTCCTAAAAGGTCTTCTTCAGTTTCTCCAGGCAAACCTAACATAAAATAAAGTTTAATTCTATGCCAGCCATAAGAAAAAGCGGCCTTTACAGATTTATATAAATCTTCTTCTTTAATTCCTTTGTTTATTCTCTGCCTTAATTTATCAGTACCTGCTTCTGGAGCAAAGGTTAAGCCGCTTCTTCTAATTTTTTGAACATTTTTAGCCATTTCGACTGAAAATTCATCAACTCTTAAAGATGGCAATGAAATACTTATATTACTGGAATGATAACGTTTAGTTAACTGATCTAATATCTCTTTTATTTTAGTATGGTCAACTGTACTCAGAGAAGCAAGGGCGAGCTCATCATAACCTGTGCTTGCAAGGGTCTGATCTGCTAGCTCAATTATTTTTTCAACAGATCTTTCTCTTGCTGGACGATAGGTCATTCCAGCAGCACAGAACCTACATCCACGCTGGCATCCTCTAGAAACCTCTATAACAGCTCTATTATGGACTATATCCATATATGGAACAATATAGTCTGTAGGACAGTAAGCATTATTTAAATCCTTAACTCTCTGCCTATTTATTTCAGTTTTGATATCATCATTTATAGGTTTAAGGCCAATAAATTTTTGTTCATCATATTGAGCCTCATATAGTGACGGAACATATACTCCAGACAATTGAGATAATTTTTCTAATATAACATCCCTATTAAAACCTTTCTCTTGCCAATTTTTTAATGAATTTATAACATTAAATAAATTTTCTTCTGCTTCACCAATATAAAAAAAATCTATAAATGGCGCAATAGGTTCCGGGTTAAATACAGTTGAACCACCAGCCATTACAAAGGGATCTGCTTTGCTTCTTTCAGAACTATAAACCGGAACTTTCCCAAGTGATAGCATATTTAAAATAGTTGTATAACTCATTTCATATTGTAATGTAAATCCCAGTAAATCAAAGTCTTTAAGCTCTCTTTTATTCTCTAAAGAAAATAATCCGATATCTTTTTCTTTTAAAAGTTGTTCCATGTCGGTCCAGGGAGCAAAAACTCTTTCACATAATAGATCATCTTCTTCATTCAGCATATGATAAATTATCTTTAAACCAAGATGAGACATACCAATTTCATAAATATCTGGAAAGCCAATACATATCCTATAATCTGTTCTGTCCCAATCTTTAAAAATTTGATTCCATTCCTGACCGATATATCTTTCAGGGCTATCTATATTTATTAAATAATCATCAATTTGACTAAAAACTTCCGCCAAAAATAACACCACCTTAAAACTCAAAATACTAAAATATAATCTTTTTCCTTCTCATATTAATATTAATCACAAGTCCTATAGCGATTAATGATATCACCATTGAGCTACCACCATAACTTATAAATGGTAGTGGTATACCTGTTATAGGCATTATTCCTAAAACCATTCCTACATTTTCTAGAACATGAAATAAGAAAAGGCCCATAACACCAATTGTTATAAGTTGACCAAAGCCATCTTTAGCTCTAGCTGCAACTTTTAAAATCTGCAATAAAAGCAGTAAATAGATTATTAAAACTACTGCCACACCAATAAAACCAAATTCTTCTCCTAAAACAGCAAAAATAAAGTCAGTATGTTTTTCTGGAAGGAAGTTCAACTGATTCTGAGGCCCTGAAAGAAATCCTCTACCAGCTATTAGACCAGACCCAACAGCTATCTTTGACTGAATTATATTATAACCGATACCAAAAGGATCGATAGCTGGATTAACAAAAGCAATTAACCTATTTAACTGATATTGCTGCAAAAACGGCAAGGGAGTTTCAAAAATAACATGGCTGGTTATAATTAAAACAACTATTAAAAATCCTCCACCGAATACTAATAATATATGTTTTAACTTTCCGCCTGCACCATAATACATTACAACAAATATAAACATCAATACTAAAGCTGTACCTAAATCATTTTGTAAAATAATCAAAATAAAAGGTGGCAAAATAAATAGAAGGCCTTTAAAAAGTTCTTTTAAACTATTTAATTTATTCCGATTTCGATCTAAATATGATGCTAGAAATAAAATCATAAATATCTTTGAGACTTCAGACGGTTGAAAATTAACTGGCCCAATAGAAAGCCAGCGCCTGCCACCTGAAACAGTAACACCTAAAACAAATATAAAGCCAAGCATTATTATAGTTAAAACATAAATTATTATATCATAATCTTTAAAAATTCTATAATCCATAAATAATAAGAGAATTATTAGAATTATTCCCAATACAGCAGCTGCTATCTGAGTTCTAATAAATGGCTGATGGTTTCCATCAGCCATCCCAGTAGCGCTGCTTATAACAAAAAGTCCTATAATAATTAAAGAAAGCACTAGAATCGGAATATAAATATTAATATGTTTTAATAATTTCTTGTTCCAGTGCATAAGTAAATCTCCTTAATCTCTTTTCTTTAATGGAAAATTAGCAACCATTGCCATCATTTCTTCTTCTCTAGATATATCCATTTCAATATCATTATCATCAACATCAATATACTTCTTAATGACATCTAATAATTCTGCTTTCATCTCTTCCATCTGTTGTGGTGAAAGTTTAATTCTGTCTTGAACTAGAATAAACTGGAGCCTTTCTTTAGCAATATTTTTACTGCCTTCTCCTCGAGATTCAGCTTTATCATCTGACATAAACAACTCTTTGATTTTTTCAAATATGCTACTAATATTAATCGCCCCCTATGATAGACCGACAATTCTTTTGACTTTATTAAATAAAGATTCTTTCTCAATTGTCATTAGTGGAATATCCTGTCCTTCAAGTCTTTTTGCTATATTATTAAAAGCCTTGCCAGAATAAGTCTTGTCTTTTAAAACTATTGGTTCTCCCTTGTTAGTAGAAATAACAATATTTTCATCTTCTGGAATTACTCCAAGAATCTCAATAGCTAAAATTTCAACAATGTCATCAATATTCATCATATCACCACGGCCAACCATATCTCTCCGCAGTCGATTTATTAATAATTGAGGATCATTTAGTCCTTCAGCTTCCAAGAGACCAATTATTCTATCAGCATCTCTAACTGAAGAAACTTCTGGTGTTGCCACAATCAAACCTAAATCTACACCTGCAATTGCATTTCTAAAACCCTGTTCAATTCCTGCTGGAGAATCAACAAGGATATAATCCATTTTCTCCTTAAGCTCATTAATCAGACTTTTCATCTGTTCTTCACTGACTGCATCTTTATCTCTGGTTTGAGCAGCTGGCAGCAAAAATAAATTAGGATTTCTTTTATCTTTGATCATTGCCTGTTCTAATCGACAGTTTTCTTCTACAACATCAATTAAATCATAAACTATTCTATTTTCTAAGCCTAAAACTACATCAAGATTTCTAAGACCTATATCTGCATCTATTAAACAGACCTTTTTATCAAGCATTGCCAGGGCTGTTCCTAAGTTTGCAGTAGTTGTAGTTTTGCCAACTCCACCTTTACCTGATGTTATAACAATAGCTTTTCCTTTCAAAATTATCCCTCCTGCTTATCTAAAAATCAATCTCTTCTACAATAATTCTTTCTTCTTTTATAAATGCCTTCTCTGGGCTAAATATTTGATCATTACTGTCTTCTGGAGGTCTTGAAATCTTATTGGCTATTCTGATCTGGGTAGGGGTAAGCCTCAAAGCTGCTACCTGAGCATCTTTTTTTCCTCCTGCTCCTGCATGTACAAGCCCCATTAATCTGCCAAAAACAATAATATCTCCCCCTGCTTTAACTTCTGCTCCAGGATTAACATCTCCCATTATAACTAGATTATGAGGATGTTCAACTGCCTGACCAGATCTGATTGTACCTTTTACTAAGACAGTATCTCCTTTAAAAGATACTTCTTCAATAATAGGTTCTCTTTTAGGTTGACTTTCTTTAGAAGAATTAAGCCTCTCCTTATTATCTTCTTGACCGACAAGATATATTCCTGTTTCTGAACTCAAATAATTCTCTGCTATTTCAAATAATTCCTTAAAGTTATTTAATTCTAATTCTTTTGTACCTACTTTAAAATATAAGTCAGTTCCTTCATAAAAAGAACCGGCTTCTTCAAAATGATCTTTTAGAGAATTTTTAATTGCTTCAAAATTATGTTCCCAATCAAAATCAATTATAACACCTTTAGCTGTCATTTTTGTATTAATAGTTTCCATTAATTATACCCCTTTGCTTACTCCCCATCTTCTATTTCTTCATCTTCAGTGAAGAGATCATAATAATAAGAGAAAATATCAGCTGCTACTGGTACTGCATTAGTACTAGTTTCTCCCTGGTCAATGAATACAACAACTGCTATTTCAGGATCTGGAACTGGACCATAAGCTACAAACCAGGCATGACTGGTTCCTGTTCCTCCAATTTGAGCTGTACCAGTTTTACCGGCTATATCAATTGGAAAATCAGAAAAAGAAGTTGAGGCAGTTCCTCTATTGTGCATTACAGTTTCTAACATTCCTTTTTCAATAATTTCAAATGTATTACTAGAATATGGCATCTGACTTAATAATTCAGGTTGAAATTCTCCAACCACATCGCCTTGAGCTGTTCTGATCTCATCTACTAAATTAGGTTTAAATATTTTGCCTCTATTAGCTACAGCTGCAGTCATCTGGGCTGCCTGTATAGGAGTCACAAGAATATCCCCCTGGCCAATTGACATATTAACTGAATCTCCTGGATACCAGCCTTCCCCTCTGGTTTCTCGTTTCCACTGACCATCAGGAACTAAACCGTCTCTTTCTTCTGGAAGGTCTATACCTGTTTTAATTCCTAGTCCAAAATCTCTGGCTGTTTCTATTAATTTAGAACCTCCAAACTCTTCATATAATTCATATCCTAACTTATAAAAAATAATATTATTTGATCTAGCCATAGCTCTAGTAAAACTTAATTCGCCTTCCCCATAACCAAGCCAATTTGTGAAAGGACGACTCCAACCAGGAATATTAAATCTTCCTGTGCTATCGACAAATTTGGTGTCTGCCTCAATACCTAGATTTTCAATAGCTGCAGTAGCAGTTACTAGTTTAAAGATTGAACCAGGAGGTTCTGTAGTCATTATATTTCTATTAATCAACGGTCGTAAAGGATTCTGTAGCAATTGATTAACATCAGTAGATCTAAAACCTTCAGCAAAATAATTAGGATTAAAGTCTGGATAACTCACCATGGATAAAACTCTACCAGTATCAACCTCCATTACCACTACAGAGCTTCCTTGAGGCGATGCTAAATCATCATCTTCTTCAGATTCATCCTGTAATTGTTGAAATTTAGCGGCTATAATTTCTTCGGTATGTTGTTGAAGACCCCAATCAATACTTAAAATTAGATCATGTCCAGGCTCTGGGTTTTGTTCATCCAAAAGTTTCGTTCGATGTCCTAAATGATTAACCTGAATAGATTCAAAGCCTTTATTTCCTTTTAAATATTCTTCATATTTTCTCTCTATACCGGTTATACCAATTATATCCCCTCCAGAATAATTATAACCAAGATCTGTTAAATTCCGAAGATCTGCCATGCCAATCTCACCTACATAACCAAATACATGTGAGCCTGAATTATCATATACATAATCTCTTAGGGCTGCTTCCCTAACATCTATCCCAGGTAATATATCTCTATTTTCTTCTAGCTTAACCATAGACTGGTCTTCAAGATTTCTCTTTATAAGAATACCTTCACCAGGACTACTTCTTTCTCTACCTCTTTGAAAGTCTTCTTCTAGTTCCTCCCGGGTAAAACTTGTTACTCTGGCCATCTGATTAAATATATCATCTCTACTTAAGCCTGGAGGAAGTTCATTAGGTTGATAATAAAGATTATAAGAAAGTTTATTTGATACAAGAGTCTGGCCTTCCGAAGAATAAATTCTACCTCTAGGAGCATTTACAGGTCTAATTGATATTCTGTTGTTTTCAGCAAGCCTATAATATTGTTCTCCTTGAATAATTTGCAATTGAAAAGCTCTGCCAATTAATACTATAAAAATTGCAATAATAACTACTTTAAAAAGTTTAATTCTTTTGTTCATCTTGATATCCTCCAGTTGGAATCAGGTAGATCATTATAATATAAAGCAACATACCTACCAGCATATTATAAAAACTTGCAGGTAAAAATCTATTTATTAAAACAGACTGAAAACTAATTCTTAATATCACCTGTTCTAACAGGAGAAAGATTAATACTTCATGAATAAAAGTTGCAAAAAATAAAATTAAACATAATAGAGGAAGGCTTTCTTTATAAACATTACCTTTTAAAAGTCCTGCTGCTGCTCCTATTAACATTCTAGAAATAATATATAAACCTAAACCACTCCCTAACAAAATTCCTTGAAGAAATCCTGCCAGAAAACCTATTAATATACCTGTCTGACTTCCTGATAAAAATCCAGCTGTAAAAACTACAACAAGAATAAGATCTGGTCCATAAGGAGCCGCTGGAAGTCTATAAAAAAAAGTTGCCTGTAAAATTATAATTAATAGTAATGATATAATATAAAATGCTTTCTGGCGCATTAAATTCACCCTAAAATTCTAAAATAATTAATAATTCTTCTAGATTCTGATTACCTAAATTATACTCTATATATGCTGATTGAGATAATCCAAAATTATCAGAAAATACTTCTACTACCTTTCCAATTGGTAAACCCCGGGGATATTGATCGGAAATACCTGAAGTAATAATCAAATCACCTTCTTCAATATCAGCATCCCAATCCAATCTCTCCATAATTAGTTGACCCTTTTCACCTGGCCGGCCTCTAACTACCCCTGTTGCTCTTGAATTTTCCCTTGATACTCTAGCACCAACTGAAAAATCTGGATCATTAACCATCATAACCTGGGAAGAGTTAACACCAGTATTAATAATCTTACCTACAAGATACCCATTAAAAGAGATAACTGGAAATCTTTCTTCTACCCCCTGATTACTTCCCTGATTAATCATAATACGCTGCTCCCAACTTGAAGGAGCCTGACCAGTAACTCTGCTACCTAATAGCTCTAAATTTTCTATATGAGCTGAGTTTAAATTATAAATTTCTCGCATTCTTCGATTTTCCTGAGCAACCTCATTTAGACTTATATTAATTATCACTTGTTCTGAAAGTTCTCGTTTCAACCTCTGATTTTCCTCAAGTAATTCCCTGGATTGAAAAAATGACTGATAAATGCCACTTAAATAATTCCCAGTAGAATCAAGTATATTAAAGAACGGTGACATTATATTATAAACACCATTCTCTAACCAGGTAAAAATATATAAATCAATCTCTAAAATATTTACTGCTAATATTGAAATTAAAATCAAAAGAAAAATTATTGTAATTTTAATTCTAAAATCATTAAAAAGATCCATTATTTAATACTCCCTATCTATTTTCAGGAAATTTTCTTTGGTGTAATAAGAACACTTTTCAAAGTATCAATCTCTTCTAGAGCAATACCAGTTCCTTTTGCCACACAGTCAAGTGGTTCATCTGCAATATGTACTGGTATCTGAGTTTTTTCTGAGAGTAATGTATCCATACCATGTAATAAAGCTCCACCACCAGTAAGAACAATACCAAAGTCCATAACATCTGCTGATAATTCTGGAGGAGTTTTCTCAAGTGTAATCTTAACAGCCTCGACTATGCTCTGAACTGGTTCAGAAATCGCTTCTGAGATTTCTTCAGAATTAATTTCAATATTTTTAGGCAAACCACTAACCAGATCTCTCCCTCTAATTTCCATTGTCTCACTAAGGTATTCAGGCCTAGCTGAACCGATCTCCATTTTGATCTCTTCAGCAGTTCTTTCACCGATCATTATATTGTATTTTCTTTTAATATACTGAATAATCGATTCGTCCATCTCATCGCCACCAATTCTAATTGAACGACTACTAACTATGCCTCCTAATGAAATAACGGCTACCTCAGTTGTTCCACCACCAATATCTACAATCATATTACCTACAGGCTCATTAACAGGTAATTCTGAGCCAATTGCAGCTGCCATTGGTTCTTCAATTAAATATGCTTTTCTAGCTCCTGCCTGTTGAGCTGCATCAAGTACTGCTCTTTTTTCAACTTCAGTTACACCTGAAGGTACACAAACAATAATCCTTGGCCTTACCAGTCTGGTTCTTTTATGAGCCCTGGTAATAAAATACCTTAACATAGCTTCTGTTACATCAAAATCAGCTATCACACCGTCTTTCATCGGACGTACTGCAACAATATTTCCTGGTGTTCTCCCGATCATTCTTTTAGCTTCTGCTCCAACAGCTATTACATCTTTGCTGTTATTCTTTAATGCCACAACAGAAGGCTCTCTAATAATAATACCTTTTCCTTTAACATAAACCAGAGTATTTGCAGTTCCTAAATCTATACCCATATCTCTAGAAAATGGTGCTCCTAATAACTTGCTTAACATTATATTTTCACCTTCCTGACTTTTATAAAAGAAAACTTAACACTCAATTAAACCCTCTTCTCTCATACTTAAATAATTGTTATCCCCAATAATTAAATGGTCAATAACTTTTATCCCTATTATATTTCCTGCATCTATCAATTTATTAGTTATAGTTATATCCTCTGGGCTTGCTGTTGTATTTCCGCTTGGATGATTATGTCCAAGTATAATGCCTGCAGCACTGGCCCTAATTGCTGTTTTAAAGACTTCTCGGGGATGAACTATAGATTTGGCAAGACCGCCTTTTGATATCTCCTCAACTTTAATGACCTGACTTTTAATATCTAACAAAACAACAATAAATACTTCCTGTTTTTTTAATTTCAGCCTGGTCTGCATATAATCAACTGCATGGATTGGAGATCTTAAAACAGTCTTTTTAGCAGGGGCAAAATCTGAAAGCCTTCTTCCTAGCTCAAAAGCGGCTTTCAAACGAGTTGCCTTGCTCTGTCCAATACCTTTTTTCTGGATTAACTCATCAACACTCTGATCAGCTAAGCCTAATAACCCGCCTGATTGACATAAAATATCCTGAGCTAATTCTATTGCAGTTCTGCCCTTAATCCCACTACTTAATAGTATTGCAATTAATTCTGAATTAGACAATTTATTCTCGCCAAAGGTCATAAGCTTCTCTCTAGGCCTATCCTCAACTGGTAATTCTTTAATAGTATAACTCATCTCTTTCAAATAAATACTCCTAAATCTTATGAAAGGTCCTCGAATTATGTCCACTTATATTTTATTATATAATTTAATATTATATTCAGGTAAAATATCTGCTAGTTTATGAACTGGCAAACCCATTATAGTATAATATGAACCCCTTATTTCTTTTACAAGAAGGCTTCCGTATCCCTGGATTGCATATGAACCAGCTTTATCTTTATATTCACCTGTATTTAAATATTCGTAAATTTCATCATCATCATAATCTCTCATCTTTACTGTTGAACAATCAATATCAGATATTAATACAGGAGTTTTATTTTCAATTATATTAAATGCTATACCTGTATAAACGTAATGTTCTGCTCCAGAAAGGTTTACTAACATCTTAAATGCCGCTCTTTCATTTTCTGGTTTCCCTAAAACTTGACCTTTATAAACCACAATTGTATCAGCTGCAATAATGATAGCATTATTATAACTACTGCCTACATCCTTTGCTTTTTCTGCAGCCAATAATTTTACTAAATCAACAGGAGAATCTGCAGTATATTGATCTTCATTTATATTACTTGGGTGAACTTTAAAATCTAAAGATAATCTATTTAATAATTCTTTCCTTCTAGGTGATGCAGAAGCCAAAATTAAATCTTTTTTATTTATCTTCATACAGTCACAACTTCTTCTGGCAAATAATTTTCAGTGAACTGGACTATTAATCCAATACCAATACCTGAGGGTATTGCCAATAAAGTTAAGTAAGGAAGATAGTACAAAAGTCCAAAATTACTAATAATAAATGAAGCGGCAATTATCTGGCCAAAATTATGAAATACTGCACCTATAATACTTATACCTATCAGACTAAAATAATCACTAAAAATTAGATAAATTATACTCATCAAAATAAAACCAGATACCCCACCGCTTAAACTCATAAAAAAATTGAAAGATAGAAAAGTTCCTCCTAATAAAGAGCCTGCTAAAATTCTGGCAAATAGTATTAATAAACCTGCTTTAAAACCAAAAATTATAAGGCCTAAGAGACTGGATATATTAGCCAGGCCAATCTTGGCTCCAGGCACAAAAAAGCTTAATGGTAATAAGCTTTCAACTACATGTAGAACTAGCCCTACAGAAATTAAGAGGCCTAATATTACAATCATTCTTACTCTAGTCCGTCTCATTTGATATAACACTCCTAATATAGTTTAACAACTATTATTGTAACATTTAATGCCTCTATTGTCCATAAGTATTATATATTAAGACCTGGCCAAAATTGGCCAGGTTTAATCTTTCATTCAATATAAATTTTAAACTAATATTCTTTTTTAATAGCTCCATCAACTTTACAAACATCATAACAGATACCACATTTTATACATTTTTCCTGATCTATTATATGTTTTTCTTTTAATTCTCCACTAATAGCATCAACTGGACATTCAGGAGCGCATCTAGTACACCCCACACAATCATCAGTTATCTCTATATGTTCAATTTTTTCACCATAAAAATCTATAGTATTTGTTGGACATTTCTCTGCACAAAGACCACAATTAATACACTTTTCATAATCCAGTACAGCAAGGTTATCCTGCATCTCAATTGCATCCACTGGACAGACTCTCACGCACTGGGTACAGGCTATACAGCCTACTTCACAGATCCCACGCACAAACTTACCTCCATCATGGGAAGAACATCTAATATGATTTTCTCCGGAAACTGGAGCAAGTACAAATAAATCATGGGGACATTTTTCAACGCATTTATTACAGGCGGTACATTTGTCAGGGTCTACTTCAGGGAGTCCATTAGTATTCATTGTAATTGCATCAAAAGGACAAACATGAGCGCAATCTCCAAGACCAAGACAACCATAACTACAACGTTTCTCGCTGATACCAGCTACACTTGCTGCTGTGCATGTTTCTATTCCCTCATATTCAGCTGCTTTGGCAGTCTCTTTAGTACCACCTTTACATAATACCTGAGCAACTTGCTCCTCAGACTCTTCTGCTTCTGATCCCATTATTTCAGCAAGTCTTTCAGCTACACTTTCGCCTCCAACTGGACAACCAGTTACTGGAGCATCTCCATTAGCTACTGCTTCTGCAAAGGCATCACAACCTGCGTATCCGCAGGCACCACAGTTAGCGCCAGGAAGAGCTTCATTTACTTCATCAATTTTGGGATCCCGCTCTACATGAAATTTTTTCGAAGCAACTCCTAGTCCTAATGCCAGCAGGGCTCCCAGTCCGCCCATACTAAGAACGGAATAGAGAAAAGTCGATTGCATCAATTACACCTCCATTTAATTAGATAGTAACCAGACCGGCAAAGCCCATGAAAGCCATCGCCATGATACCTGCCAGGATTAATGTTATCGGAACGCCCTGTAAAGCTTCAGGTACATCTGAAAATTCTAGTTCTTCTCTTAAACCAGCTATTAAAACTATTGCCAGTGTAAAACCAACACCAGCTCCAAAACCAAATACTATACTTTCAATAAAGTTATATTCATTTAGTGGTATTAAAAGTGCCATACCCATAATCGCACAATTTGTTGTTATTAAAGGAAGATAGATACCTAATGCTTTATAAAGCACAGGACTGGCCTTTTTAATAAACATTTCAACAAACTGAACTAATGATGCTATTACGATTATAAATGAGACATATCTTAAAAAAGGCAAATCAAGAGCCACAAGAATATATGAATTTATAAAATATGTAGCGAAAGCCGTTAGAGTCATAACAAAAGTTGTAGCTAACCCCATACTAAAAGCTGTGTCTACATATCTGGATACTCCCAGAAATGGACATATCCCAAGGAATCGGATTAAGACAAAATTGTTTATTAAAACAGTACTTATGAAAAGTAATAATATATATTGCACACTATCCATTCTGAGATTCCACCTTTCTATTTATGACATTCATAATACCAACCAGGACTCCTAGACTAATAAAAGCTCCACCAGGTAAGATCATAATAATCATCGGCTGATAGGCGGCTCCTAATATTTCAAAACCAAAAAATGTACCCATACCTAAGATCTCTCTAACAGCACTTAGCAATACTAAAACCCAGGTAAAACCAATCCCCATTCCTACACCATCAAAAATAGCTCTGTGGGTTGGGTTTTTAGAAGCAAAAGCTTCCTGGCGTCCTAAAATTAAACAGTTAACTACTATTAAAGGAATAAATAAGCTTAAAGATTCAGCTATACCAGGGAAAAATGCTGCAAGAAAATAATCAGTAAATGTAACAAAGGTTGCAATGATAAGTATAAAACTTGGTATTCTTACATTATTAGGAATCCATTTCTTAATAAGAGATATTACAATCTCAGATGAAATTAAGACAAATGAGGTTGCAAGTCCCATTGCAAGACCATTTTCAACTGTATTTGTTACAGCAAGGGTTGGGCAGAGACCAATCACAAGTTTAATAATTGGATTCTCTTTCCACAATCCATTAGTTAATATTTTTAAGAGGTTCATTTAATTTCCACCTCCATAGTATTCTTCAAAAGTAAAACCGGCCTCAGAAACAATATTTTTAACTGCGCGGGCTGAAATAGTTGCTCCAGCTATTGTTTCTACTTCATAAGGGTCAGTAGGCTCCCTGCTAACCAGTTCATATTCACCTATAGGTTTATTAGCAAAATTATCTTTGAATTCTTCTTCAGTGATTCTGGCACCTAAACCAGGGGTTTCTTCATGATTCAATACCGATATACTTAATATTTCATCATTTGCTGGATCATAACCAACCATGATTTCTATTGCACCCTGATACCCAGAACCTCTAGCTATAAATGATACACCAACTAAGTTTCCACCTTCATCAAAACCTTCAAAAAAAGTAATCCCATTTCTAGTAGACTCTTCATAATCAACTGCACCCTCTAAAACACTAAAAATAGCTTCTTCTCTTGCCCTGGCCTGATGTTCTTCTATATATGGTGTTGTCCACTGATAAACTACTGCCAGTGCTAATGCTGAAATAACACCAATAATTGTTAGGGTGATTACTAATCTGGATAAATTGTTATCTTCTTGAGCCATCTATTTCACCTCTCCCAAACTACGAGGTCTTGTGTATTTATTTAATAAAGGTACAGTCATATTCATTAGAAGTATAGCATAAGTAACTCCTTCAGGATAACCGCCCCAGATTCTAATAATAATTACTATAGCCCCAGCTCCAATACCAAATATCCAGCGCCCGGTTTTTGTAATTGGGCTTGTAACCATATCAGTAGCCATATAAAAAGCACCGAGAATAAGACTACCGGCAAATAAATGGAATATTGGATCCTGGCCAAATACCCAGCTTAATACTACAACAGTTGTTATCATCCCTGCTGGTATTCTCCAGTTTAAATAGTTTTTATAAATTAAGTAAGCAGCCCCTATTAATAAGAAAAAAGCTGAGGTTTCACCAATAGAACCTGGAATATTACCAATAAATAATTCCCAATATGGTGTGGCTTCGCCCTCCATTAACATTAAGTTTAGAGGTGTAGCCTGTGTTACACCATCAAAAGTCCAGGTTGTCATAATTACTGGATAAGCTGATGTAATAAAAGCTCTACCAACAAGAGCTGGATTAAAAGGGTTATGACCAATCCCTCCAAAAACCTGCTTTCCTAAACCAATAGCAACTATAGCTCCGACAACTACAACCCAGTGAGGAATAGAAGGGGGCAATGTCATTGCTAATAATAATCCTGTTAATACTGCACTACCATCAAAAACAGCAACTCTCTTCTTCCTTATCCGCTGGAATATATATTCTGTCAGCAAGCAGGTAGCAATACTAATACCTACAACAGTTAAAACTCTTAATCCAAAAATATATGTAGCTGCTAATAAAGCAGGTAATAAAGCCATTACAACTGACCACATAATCTCTGCCACTGATGATTTATCCCTGATATGAGGGGAAGAAGTTACAATAAGATCCTGACTTTGCATTAATTGACCTCCTTATTCTGATTTATTTCTAGCCGTTACTTCGGCTTTACCAATTCTAATATTATGGACAAGCGGCCTTCTAGATGGACAAATATA
>Ga0207421_10000480_pt1 | contig 51213 bp, 42 predicted proteins | sample SodLakKL_010_SED_4_FD_187542 | JGI IMG/M metagenome (GOLD analysis project Ga0207421, IMG submission 187542) | Alkaline sediment microbial communities from Lake Tanatar, Kulunda Steppe, Russia - 8KL_010_SED (SPAdes) (version 2) | ecosystem: Environmental > Aquatic > Non-marine Saline and...
GCGCGCGCGGTCGCTGCGACCCGCACTGGCAGCGGCGTCAGCGCGGGGAGAGGTCGGGTCGACCGGACTCGGTCGTCGAGGGGTCGGCGTAGCGCTGCTCGGGGATGCGGCCCGCGGTGCGCGCCAGCCGTCCCGCGCTGACGGCGTGGCGCATCGCCTCGGCCATGGCCGCGGGCTGCTCGGCGCGGGTGACGGCGCTGGCCAGCAGCACGCCGTCGCAGCCCAGCTCCATGGCTCGGGCCGCATCGCTGGCCGTGCCGATCCCGGCGTCCAGGATCACTGGCACCCCCGCCCGCTCGACGATCAGCTCGAGGTTGGCGGGGTTGCGGATCCCCCCGCCGGAGCCGATCGGCGCGCCCAGCGGCATGACCGCCGCGCAGCCGAGCTCCTCCAGCCGACGCGCCAGCACCGGGTCGTCGTTGGTGTAGGGCAGCACCTGGAAGCCCTCGTCGACCAGCGCCTCGGCGGCGTCGAGCAGCTCGACGGCCTCGGGCAGCAGGGTGCGGCCATCGGCGATCACCTCGAGCTTGACCCAGTCGGTCGCGAAGGCCTCGCGAGCCAGCCGCGCTGTCACGATCGCGTCGTGGGCGGTGTAGCACCCGGCGGTGTTGGGCAGCACCTGCGCGCCGCAGCGCTCGAGCACGTCGGTGACCGATCCTCGCGCCTGCGGGTCGACGCGGCGCAGGGCGACGGTGGCGACCTCGGCGCCCGAGGCGGTCAGCGCGGCCTCGAGCTCCTCGAAGCTGCGCGCGCCGCCGGTGCCGAGGATCAGGCGTGACGTCAGGGTGCGGCCGGCGAGGGTCAGCGGGTCGTCCATCACGAGCTCCAGCGAGGGTGCGCAGCGGGGCGGGCGGCAAGGTGCGGCGCGTCGGGGCGGGCGTCAGGGGGCGGTGCGTGCGGGTGCGGGCCGCCGGCACCGCCCTGGATCGCGGTCACGACCTCGACGCGGTCGCCATCAGCCAGGGTGCGCGCCGGCCAGGCGCTGCGCGGCACGACCTCGCCGTTGAGAGCCACGGCCAGATGTCGCGGCTGGGCGCCGGCGACGTCGGTGACCACGTCGTGCAGCGTCGTGCCCGGTGGCACGGTGCGCTGCTGGCCACCGACCGTCACGGTGAGCTCGCTCATCGCACCACCTCCCTGCGCTCCGGCCGATGCGCTCACGCTGTGGCCGGCGTGAAGCGCGCGGGGTCGAACGGCGCCACCGCCTCGGGGGGCGCCTGACCGGCGACGCGGGCGCGGACCGCCTCGGCGGTCACCGGCGTCAGGGCGATGCCGTTGCGCCAGTGGCCGCACGCCAGGGTCAGCCCCTCCAGACCACCGGAGCCCAGCAGCGGGCCGTTGTCGGGGGTGGCGGGGCGGAAGGCCGCGTCGGTCTCGACCAGGGCGAGCTCGCCGATGTCGGGCAGCACCTCCCAGGCGTCGCGCAGCAGCTTGAGGACCGCGCCCGCGGTGGTGGCGGTGTCGCGGTCGCCCTCCTCGACCGTGGCGCCGACGACGAGGTCGGCCTCGCCGCGGGGCACCAGGTAGAGGCCCAGCCCGCGCACGAAGCGCTCGCCGGCCAGCGGCGGCGGATCGCCCGGTCGCGCGCGCAGATGCAGGATCTGACCCTTGACCGGCCGCAGCGGTACGGGCAGCGGCACGCCCTCGACCTCTGCCGAGCGCCAGCCGGCGGCCAGCACCACGTGACCGCAGGCGATGCGCGTGCCATCGGCGAGGCGCACCCCGGTGACGGCCCCGTCCCGGGACTCCACGGCGGTCACGCGCTCTGGTATGACGGGCACGCCCGCGCCCTTGACCGCGTGGCGCAGCGCCGTCACCAGCGCGCGGTTGTCGACCCGGTCGTCGCCGTCGCAGACCAGCGCCCCGCGAGTGCGCGGGGACAGGCGCGGCTCCAGCTGGCGCGCCTCACGGCTGCGCACGCGGCGGCTGGGCAGCCCCAGGCGCTGGTGCAGGGTGGCCAGGCGATCCAGCTGGGCGGCCTCGTCGGCGTCGCGAGCCACCACGAGCGCGCCGCTGCGGCGGTAGCCGATCTCGGCGTCGACCTCGGACTCCAGGCGGGCGGCGAAGTCGGGCCAGCGGCGGGCGGAGGCCTGGTTGAGGGCCAGGATCTCCTCCTCGCCGAAGTCCGACTCCGTGGCAGGAGGCAGCATGCCCCCCGCGGTCCACGAGGCGCCACCGCCGGGGTCGGGGTCGCACAGCGCGACCGCATGGCCGTCGGCAGCGAGCTGCCAGGCGCAGGCGAGGCCGATGACGCCGCCGCCCACGACCACGACGTCGCTGCGATCGGGGTGCGAGACCATGGCACGTGCTCCCTTCGCCGGCACGATCCGGATCAGGTTCGGACGGTCGGTGGCTGCCTGCCACCCTCTCAGCCCGGGGCACCGGGCTCCCGTGTGCCCGCCACCGTAGCGGCGCGGCTACCCTGCGCCCGCGGATCCCACGGGTCGCGCCGCGCTGTGCTGGGAGCGCCGTGACCACCGATTGCCGGGAGGCACGATGCCGAGAGCTCACCGCGACGCCGCGTGGCGCCTGGCGCGACTGCGGCGGGCGCAGCTGTACCTGTGCACGCCGGTGCGCGACGATCTCGAGGCGTTCGTCGACGGCGTGCTCGGCGCCGGCGTGGACGTGGTGCAGGTGCGCGACAAGCACGCGGCGAGGGCGGCCGTGGCCGACGCGGTGGCTGCGGTGCGGCCGGTGTGCGCTCGCCATGACGCGCTGCTGATCGTCAACGACGACCCGGCGCTGGCGGCCGAGGCCGACGCCGACGGTGTCCACGTGGGGCAGGAGGACGGCACCGTGACCGCTGCGCGCGCGGCGGTCACGGCCCACCGCCTGGTGGGACGCTCCACCCACGGCCCCGAGGAGCTCACCGCCGCGCTGCGCACCGACGCCGACTACCTGGGCGTGGGGCCGGTCCACGCCACGCCCACCAAGGAGGGGCGTCCGGGCGTGGGTCTGGGGCCGGTGCACGACGCGGTCGCCCGCGCCGATCGGCCCTGGTTCGTCACCGGCGGGATGACCGCCGAGACCCTCGGCGAGGTGGTCGCAGCCGGGGCGCGCCGGGTCGTGGCGGTGCGTGCGCTCACCGAGGCCGACGATCCCGTGGCGGCCGCAGCAGCGCTGCGCGCCGCGCTGCCCGCGGTCTGACCGCGGTCGGACCGCGTCACCCTGCGCCTGGCCGAGGCTCGGGCCGCGCGGGTGGGGTCGGGCGGTCTGCGGGCGCGCCGAGCGCTTGCGACACTGCGACCCAGGATGGTCCTGGGTTCGCTCCCCCTGATCGCGCGGCTGCTGACCGCGCTCGCAAGCTGTGCGCTGGCGCTGGGGATCGCCGGCTGCGACGACGACGAGCGGTCCGAGGCCGACGCCATCGCGATCGGTGTCGGCTCGACCGTCGAGCAGCAGGTGCTGGCGGCGCTGACCGTGGTCGCGCTCGAGGACGCCGGGCTCGAGGCGGAGCTGGTGGTCGATCTCGGCGACACCGTCGGGGTGCGCCGCGAGGCGCTGCGCGGCGAGGTCGATGTCCACTGGGGCTACACGGGAGCGGCCTGGACGCTGGGGCTGCGCCAGCAGGATCCGCCGGCGGACCCCGCGGAGTCGCTCGCCCGTGTGCGCCAGGAGGACCGCGACCGCGGCCTGCGCTGGCTGGAGCCCTCCGAGGCCAACGCCACCCTCGCGCTGTTCGTCCGCGAGGACGCCGCGCCGGAGGGGCGGGCGCCGACGGTGGGGTGGCTGGCGCGCGAGGCGAGTGCCCGGCAGCGCACCCTGTGCGTCGACCCCGACTTCCGCGACCGCCCGGGCGGGCTCGCGGACCTCGCGGCGGTGCACCCGATGGAGCTCGACCGGGTCCCGGTCCGCGGCGTCGACGACGAGGAGGCCGTGCAGGCGGTGGCCGAGGGCGAGTGCTTCGCCGGCCTGGCGCCCGCCACCTCCGGTGCGGCCCACCGCGAGGGGCTCGTGCAGGCCCGCGACGAGCTGGGGATCTTCCCCGCGTTCACGGTGGCGCCCGTGGTGCGCGAGGAGGCGCTGGAGGAGGTCCCCGAGCTGGCCGAGGCGCTGGGGACCATCACCGGCGTGCTGGACACGAGCACGCTCGCGCGCCTGAACGCCCAGGTGGCCGAGGTCGACGATCCCGAGGAGCAGCAGGAGCTGGTGCGCGAGGAGCTGGCACCGCTCGACTGATCCGCGCCGGCGCAGCGGTTGACCGCCTGGCGTCGCGCGGCTATCGTGAGGACGCCGGATCGAACAGGAGTTCGAGACATCCGGTGCCGCTGGTCGGGGCGGGTTGGGCGTGATCCGGGGAAGGCGCGTCCGACCCGCCCCGTGCCGTCCGCCCCGGCGAGATCGAGCCCGGGAGGGAGCGATCCTGATGAGCAAGCGCTACCGCGAGGCCATCGAGGTGGGCGAGCGCGACCCCGCCGCGCCCTCACCGCCGGTGCGCTTCACCTGGCGCGGTCGGCGCTACGAGGTCGTGGCGGTGCTCGGGCACTGGCGCGAGGACGCGGCCTGGTGGGCGGGTGGGGCCAGCGCGGTGCCCCAGCGAGATCTCTGGCGGGTCGAGGCCCGCGCCCACCCCCAGCGCAGCGGCGTGTTCGAGCTGGTCCAGCAGGGCGAGGGCTGGCTGCTGGACCGCGTCTGGGACTGACGCGCCGGCGCAGGGCCGGCGCGACGCACGGAGGCCCGCGCCCGGACCGGGCGCGGGCCTCCGTCACTGCCGCTGGTCGGCGGCGAGGCTCACGAGTCGGGGTTGCGCACCTCGGCGCTGACCGCCGCCCGGGCCGCCGCGAGGCGGGCGACCGGCACGCGCGGCGGTGAGCACGAGACCGCGTTCAGGCCCCACTCGTGGGACCGGGCGATCGAGGCGGGATCGCCGCCGTGCTCGCCGCAGATGCTGATCTCCAGCTGGGCGTTGCCACGCCGCCCCTCGACCACCGCGATCTCGACGAGGCGGCCCACGCCGCTCGCGTCGATCTCGGCGAACGGGTTGGTGGGCAGCAGCCCCTGCTCGAGGTAGGTCGACATCATCCGACCCTCGACATCGTCGCGGGAGAAGCCGAAGGTCAGCTGGGTCAGGTCGTTGGTGCCGAAGCTGAAGAAGTCCGCGTGGGCACCGACGGCCTGCGCGGTCAGCGCCGCCCGGGGTGTCTCGATCATCGTGCCGATCGGGATCGACACCGACACATCGCCCTCGCCGAGCACCGTGGCCATCTCGTCGGCGACCTCGGCGCGCAGCTGCTCGAGCTCCTCGGCGGTGGCGATCAGCGGGAGCATGATCTTGGGGCGGGGGTCACCGCCGGCCTTGCGGCGCTCCACCGCCGCCTCGGTGATCGCGCGCACCTGCATGCGGTACAGCGGCGGACGCAGCAGCCCCAGTCGGCAGCCGCGCACACCCAGCATCGGGTTCGACTCCTCCCAGCGCTCCGCGGCCTCCAGCAGGGTGTGGCCCTCGGCGTCCAGCTCGCCCTTGGCCTGGGCCACGCGCAGGTCGGTGACATCGGGCAGGAACTCGTGCAGCGGCGGGTCGAGCAGCCGGATGGTGACCGGCAGCCCGTCCATGGCCTCGAGCAGCTCGATGAAGTCGTTGCGCTGGTAGGGAGCGAGCTCGTCGAGCGCCTTCTGCTCGGCGGTCGCATCGTCTGCGAGGATGGCCCGCTGGACCAGCGGCAGCCGCTCGCCCATGAACATGTGCTCGGTCCGGCACAGGCCGATGCCCTCGGCGCCCCAGGAGCGCGCCGTGGCGGCGTCCTCGGCCAGGTCGGCGTTGGCGATGACCTGCAGCACCCGATGCTCGTCGGCCCAGCGCAGCAGCTGGTCCGCCGAGCCCCCGAGCTCGGGCTCGGACAGCTCGACCTCGCCGCGCACCACCGCGCCGGTCGTGCCGTCGATCGACAGGAGCTGGCCCTCCTCGATCACCTCGCCGGCGATGGTGAGGGTGCCCGACGCGCGGTTGACCACGACCTCCTCGGCGCCGCAGATCGCGGGGATGCCCATGCCGCGCGCCACCACCGCGGCGTGGCTCACCAGGCCGCCGCGGCTGGTGAGGATGCCCTTGGAGGCGGTCATGCCGTGGATGTCGTCGGGGCTCGTCTCGGGCCGCACGAGGATCACGTCCTCGCCCTGCTCGGCGCGGCGGGCGGCCTCGTCGGCGGTCAGCGCGGCCCGGCCGACCGCCGCGCCGGGCGAGGCGTTCAGGCCGCGGGTGAGGACCTCGTACTCGGCGTGCGGGGCGAACTGCGGGTGCAGCAGCTGCTCGAACTGGTTGGGGTCCACGCGCTCGAGGGCCTCGCGCTCGCTGATCATGCCCTCCTCGACGAGGTCGACCGCGATGCGCACCGCAGCTTGCGCGCTGCGCTTGCCTCGCCGCGTCTGGAGGATGAACAGCCGGCCGCGCTCGATGGTGAACTCCACGTCGCACAGGTCGCGCTCGTGGCGCTCCAGCAGCTCCATCGCCGCCTTGAGCTCGCGGTCCACCGCGGGCATCTCGTCGGCGAGCTCGGAGAGGTCGCGGGTGGCGCGGATGCCGGCGACGACGTCCTCGCCCTGGGCCTGGGGCAGCCAGTCGCCGTAGGCGTGGGGCTCCCCGGTGGCCGGGTCGCGGGTGAACGCCACGCCGGTGGCGCTGTCCTGGCCGAAGTTGCCGAACACCATCGCCTGCACGTTCACAGCCGTGCCGAGGTCGTCGGGCACGTCGTGGAGCTTGCGATAGTGCTTGGCGCGCGGCAGGTTCCAGGAGTTGAACACGGCCTCGGTGGCCAGGCGCAGCTGCTCGCGAGGGTCCTGGGGCAGGCGCTTGCCGGCGTGCTCCTCGGTGATGGTCTGGAAGCGGTCGATGAGGCTGCGCAGCGCGTCGACGTCGAGGTCAGCGTCGGTGCGGGCCCCTGCGGCCTCGCGCGCCTCGGTCAGCGCGTCCTCGTAGGCGTCCTCGTCGACGCCCAGGACGACCGAGCCGAACAGCTGGATGAGCCGCCGGTAGGAGTCGTAGGCGAAGCGCGTGTCGCCGGTGCTGCGCGCCAGGCCGCGCAGCGTGCTGTCGGTCAGCCCGACGTTGAGCACCGTGTCCATCATCCCCGGCATGGACACCGGGGCTCCCGAGCGCACCGAGACCAGCAGCGGATCGTAGGGATCGCCGAACGAGCGCCCCACGTCCTTCTCGAGGTTGGCGAGCGCTGCGTCGACCTGGTCCCACATGCCCGGCGGTGCCTCGCCGCCGTACTCGTGGAAGGAGTTGCAGGCCTCGGTGGTGACGATGAAGCCGGGCGGCACCGGCAGGCCCAGCCGGGTCATCTCGGCGAGGTTGGCGCCCTTGCCGCCGAGCAGGTCGCGCTGCGTCCGGTCGCCCTCGGAGAACTCCAGGACCCATTGGTGCTGTCGAGGGTCGCGTCCGCGGTCTGGCATCAGGGGCTCCTGTGTGGTCGGGTGCCGGTTGGCCGTCGCCGGGACGATGCCCACGCGATAGATGCGCTGGCAGGGACCCTTGGCCCGCTGCTGACGCCGAGCGTCCCGGGGTATCGGGACCCTAGCCGACTCGGTACCGTTGTGCGTGACGCAGTGCCGCCGACTCCCATGGAGGCCGTTCGTGACGGATGAGCCGATCATCACCGACGGGATGCCCACCCAGATCCCCGACGCCGATCCGAGCGAGACGGCCGAGTGGCTGGAGGCGCTGGACGCCGTGGTGGCCCACCACGGCCGCGACCGCGCGCGCTACCTCCTGCTGAAGGTGATGGAGCGGGCCCGCAACAGCCAGGTGGGCCTGCCGGCGCTGCGCTCCTCCGACTACATCAACACCATCCCGCCCGACCGTGAGCCCGCCTTCCCCGGTGACGAGGCGATCGAGCACCGCATCCGCGCCCTCATCCGCTGGAACGCCGCGGTGATGGTCACGCGCGCCAACCGCCCCGAGGTCGGGGTGGGTGGGCACATCGCCAGCTACGCCAGCGCGGCTGACCTCTACGAGGTGGGCTTCAACCACTTCTTCCGCGGCCGCGGTGCCGCCGAGGATCCCCGGGCCGGTGACCAGCTGTTCGTGCAGGGGCACGCCTCGCCGGGCATCTACGCCCGCGCCTTCCTCGAGGGGCGCCTGACCGAGGAGCAGCTCGACCTGTTCCGTCAGGAGACCAAGCGCACCTCGGATGGGCGCGGCCCGCTGTCCAGCTACCCCCACCCGCGGCTGATGCCGGACTTCTGGGAGTTCCCGACCGTGTCGATGGGTCTTGGGCCCATCAACTCGATCTATCAGGCGCGGTTCAACCGCTACCTCGCCCACCGCGGCTTCGCCGACACCAGCGACGCGACGGTCTGGGCGTTCGTCGGGGACGGCGAGATGGACGAGCCCGAGGCCCAGGGCGCCCTGTCGGTGGCGGGTCGCGAGGAGCTCGACAACCTCGTGTGGGTGGTCAACTGCAACCTGCAGCGCCTCGACGGCCCCACCCGGGGCAACGGCAAGATCATCCAGGAGCTCGAGAGCATCTTCCGCGGTGCGGGCTGGAACGTCATCAAGGTGGTCTGGGGCCGCAAGTGGGACCGCCTCCTCGACTTCGACCACCAGGGTGAGCTCGTCAAGCGCATGAACGAGACCCCCGACGGGCAGTTCCAGACCTACACCACCAAGGACGGCGCCTACATCCGGGAGCACTTCTTCAACTCCCCGGAGCTGCAGCGCATCCTTGCCGAGTCCGGGTTCACCGAGGAGGACCTGCCGCTGCTCGACCGTGGCGGCCACGACTACCGCAAGAACTACGCGGCGTTCGAGGCCGCCCAGCGCCATCGCGGCCAGCCGACGGTCATCCTGGCCCAGACCATCAAGGGCTGGACGCTGGGGCCTGACTTCGAGTCCCGCAACGCCACGCATCAGATGAAGAAGCTCACCCAGCGGGCGCTCAAGAAGTTCCGCGACCGCCTGGAGCTCGACATCTCCGATGCGCAGCTGGAGGGTGACCTGCCGCCCTACCACCATCCCGGTGCCGACAGCGAGGAGGTCCAGTACCTCCAGGAGCGTCGACGCGAGCTGGGCGGCTACCTGCCCCAGCGGCGCGTGCAGGCCCGCGGGGTGGACCTGCCGGCCAGTGACAGCTTCAGCGAGCTCAAGCGCGGGTCGGGCACCTCGGAGGTGGCCACCACCATGGCTGCGGTGCGCCAGCTGCGGGAGCTGCTCAAGCACCCTGATCTCGGCCCTCGCATCGTGCCGATCATCCCCGACGAGGCGCGCACCTTCGGCATGGACGCGCTGTTCCGGGAGATCAAGATCTACGCGCCCGGCGGCCAGCGCTACGAGCCGGTCGACCAGGAGATGCTGCTGGCCTACATCGAGTCGCAGGACGGCCAGATCCTCCACGAGGGCATCACCGAGTCCGGGTCGATGGCCTCGTTCCACGCGGCGGGCACCAGCTACGCGACCTGGGGCGAGCCGCTGCTGCCGGTCTACGTGTTCTACTCGATGTTCGGCTTCCAGCGCGTGGGCGACCTCATCTGGTCGGCCGCCGACCAGCGCACCCGCGGCTTCCTGTTCGGCGCCACAGCGGGGCGCACCACCCTGACCGGCGAGGGCCTGCAGCACGCCGATGGCCACTCGCTGCTGCTGGCCGCCACCAACCCGGCGGTGGAGACCTACGACGCGAGCTTCGCCTACGAGCTCGCCGTGTACCTCGAGGACGGCATGCGGCGCATGCTGCCCCATGACGGGCACGACGGTGAGGACGTCATGTACTACCTCACCATGTACAACGAGCCCGTGGTGCAGCCGCCCATGCCCGACCACGTGTCCGAGGACGATGTGCGCGCGGGGCTGTACCGCTTCGCCGACGCGCCCGAGGGGCTCGCCCACCGGGTGCGGCTGCTGACCAGCGGCTCGGTCATGCCCGAGACGCGGCGCGCCGCCGAGCTGCTCGCTGCGGACTGGGGCGTGGGCGCCGAGGTCTGGAGCGCCCCGGGCTGGGTCGGCCTGCACCGCGAGGGGCTGCAGGCCGAGGAGCACAACCTCCTCAACCCCTCCGATGATCCGCGGGTGCCGCTGGTGACGCGGCTGCTCGGCGACGAGCCGGTGGCCACCGTGGGCGTCACCGACTACCAGCAGACGGTGCCGCGCCTGATCGGCCGGTGGGTGCCGGGCACGTTCCTCACGCTGGGCACCGACGGCTTCGGTCTAAGCGACACGCGGACCGCGGCGCGTCGGTGGTTCCGCGTGGACGCCGAGCACACCGTCATCGCCGCGCTGACCGCCCTGGCTCGCGACGGCGCGATCAAGCACCAGACCGTGTCCGAGGCCATCGACCGCTACGGGATCGACCCCGCGCTCACGCCCGTCACCGGCGTCGACGTCTAGGCGTCACAGCCACTGCGGCTCGCTGGCGGTGACCTGGTCCCAGGGCCAGGCGCTCTCGGCGCAGAAGGTGGCGACCGCCTGGCGCCGCGGCGCCCGCTCGGCGGCGCGCGCCGCGAACGTCGCGTCGTCGACGCAGGGGATCCCCGCCTCGCGCAGGGGCGTGAGGTCGGGGGGCGGGGGCGCGGCGCCCACGGGGCGCACCAGCCGTGCGGCCTCGATCTCGATCAGGGTCGTCACGGCCCGGCGGGACGACCGCAGCACACCCCGATCGGGGCGCGCCTGCGGTGCGACGCCCGCCTCGAGGATGAGCAGGGCCTCGTCGAGCACCGCGAGGTTCGGCGCGAAGGCGGCGGCGCGCTCGCCGCCGGAGAAGTAGCGCAGGACGCGGTAGGTCAGGATCCGCTCGGCGAGGCGTGCGACCGTGCCCTGCAGGTCGCTCAGCACGAAGACCAGCGCGCCGAAGTCGCGACCGTTCCACGCCGCGGTCACCAGGGAGGTGGGGGAGTCGCCCAGCGACCACACCTGCTTGCCGGCCGAGCGCAGGTCGCTGGCGGCTGCGGTGATCGAGCCGAGGTAGGTGATCGTCAGCGTGATGAAGAACAGGCCCGTCCCGGCCACCAGCGGCGACAGCAGCTCCCAGGACGGGCCTCCCGGGGCGAGCCCCGTCGGGGTGCGGGTGAACAGCGCCTCGCCGACGTAGGCGATGCGCGCCGCCGCGGGCGCCGGTGCGCCCGAGGCCGCCTCGACCACGGCGGGTGGGGCTGCGAAGATCAGGCCCCACCCGAGCCAGAAGCCCAGGATCCAGGTCGACACCTGGATCAGCGTGATCACCTCGCCCGCGCGGGCGACCGGACGCCAGCGGGTGCGCTCGGTCAGCCAGACCGCGACGCGCCACATCCCGCGCGCTAGCCGCGCGGTGATCGGCCCTGCCCGCGAGAGGCTGAAGGTCGTCTGCAGGCCGTCCACGATCGTGGCGACCAGCAGCAGCACGCCCAGGGGCAGCAGCAGCCACTGCGGATCCATCATCGACGCTCCCGGCGCACGGCTCGAGGCCGCGCGCGGTGCTCAGTCGTCGTCGAGGGCGACGGGGTCGCCGCCCCCCGCGGGGCGCACCCGGGGCACATCGCCCTCCACCGCGGTCACGCGCACGCCATCGACCACGCAGTGCTCGAAGCCGGCGTCGCCTCCCGCGTCCACGACCTCGGCGTAGACCGCCTCGAAGAGGTGGTCGGGGACCTCGACCGCGTCGAGGTCGCCCACCTGGGCGCGGCCCCGGTTGATCAGCTGGGTGACCACGGTGGTGTTGGTCGTCTGCATCGTTTGGCCCTCTCGCAGGTGAGCAGGCTGTGAGAGACGATGATGCCGAGGTCGGTGCCCACCGGCCACCGGCGCGCACCGCCGTCACGCCCCACCACGGCCCCGATCCTGACGAGGAGCCCATGAACCGCTGGTCCCGCTACGCCCTGATCGGCCTCGGAACCGGCCTGCTGGCCCGTCGCCTGGCCATGACGCCGCAGGTGCGCTTCGCCCGCATGGGTGGCACGACGATCGCCGCGCCGAGCGCGGTCGGGTGGATCACCGACTTCCTGAACGCCGCCTACTACCGCCGTCCGCGCCACGTCCGCGACGTCGACGACCTCCGGCTGGCGTTCGAGATCCTGACCACCTTCTGGCACGAGCAGGGTCGCCGCCTCTCGGCGCGCGATGTCCTGGCGTTCCACCGCGCCTTCGGTCCCGCCCGGCTGACCGCCGACGAGCACGGGCGCCGCGGCACCCTCGATCGCGCGCAGCTGCTCGCGGGAGCCGCGACGCTGTTCGGCTCCTGGTTCCCCGCCCACCGCGACGACCTGGCCACCCACGGCTGGGGCATCACCTTCCGCAGCCCCGAGGCGAAGCAGGCCTACCTGCCCGAGCGGCGCCTCGGCGACGCCCAGCTCGGCGCGATCACCCCGCCCAGCGAGCCGGGGCCCCACCAGTCCTGGCGCACCTACCCGGCCGTGCCCGCCGGCGACCCGACGGCGGCGCTGGGGGCGCTGGCCGCACCCGAGCGCTGGCCCTCCTACGGCAGCGAGCTCGGCCGCTTCACCCCGCTGCGCTCCGGCGGGCTCGCCAACCAGACCTTCGAGATCGAGGTGCTCGGGGAGCCCCTGGGGCCGGTGCCGCTGCTGCTGCGCGGCTACGTCACGGTCACCAAGCTGCTCACCGACGCCGACCCCGAGCCGCTGCACGCCTACATCGACAGCCTCGTGGAGCCGTTGGCCCTCTACGGCCACGAGCAGGACCCGCCCCTGCCGCCCGGCGCGACGCCGCTGGCGGCCATCGAGCTGACCACCCACGACGGCCACTTCCTCGGCGACGCCCGCAACCGCCTGCTGCTCTACGCTGCGGAGGGGACCGGCTGGCTGCGCGTGGTGGGCACCTGGGATCCGCTGGACTGGCAGCGCGAGCTGCTCTACCAGCGCGTGGGCCACCACTCCCAGCACGCCTTCTGGGGGATGGGCGAGCCCGAGGAGTCGATGCTGCACCAGATCGCGGCCGCCGCCCGGCGGGATGCCGCCGGCGCGGCCGAGGAGGCCACCTGATGGCTGTCGAGCGCTACGACGCCGTGGTCATCGGCTCGGGTCCCAACGGCCTGGCCGCCGCGATCACCCTGGCCGAGGCCGGCCGGGAGGTGCTGGTGTGCGAGCTGGCCGACCAGCCCGGCGGTGCGGTGCGCTCCGGCGAGCTCACCGAGCCCGGCTTCATCCACGACCTGTTCAGCTCGGTGCATCCGGCCGGCTCGGCGAGCCCGGTGTTCGCCCGATGGCCGCTGGAGCAGCACGGGATGGAGTGGGTGCACCCCGAGGCGGCCATGGCCCATCCCATGCCCGATGGCACCGCCCCGGCGCTGCACCGCGACCTCGACGCCACCGCGGCCAGCCTCGACGCGCAGCAGCACGGTGACGGCGCCGGCTGGCTCGATCTCGCCGGACCGCTGATGGAGCAGTGGCCGGCGCTGCGCCGCACGCTGCTGTCGGGCTGGGTCCCAGTGGGCGGCGGGCTGCGGCTGCTGGCCGGCCTGGGCGTCGACGGCGTGCTCGAGTTCGCCCGCACCGCGCTGATGCCCGCCTGGGAGCTGGCCAACGAGACCTTCAGCTCGCCCGGGTCACGGGCGTGGCTGCTCGGATCGGTGCACCACGCCGACATCGGCTCCGACGACGCTGGCAGCGGTCTGGCCGGGCTGTACCTGCAGCTGCTGGCCCACGGCGCGGGCTGGCCGAGCCCGCGCGGCGGCGCGCAGACGCTGACCGACGCGCTGGTGTCCTACCTGCGCAGCCTCGGCGGCTCGGTGCGCACCGCCACCCCGGTGACCCGCATCATCAGCCGCGGTGGCAGGGTCGCAGGGGTCGAGACCGCCGGCGGGACCCGCGTGCGCGCCAACACCGTCATCGCTGACACGACCCCGCACGCGCTGCTGCACCTGGCCGGCGAGGACGCGCTCGGCTCGACCTACGCCCGCAAGCTGCGCCGCTTCCGCTACGGCCCGGGCACCGTCAAGCTGGACTGGGCCCTGGACGGGCCGATCCCGTGGACGGCACCCGAGGCGCGCGGCGCCGGCACCGTCCACGTCGCGGGGCCGCCGGAGGCGATCCGCAGCGCCTCGCTCACGGTCAAGGACGGCTCGCTGCCGCAGCAGCCCTTCCTGCTCGCCGGCCAGCAGAGCGTCGCCGACCCCACGCGCGCTCCTGCGGGCAAGCACACCGCCTGGGCCTACACCCGCGTGCCGCGGGGCCTGGACTGGGCGCGCGAGGGTGCCTGGTTCCTGGAGGCCATGGAGGACCAGATCGAGCGCTTCGCGCCCGGCTTCCGCGACCGCATCCGGGCGCGCCACGCCATGCTGCCGGCCGACCTGGAGGCCCGGAACCCCAACCTGTCCGAGGGCGACGTGGGCGATGGCACCTACGCGTTGGACCAGCTGGTGTTCCGCCCCGTGCCGACGCTGGCGCCCTACCGCACCACCCTGGGCGGACTGTTCCTGGGCAGCGCGGCGACGTTCCCCGGTGGCGCCGTCCACGGCGTCAACGGGCGGGCCGCGGCGCGCCTGGCGCTGGCCGAGGGCCGCGTGCGCGGCTGGTGAGCCTGCGTTCGCTAGCATCCCGCGCCTGGTGGACCCACTGACCCTCCCGCCAGCGCGGGACCGCAGGCGATGAGCTCGCGCCGCTCCTCCTCGCTGGTGGCGGCGGGCATCTTCCTGTCGCGGGTGGCAGGGCTGGCCCGCGAGGTGGCCATCGCCGGCTTCCTCGGCACCAGCGGCGCCGTCGAGGCGTTCCGGGCGGCCATGCGCATCCCCAACGTGCTGCAGAACCTGCTCGGGGAGGGGGTCCTGTCGGCGTCGTTCATCCCCGTCTACAGCCGCCTGCTGGCGCAGGGGCGCGAGGAGGAGGCCGGGCGCGTCGCCGGGGCCATCGCCGGGCTGCTGCTGGTCGTCACCGGCGGGCTGGTGGTGCTCGGCGTGGTGCTGGCCCGACCGCTGGTCGACGTCATCGCCTTCGGGCTCACCGGCGAGACCCGCGACCTCGCGGTGACCCTGCTGCGCATCGTGACCCCGGGGGTGGGGCTGCTGGTGCTGTCGGCGTGGTGCCTCGGGGTGCTCAACAGCCACCGGCGCTTCTTCCTGTCCTACGTGGCGCCGGTGCTGTGGAACGTCGCCCAGATCGCCGCGCTCGTGGCCGCGGGCACGGTGCTGGCCGGGCTGCTGACCGCCGGCACGGCGCCCGAGCGGCTCGCCGACCTCGCGGTCGTGCTGGCCTGGGGCACGGTCGCCGGTGGGGCGCTGCAGCTCGGGGCGCAGCTGCCCACGGTGCTGCGGCTGACGACCGGGCTGCGCCTGAGCCTGTCGGTGCGCCACCCCGGGGTGCGGCAGGCGCTGCGGGCCTTCGGGCCGATCGTGCTGGCGCGCGGCGGCGCGCAGCTCTCGGCGCTGGTCGACCTCGCCCTGGCCAGCGTCCTGGCCGGCACCGCCGTGGCGATCCTCGGCTACGCCCAGGTGCTGTACCTGCTGCCGATCAGCCTGTTCGGCATGAGCGTGGCTGCCGCCGAGCTGCCCGAGCTGTCGGCGAGGAGCGACGCCGCGCCGGGCGAGGGACGCGAGCGCGTGCGCGCCGGCCTGGCGCGCGTGGCGTTCTTCGTGGCCCCGATCGCCGGGCTGTTCCTGGTCGCCGGCGACCTCGTGGTGGGGGCGCTGTGGCAGCGGGGGCAGTTCGACGCCCAGGACGCGCTCACGGTCGGTGTCGTGCTGGGCGGCTACGCGCTGGGGCTGCTGGCGATCACCGCCAGCCGGCTGCTGCAGTCGGCCCTCTACGCCGCCCAGGCCGCAGCGGTCGTCGCACGCGCCAGCCTGCTGCGGGTGGTGCTCGCCGCAGCGCTGGGCGCAGCCCTCATGCTGCAGCTCGACCGCGTGGCCCTCACCCCGGAAGGTCTGGCGTTGGTCGGCGAGCTGCCCGCCTTCACGCCGCTGCCCGCCGAGGCACGCGAGGCGCTGCAGGGCGCCGGGCGCCTCGGGCCCGTAGGGCTGACCCTCGGCGCGGCTGTGGGCGCGTGGGTCGAGTACCTGCTGCTGCGCCGCCAGGTCGCCGCGCGCCTGGGGCCGGTGCGCCTGGGCGGCGGGGAGCTCGCGCGCACCCTGGGGGCCACGGGGGTGGCCATGGCCCTCGCGGTGGCGCTGCGGCCGCTGGTTGAGGGCCTGCCGCCGCTGCTGGCCGGTCCGGCGGTGGCCGCCGCCGGTGCGGTGGCCTACCTCGCGCTCGGCTGGTGGCTGGGGCTCACCGAGGCGCGAGCGCTGCTCGCGGCTGCGCGCGCCCGCCGGGGCGGCTGACGGGGCGGGCTTTCGCCCCGGCGACCGCGCCTCTAGCCTTGCGGGGGCGCCGAGGGTGCCCACCGCGCCCGACCGGGGAGACATGGTGAGCGAGCCACCGCCCGAGGCCCGCCTGCCGCTGCTCGAGCGGCTCGGGCTCCATCGACGCGAGCTGCGCTCCTGGGCGATGTACGAGTGGGCGATCACCGGGATGTACGCGGTGATCGTGACCGCGATCTTCCCCGTCTACTACGAGACCGTCGCCTCGCAGGGCGTGCCCACCGCCACCGCGCAGGCCCGTTTTGGCACCGCGACCACCATCGGCATCGTCTCGGTGGCGGTGGTCGCGCCGATCATCGGTGCGGTCACCGACCAGCGTCGCCTCAAGAAGCCCCTGCTGACCGCGTTCATGCTCGTGGGCGTGACCGGGGCGGCGGGGCTGTACTTCGTCCAGCAGGGCGACTGGCTGCTGGCGCTGACGATGTTCGTGCTCATCAACGTGGGCGTGAACGGCTCGACGGTGTTCTACGACGCCCTGCTGCCGCACATCGCCGCGCCACACGAGGTCGATCGCGTCTCCACCGGGGCGTTCGCGGTGGGCTACCTCGGCGCCGGGCTGCTGCTGGCCGCCTCCCTGGTGCTGCTCGAGGTCCCCGAGCTGTTCGGGCTCGGCGACGCCGACGCGACGCTGCCGCCGCGGCTGTCGTTCCTCGCGGTGGCGGCCTGGTGGCTGGCGTTCTCGCTGCCGCTGATCCGCGGTGTCCGCGAGCCCGTGCCCCGCGCCGACCCCGACGAGATCATCGACGTGGGCCCGCTGCTGCTGTCGCTGCGGCGGTTGCGGCGCACCTTCGCCAGCCTGCGGCAGTACCGCCACGCGTTCGCGCTGCTGATCGCCTTCTTCGTCTACGGCGACGGGATCGGCAGCGTCATCCGGCTCTCGGTGGTGTACGGCTCGGGCCTGGGCATCGGCCAGGGGACCCTGATCGGCGCGATCGTCATGGTGCAGTTCGTGGGCGTCCCGTTCGCGTTCGCCTTCGGCTGGCTGGCCGGGCGGATCGGCACCAAGCGGTCCCTGCTCGGCGGGCTGTCCGTCTACATCGGCGTGGTCATCTTCGCGTTCTGGATGACCAGCGCCCTGCAGTTCTGGATCCTCGCCTTCTTCGTCGCGATGGTCCAGGGCGGCACGCAGGCGCTGTCACGCTCGCTGTACGCCTCCATGATCCCCGCCCACAAGTCGGGGGAGTTCTTCGGGTTCTTCGGCGTGATGGACAAGTTCGCCGGGATGATGGGGCCCGGGGTGTTCGCCTTCTTCGTGGGCCTGACCGGGTCGGGGCGCTACGGGATCCTGTCGATCCTGCTGTTCTTCGTGGTCGGCATCGCGCTGCTGCTGACCGTCGACGAGCGCGAGGGGCGCCGCGTGGCTGCCGAGGAGACCGCCGAGGCCACCCGGCGCTCCGACGTGGCCGCCTCGTCCGAGTCCTGAGGGTCGCTCGTCGGCAGGGCGAGGCCTCCCGCACCTAGCCGCGCACCGCCGGCGGCCGGGTGAGCAGCGCCAGGGCGGCGACCAGGACCGGCAGTGCGAGCAGCGGCAGCAGCGAGGCGGCATAGGTGCCCGCGGCCTCGAAGCCGGTCGCGAGGGCCACCGGCCCCAGGGCGGTGGCCATCACGTTGATGGTCATCGCCGCGCCGCGGATGGCGCCGACGTTGGTGGTGCCGAAGTAGCGCGGCATCGCCGCGGCCTCGTAGGCCCGCGTCGCACCGCCGGACCCGCCCACGCCGATCGCATAGAGCACCGCCAGGAACCCGGGTGCGGCGACCTGGCTGAGCAGCATCGCCGCCATCAGCAGGCCCATCGCGGCGGGCACGATCACCCGGTGGGACACGCGATCGGCCAGCCAGCCCGTCGCCAGCGTGGCCAGCACCAGCGTGACGCTCTGGGGCACGAAGTTCGCCGCCGCCTGCTCCACCGTCAGCCCCTGCTCGCCCAGCAGCGAGATCTGGTGGAACTGCAGGCCCGTGCCGATGAGCCCGCTGGCCACGGTGCCGCCCACGATCGCCCAGAAGGCGGGAGTGCGCAGCGCCTCCCGGCGGGTCGCGTCACGCGGAGCCCGGCTCTCCTTCTCCTCGGTCGCGTCGGGCGCGTCGGGCGCGTCGGGCGCGTGATCGGCATCGGTCGTGGTGCCGGGATCCGCGGCCTCGGGCTCGTCATCGCCCTGCCCGCGGGTGTCCACGCCGCGCAGGCCCAGCAGCGCCAGCGGCACCACCACCAGCGCCACGGTCGCCCCGGCGGCGATCCAGGCGCGCTGCCAGCCCAGACCGTCGATCGCCGCGGTCAGGGCCAGCGGCATGAGCCCGAGCAGCGCGCTGCCGGCAGCCATGGTGAGTCCCATGGCCAGGCCGCGGCGGCGGGCGAAGGCCACGGCGACCGAGGTCGTGGCCGACAGCGACAGCGAGCCCTGCCCCAGCAGCCGGATGCCTGCGTAGCCGGCGACCAGCGTCACCAGCCCGGTGACCCCGGCCATCGCCGCCGCGGCCAGGCCGAACGCGCCGCCCACCGCTGCCATGACCGCGCGCACGCCCCAGCGATCCAGCGCACGACCGATGCGCGGCAGCGCCAGCGCGCCGACGAGCGTGCCCACCATGTAGGCCCCGGAGCTCTCGGCGCGGGTCAGGCCCAGGCTCTCGATCATCGGGTCGACGAACACCGACACCCCGGCGGTCTGGCCCGGTGCGGTCAGCATCAGCGCGACGACGGCGACGCCGACGACGTGCCAGGGCAGCTGGCCGCGCTGGGCGCGACCGCGCGCGGCGGCGTCGGGTGCGGTGGCCACAGGCGCTCCAACGGCGGGTGCGGGCGGGTGTCGGCCGGCGCGTCACGCGGTGGTCCGTGGGCGCATCGACTGTCGCACCGTAGCCAGCGCCGCTCCGGCTGCAACGGCGGTCGGTCACGGTGGGTCCGCAGGCCCGCTGGAGACCTGGCGAGGTTGCAACCAGATCGTCGACCGCGATCGTAGACAGGGCACAGGCGGCGGGAAGGCCGCCCACTCGACTTGCACCCAGGTCGATCTGCACCCGACTGGAGGGAGACCCATGAAGCGATCCTCGATGAGCCTGCTGGCTGCCCTGGCAGCACTGCTGCTGCTGGTCGCCGCCTGCGAGGAGGCCGAGGAGCTCGACGACGAGCTTGAGGAGGACCTCGACGAGGAGGTCGATGAGGACGACGAGGCTGCCGAGGTCGATCTGGCGGTGGCCGACAGCGACCTCGGCGAGCACCTGGTCGACGGCGACGACATGACCCTGTACGTGTTCCTGAACGACGAGCCTGGCAGCGGCGAGAGCGCCTGCGTCGACGAGTGCGCTGACAACTGGCCCCCGCTGATGGCCGACGACCCCGCGTTGGGCGAGGGCGTGGACGACGAGCTGGTCGACACCATCGAGCGCGACGAGGGCGAGCAGGTCACCTACGACGGCTGGCCGCTGTACGGCTGGGCCAACGACGAGGAGCCCGGTGACGTCACCGGCCAGGGCGTCGAGGACGTCTGGTACGTCGTGTCCCCCGAGGGCGAGGCGATCGAGGAGGACGTGGCCGCCGACGGCGACGACGAGGACGACGAGGACGACGGCGGCTACTAGCCCGCACCGCACCGACGGCGGTGGGCCCCGGCCGCGCAGCGGCCGGGGCCCACCGCCGTGCGGCGTCGATGCTGCCCACCCGCTATACTTGCGAACTCCTGTTCGATCCTCGCTGTTCGATCCGGCGATGCCTTCCCCGCCTCGCCCCATCGACCTGGGAGGATCGCGGTGCCCACCTCGCCCACCTCGCTCACCTCGCCCACCTCGCCCACCTCGCCCGCCCCGGCCGTCATCGCCGGCTCACCCCTCGACCCCTCGTTCGCCCACCTCGGCGCGGTCAGCAGCCACTCGCTGCGCCACGGCGCGCTGCGCCCCGAGGAGCTGGCCCGCACCGTCGCCGAGCGCGGCATGGACGCCGTGGGCGTCTGCGACCGCGACGGGCTGCTGGGGGTGGTGCGGCTCGCCCGGGCGTGCCGCGACGCCGGCGTGCGCCTGCTGCCCGGGGTCGACCTCGCGCTCGCCGACGACCCCGAGCGCGCCGGCTGGATGCCGCGGCGTCCGGTGCGCCCGCCCGCCTCCGGCCCCGCGTGGCTCGACCCGGACCCTCCGCGCGTGCGGCTGCTGGCTCGCAGCCGCGCCGGCTACGCCCGGCTGTGCCGCCTGGTCAGCGCCGCCCACCACCACGACGCGGACCGACCGCGGGTGGGCTGGGAGGAGCTCGCCCGCTGGGTCGGTGCCGGCTCGGACGGCGAGCTCGTGGTGCTGCTCGGCGACGACGCCCCAACCGGACGGCTCCTGGCCGCCGGGCGCCCCGACGCCGCCCGCGGTGAGGCGCGCCGCTGGGCCGACCTCGCCGGGCGAGCCGGCACGCTGATCGGCGTCACCCACCACCGCGCCCGCGGCGACGACGCTCGCGCGCGTGCCGCGTTCGCGCTGGCCGACGATCTCGGCCTGCCGGCCGTGGCCGACCAGCGGCCCCGCTACCGCGACCCCGCCGACGCGCGCCTGGTCGACGTGCTCGACGCGATCCGCGCGCAGGCCCCGCTGGCCCCGCACCACAGCGGTCGCCGCAACGCCGAGGGCTACCTCAAGGACCCCTCCGAGATGGCGGCGGTGTTCGCCGAGCGCCCCGACGCCCTGGCCAACGCCGGGCGGGTCGCCGCGGACGCGGCGGTCGACCTCGACCTCGGGCGGCTGCGCGTGCCCGACCTCGGCGAGGAGCCCCACGACGACGCCGACGCGGCGCTGCGCGTGCGCTGCGAGGCCGGGCTGGCCGCGCGCTACGACCACGTCACCAGCGGTCACCGCGACCGCCTCGACGACGAGCTGGCCATGACCGCCCGCCTCGGCCTGGCCTCGTACTTCCTGAGCGTCGCCGTGATCGTCGACCGCATCCGCGCCAAGGACGTGATCGTGGCCTGCCGCGGCTCGGCGGCCGGCAGCCTCGTCACCTACTGCCTGGGCATCTCCGATGTCGACCCGATCCGCCACGACCTGTGCTTCGAGCGGTTCATGAACCCCTACCGCGACGAGCTGCCCGACATCGACCTGGACGTCGAGTCGGCCCGGCGCACCGACGTCTACCACGACCTGCTGGATGCCTACGGCGGTGAGCGGGTCGCCGGCGTGACGATGCTCGAGACGTTCAAGGCGCGCCTGGCGCTGCGCGAGGTCGGCAAGGCGCTCGGCCTGCCCGCCGGCGAGGTCGACGTGATCGCCAAGGCGTTCCCGCGGGTGCGCGCCGGCGACGTGCACGCCGCGCTGGACCACCTGCCGGAGCTGCGCGGCGCCAACCTGCGCCGGCAGGACCTGACGGTGCTGTTCGCTCTCGCTGCCCGCCTCGACGGGCTGCCCCGCCACGTGGCGCTGCACCCCTCGGGGGTGCTGCTCGCCCCCGCCGCCGGCGACCCCGGTGTGGCCGCCCACGACGGGCTGGGCGATCTCGTGGCCACCCAACCCAGCGCCGAGGGCTTCCCGATGGCCCAGGTCGACAAGGACGACGTCGAGGTGCTGGGGCTGTGCAAGCTCGACGTGCTGGGGGTGCGGATGCTGTCGGCGCTGCGCCACGCGGTGGACGAGGCCCGTCGGGTGCGCGGCGTCGAGCTCGACCCCGACGCGCTGCCCGTCGACGATCCCGACGCCTATGCGCTGATCCGCTCGACCCGCACCCTCGGGATGTTCCAGGTCGAGTCACCCGGTCAGCGCGAGCTGGTCGGCAAGCTCGAGCCGACCACCCTCGCCGATCTGGTGGTCGACATCTCGCTGTTCCGGCCCGGCCCGGTCAAGAGCGACATGGTCGGGCCGTTCCTGCGGCGCCGCCACGACGCCGAGCCCGTCGCGCTGCCCCATCCCGTCCTGGCGGACGCGCTGGCCGAGACCCACGGGGTGATCGTCTACCACGAGCAGGTGATGCGCTGCGTCGCCGCGGTCACCGGCTGCGACCTGTCCACCGCCGATCTGGTGCGCCGCCGCCTCGGCGACCCCAGCCGCGTGGAGGACCTGCGCGCCTGGATCGTCGACGGCGCCCGCCAGCGAGGCATGGGCGCCGAGGCCGCCGCGGCGCTGTGGGAGGCGCTGGCGCAGTTCGCCTCGTTCGGGTTCTGCAAGGCCCACGCGGCGGCGTTCGCGGTGCCCACCGCCCGCTCGGCGTGGCTCAAGGCTCACCACCTACCCGAGCTCGTCGCCGGGCTGCTGGCCCACGACCCGGGGATGTACCCGCGTCGGGCGCTGCTCGCCGACGCCCGCCAGCTGGGCGTGGCGGTGCTGCCGGTCGACGTCAACCGCTCGGGGCGCACCGCGCAGGTGGAGCGGATCCCCGATCCGCTCGCCACCGACGCCCCCGGCCCGCAGGCGCGGGTCGGCGCGCCGACGCTGACCGCGGGGATGGACCTCGGCGCCTGTCCCGATCGGCCCGGCTGGCGCTTCGCGGTCCGCCCCGGGTTGGACGAGGTCGCCGGCATCGACGCGACGATGGTCGCCTCGCTGCTCACCGGGCGGCCCTTCGCCTCGCTGGCCGACCTGCACGACCGCGCCCGACTGGACGCGCCGGTGGCCGAGGCGCTGGCCCACGTCGGCGCCCTCGACGGGCTCGCCCCCGGCAGGTCGCGGCGCGATGTGCTGCTGGAGACCGCCGAGCGGTGGGGGAGCGGCCCGCCGCGAGCCACCAGCGCCAGGCGCGCCCGCCCGATGGCGGGTGCGTCGGGGCGGGCCCCTGGCCCCGAGCAGCTGACGCTGCTGGGCCCCGAGCCCGCCCCGGGCCTGCCCGACCACACCCCCGCCGAGCAGGTCCGCGCCGAGCTCGAGGTGCTCGGGCTGGACTGCTCGGCGCACGTGCTGGACTTCTACGGCGACCTGCTCGCCGCCCTGGAGGTGACCCGCGCCACCGACCTGCTGACCGCCAGCGGGCTGCCCGCCCAGCCGGCCGGTGCCCAGCGCACCGGCCGGCGCGTGCGGGTGGCCGGCGCGAAGGTCGCCACCCAGACCCCGCCGGTGCGCTCGGGACAGCGGGTGATCTTCCTGTCGCTGGATGACGGCACCGGCCTGGCCGACGCCGCCTTCTTCGAGGCGGTGCACGACCGCTGCGCGGCCACCGTGTTCCACTCCTGGCTGCTGGCGGTCGAGGGGCGGGTGGTGCGCGCTGGGCGCCGTGGCGTGTCGCTGGTCGCCGAGCGGTCCTGGGACCTGCGCCGGCTGCGCCGCGCCTGGCGGGAGGGCTGGCTGGCCGACGCGCTCGCCGCCGACGACGCCACGCCGGCACGGACCGCTGCGCCGACGGCCGCCGCCCCGCCCGATCACCACCACCCGGCCTACGACGCCGAGCGGCTGGCCCAGGAGCGCCGCCGCGCCGCGAGCCCTGACGCCGACCCGGCCGCCCTCGCGCCGCGCCGGCTGTGGCACGCCTCGGGCGGCTCGGCCGGATGAGGCCTCACCGCCGCCGCCGGTCGCACCCGCGACCTACCCTTGGCCGACGATGACCGTGCGCCCGCCCGAGCCGATCCTCCACCTCGACATGGACGCGTTCTACGCCGCGGTGGAGGCCCTCGACGACCCGTCGCTGGCCGGGCGCCCGCTGCTGGTCGGCGGCGCCGGCGGCCGCGGGGTGGTGGCCAGCGCCAGCTACGAGGCCCGCGCGTTCGGGGTGTCCTCGGCGATGCCGATGGCCAAGGCGCGGCGGCTGTGCCCCGACGCGGTCGTGCGCTCCCCGCGGTTCGACCGCTACCGCCAGGTCAGCGCCGCGCTGCTCGACCTGCTGCGCGACGTCACCCCGCTGGTCGAGCCGCTGAGCCTCGACGAGGCCTTCCTCGACGTGGGCGGCAGCCGCCGGCTGCTCGGCGAGCCGCCGGAGATCGCCGCGCACCTGCGGGCACGCATCCACGCCGAGCTCGGTCTGCCCGCCAGCGTCGGCGTCGCCCCGAACCTGCACCTGGCGAAGCTGTGCAGCCAGCGCGCCAAGCCCGATGGGATCCGCCATCTGCGCCGCGAGGAGGTGAGCGGGTTCCTGTCACCGCTGCCGGTGCGGGCGCTGTGGGGCGTGGGCGAGGCCACCGCCGAGCGCCTCGCCCGCTTCGGCCTGCGCACCGTCGCCGACGTCGCCGCCGCCGACGCCGGCCTCCTGCGCCGCGTCGTCGGCCCTGCTGCGGCGGGGCACCTCGCCGAGCTCGCCGCCGGGGAGGACCCGCGGACCGTCACGCCCTACGAGCCGGCCAAGAGCATCAGCGCCGAGGAGACCTTCGCCGCCGACGTCGACGAGCCCGAGGTGCTGCGCCGCGAGGTGCTGCGCCTGGCCGAGGACGTCGCCCGTCGCCTGCGCGCCGAGCAGGTCGCCACTCGGACCGTGACGCTGAAGCTGCGCTACGACACGTTCCAGACGGTCACGCGGTCGCGCACGCTCGACACCCCCGCCGACGACGGTGCGGTGCTGCACCGCGAGGCCACCGCCGCGCTCGCCGCACTGCGGCTGCAGCGCGCCCGCGTGCGCCTGGTCGGGGTCGGCGCCAGCAACCTGGTGCCCGCCGGGGCGGCGCGCCAGCTCGACCTGCTCGGCGATGACCGCTGGTCACGCCTGGAGCGGGCGGCCGACGCGGCTGGCGCGCGCTTCGGCGCGGGCACCGTGACGCGCGTGGCGCTGCTGGAGGACGCCCCCACCTCGGGTGACGCGGCACCGACCGGTGACGCGTGGCGCCGGGTCGACCCCGGCGACGAGCCGCCGCGCCCCTGACGCGGAGCGGCGCACCCGATGAGCGCGCCGCTCCGCCGCCGGCGGTGCCGGTTCAGGGTGCGGGGGAGCGCACCAGGTGCTCGACGCCGTCGGGCACCTGCCGCTCGTAGGCGCCGTCCATGAGCGGCGAGGAGATGAGGAAGTCGGCGGTCGCACGGGTGCTGGCCACCGGGATGTTCCACACGGCGGCGAGCCGCAGCAGCGCCTTGACGTCCGGGTCGTGCGGCTGGGGCTGGAGCGGGTCCCAGAAGAAGACCAGCATGTCCACGCCCGACTCGGCGATGAGCGCGCCGATCTGCTGGTCGCCGCCCATCGGGCCGCTCTGGAGCCGGTCGACGCGCAGGCCCAGCTCGTGCTGGAGGATCGTGCCGGTGGTGCCGGTGGCCACCAGCCGGTGGCGGGCGAGCACGGCGTGGTTGAACTCGGCCCATTCGGCCATGTCGCGCTTCATGTTGTCGTGGGCCACCAGCGCGATGGTCTTGCGCGGTGGGAGGGGCGCGTGCATGACGTCCTCTCGCTGATCGGGGTCACCCACAGTCGTAGCGCCGTCATGTGACGTGGAGATGACAGCGCGTGCCCACCCGACCAGGTTTCGCCGGGACAGCCGGCCGATCCCGCCGTCGGATCGCGCGCACGGGCCATCGGGCGGACGCGCCGACGCGCGCGGCGTGCAGGCAGCACCGCCATGGCGGTCGCGATCGATAGGATCCCGCGCCACGCGCGCAGCGCCGTCTCGCCCGGAGCGCCGCCCTGCGCGGAGAGCCGCGCCCGTCGACAGGAGCCAGGATGAGCCGAGTGGAGCTGCGGATCAGCGACGGGGTCGCCGAGATCGCCCTGAGCGCCCCCGAGCGGCACAACGCCCTGGACCGGCCCGCCTTCGCCGACCTCGCCGAGGCCGCGCGCGAGACCGGCGAGGCGGCCCGCGCGCACCGGGTGCGGGCCGCGCTGGTGCGCGGCGAGGGGCCCTCGTTCTGCGCTGGCCTGGACCTCGACGAGCTCGCCACCCTGGCCGACGACCCACCGCGCGAAGCCGACATCCGGGCCCTGCAGGCGGCCTTCGACGCCATCGAGGACCTCCCTGTGCCGGTGATCGCCGCGGTGCACGGCGCGTGCCTGGGCGCGGGCCTGCAGCTCGCGGTGGCCTGCCATCTGCGCGCGGTCGCCGAGGACGCCCAGCTGGGGCTGCTCGAGGCGCGCTGGGGGCTGGTGCCCGACCTCGGCGCCTCCGCGCGCCTGCCGCGCCTGGTGGGCCTGGGCCGCGCCACCGATCTGGCGCTGACCGGGCGGACCGTGGACAGCCAGGTCGCGCTGACCTGGGGGCTGGCCGAGCGTCGCCTCGAGGGAGACCCGGCCACCGCGGGGCGCGAGCTCGCCGCGGCGCTGGCTGCCGGTCCGACGGTGGCCCTCGGCGCCGTGCCGCGGCTCATGCGCGGCGCCCAGGTCGCCACCCGCGAGGAGGCGCTGGAGGCCGAGCGGACCGCCCAGGCGAGCTGCTTGCGCAGCCGCGATCTCGCCGAGGCCGCGCGTGCGGCGCGCGCGCGTGAGACGCCGGCATTTTGGGGATGGTAAAGTCAGAACCCGACCCGCCGACTGACCTAGGGTCAGCGGTGGCTCACGGACACTGACGGTGCCCACCCGGACGCGGAGCAGCGCACATGCCCCTCTCGGATCGCGAGCGGCAGATCCTCTCGGACATCGAATCGCGCCTGCGCGAAGAGGACCCCAAGTTCGCCAAGACCGTGTCCACGACCGCCGAGCGTGGCGGTAGCCGGGGCAAGGTCAAGCTGGCGATCGCGGGCTTCGTCCTCGGCTTCATCCTGCTGCTCGCCGTGGTGCCCGCCCAGATCATCTGGCTGGGCGTCGCCGGCTTCGCGGTCATGCTGACCAGCCTCATCTACGGAGGCGCTCAGCTGCGCAAGTTCGGTGACGATGGTGACCCCATCGGCGGGCAGCTGCGCGGAGGGTTTGACCGCTTCCTCAACCGCCACGACGCCGGGTCAGACCAGGAAGGCTGACCCGCCGCGCTCGATGGCGCGCGGTGCGCCAGCACCGCCCTGGCAATCCGTGCGACTGGAGCTGATCCGCCGTCCTTCGCGGTGGGACCCGCGTGCCAGCGCACCTAGCGTGCCTACCGCGCCTAGCTCGCCCGCCGCCTCAGCGCCGCAAGGCTCGCGCGCACACGCAACGACAGCCGCTGCCGGGCCGAGCGATCCGCCAGCAGGGCGCGCCGCGCCTGCGTGGCCGCTCGAGCGGCCTGATCGGCGACCGGCCCCGGCACCTCACGCGCCCAGCGGGAGCGCTCGACGCCCTCGACCAGCGGGTCGATGACCGCACGCGGCAGGTCCGCGGCGTCGGCGATGCGCCCCAGCAGCTCGGCGTCGGTGTCGGCTGGCTGCCGGCTGATGCCCAGCCCGCCAGCGAGGTGCTCGAGGGCGGCCAGGCGGGCCAGGACCCGCTCGGAGGGCACGGTCGGCTCGGGTGCGCTGCGGCGGGCCACGGCCCCGAGCCCGATCGCGGCCAGGAGCATGAGCAGCGCCGCGCGCCCGAGCCCGTGGCCGTCGGCGTCCGCCTCGGCGTCGCTCGCGGCCTCGGCTCCCTCGTCAGCGTCCACGTCGGGCACGTCCGGCTCGGGCGGGTCCTCGGCGTCGGGGTCGTCGAGCTCGCCCTGATCGGGATCGAGATCAGCGAGGGCGTCGAGGTCCTCGTCCTGGCGCTCGGCGTCGAGCTCGGTCGGCGCGACCGTGTCCGCGGTGGGGGACAGCAGGTTGCCGTCACTGCGCGGGGTCGGCTCGAAGTCGAGCCAGCCGTGATCGGCGAAGCGCACCTGCACCCAGGCGTGGCGGTTCTCGCCGCGGATGACGAACTCGTCGTCGCCGATGCGCTCCCCAGGGGTGTAGCCCACCGCGACGCGCGCGGGGATGTCGAGGTGGCGCAGCATCACCGCCATGGTCCCGGCGTACTGCTCGCAGTAGCCCTCGCGCACCGCGACGAACTCCTCCATCGCGGTGCTGCCGTGCCCGTCCAGGTCGGGGGTGAGGGTGTACTCCCAGCTCCCCAGCTCCTCCTGAAGCGCCATGGCCTGCTCGTAGGGCGTCTCGGCGCCGGCATCGGCGACGATCTCCTCGGCCAGGTCGGTCACGGCCTCGGGCACCTCGGTCAGCTCGGTGAGCGCCGGGTCGTCCACGACCTCGGCGTCGGCCAGGACGTCGATCGGTGGCGCGGGGATGCCCGCCTCCACGGTGAACGACTCGCCGGTGGGGATCCCCGCGGGCTCGGCGTCCCCGTCGATCGTCAGGGTCGCCTGGGAGGCGTCCCAGCGGAAGCGCTCCTCCACCACCTCGCCCGAGAGCCGGTAGGGCTGGTAGGGAGCGGGCACCAGGCGGCTGCCGGACAGGCCCAGCGACTCGATCTCGACCTCCACGAAGCGGGAGTGCTCCTGCTGGGCCTCGGCCTGCAGCGGCTCGGTGCCGGCCGGCTCGGCAGAGAAGCCCTCGCCGGTCCACAGCTCCCCGGCCTCGAAGCGCTCGAGGCTGGTCTCGCGCAGGTAGACCGGCTCGTCGGAGCGCACGCGCGCCACCGGCTCCTGGCTCTGATCGACGAGGTTGGCCTGGAGGTCGACCATCGGGTTCTGCGCCCCGACTGTGGTGGTGGCCCCGTCGGCCTGGACCCAGGACTCCTCGCCGTAGCCCGGGAGATCCTCAGCGAACCCGATGCCGATGGCCACCGCGGCGCCGGCGGTCAGCACCCCCACCGCCAGCGCGGGGTCGCCGCGCCCGGCGCGCGTGAGCCGTCCCCAGCGGCGGGCGCGCCCGTCACCGGCGACGAGCAGCAGCAGCAGCGCGGCCAGCACGAGCGGCAGCGCGTTGCGCCACGGCACGCCCTCGGGCACCACCGCCAGGGGCACCACCCACAGCACCAGCGCTGCGGCGACGGCATGGAGCGGAGCGGCCAGGCGCACCGCCAGCAGGTCCACCGCGTGGGCGACCCACCACAGCCCCGTGACCACCAGCAGCAGCAGCCCGGGCTCGGCGAACGTGGGAGCGGGTCGGTTCTGGATCAGCTCGATGCCCGACAGCCACAGGTCCCGGCCTGCGATCGCGGTGTCCAGCGTGGGCACCACCCACGCCACGGTCGTCTCCGGCAGGAACGCCAGTGCCACGAACACCGCGAACGCACCGGCGGAGACCACCGTCCCGGCCAGCGCCCCCAGGCCGGCGCGGCGCGTCAGCACCTGGATGCCCACGCTGAGCAGCACCGCCGCTGCCGCCGGGCGGGCGAACTCGGGTCCGATGAAGATCCGCGACAGGGGAGCGGCGGCCACGGCCAGCAGCAGCAGGCTGCTGGCCACGAGCAGCGTCTCCGAGGGCTGCGGCGCCGGGCGCGTGTCGCCCTGCCCGGTGCCTGCCGCTGTGGGCGCGGCCGGCGCGCTGGCGCGCTCTGGCGTCGGGCTGGCGGTCGGCGCGCTCATGCCTGGCCCACCTCCCCGGGCGCGGACGCGGGCGCGCCGGAGGGAGCGCCGCGCCCGGCGAGCCCGGGCCACACGGTCGCCAGCGGCGTGCCCACCGGCCGGGCGACCGCACGCCAGCTCGCTGCGCGCAGCAGCGCCACGAGCTCCTCGGCGCGCGGCGCGTCGTCGGGGGTGTGGCTGACCACCGCCACGCGGGCGCCAAAGCCGCTGCCCGCCTGCAGCAGCGCCCGCGTGTCGGGCGCATCGGCCACCGGCTCGTGACCGGGTGGCGGGGTCACGCACGCCGCCAGCAGCCCCTCGCCGGCACTGCGGCGCAGCCGCTCGCCGAGGCCTGCCAGGCTGCGCTCGTGCGAGGCCTCCAACGTGGCGAGCCGCTCCAGCAGCGCCTCCGCATCGTGGATCCGAGGGGGGTGCGCGTCCGCCTCGGTGGTCAGCCGCAGCAGGAACCGCCGCTCGGCGAGATGGCGCACCACGCTGGCGGCGCCCGAGATCGTCGCCTCCAGGGTCGAGGCGTCACCGTGCCCGCGATGCGCCCGCGTGCGCGCGTCCACCAGCACGGTGGCCTCGGCGTGCCACGGCAGCTCGTGCTGGCGGACCATGACCTTGCCGCGACGGGCGGTCGAGGGCCAGTGGACCTGACGCAGGTCATCGCCCTCGACGTACTCGCGCAGGGTGTGGAACTCGTCGCCCAGGCTCAGCAGTCGGTGCCTGGCACCGTCGGTGCTGCCGCGCTGCTGTGGCAGGCGCAGCGCCTCGGGCAGCGCCTCGATCACGGGGTAGACGAGCACCGCGCCGGTGGTCGTGGTGCGGCGGCGGCGCAGCGCGAGCCCGAAGCGGTCGGTCATGGTCAGCTCGGCAGGCCCCAGCTGGTGGCGGCCGCGTCGCGTCGCCGTGATCGCATAGGACAGGCTGACCGTCCCGCCGGGCGCCAGCCCTGCGACCGCCCAGCGCGGCGGTGCGGCCACCAGCTCGGCCGGCACCTCCTCGTGCGCCAGCAGCGTGGTGGTCGGCAGCCGGCCGTCGTTGCGCAAGTCGAGCGCGACGCGCTCCTGGGTGCCGTGCGTCAGCCGGTCGGTGCGCAGGCGGCGGCGCACCGCCAGCCCCGACCCGCCGAGGCGCACGCCCAGCAGCGCCAGCGGGGGCAGCGCCGCGGCGACGGCGGCGACCACCAGGAGCTCGTCCACGCCAAGGGCGCGCCCGACCCCCCACAGCAGGGCAGCGCCCAGCAGGACCCCGAGCCCGCGCGCGGTGGGCATCAGCCCTGGGCGCCGGCAGCGCGTCGGCGGCCCTGGCCGCTGCGCTCGGGGCTGGGCACCGGGATCGTGCGCAGCATCTCCTCGACCACGGCTGGGCTCGAGGACTCGCTCATCTGGGCCTCGGGCGAGAGCACCAGCCGGTGGCCGAGCACCGGTACCGCGAGCTGCTTGACGTCGTCGGGGATGACGAAGTCGCGCCCGGTGATGGCTGCCAGGGCCCGGGCGGCCCGCAGCAGCGACAGCGACGCGCGCGGCGAGGCGCCGAGCTCCACCGCAGGGTGCTCGCGGGTGCCGCGCACGACCTCGACGATGTAGCGACGCAACGCGGGCGCAGCGTGAACCCCCTCGGCCACGCGGCGCAGCTCGCTGACGGTGGTGGCGTCGGTCACGGCCTGCATCGCCCCGAGCCGATCGCCGGTGCCGTGGACCTCGAGCACCTCCAGCTCGGCGTCGGCCGAGGGGTAGCCGATCGACAGCCGCATCAGGAACCGGTCGCGCTGGGCCTCGGGCAGGGGGTAGGTCCCCTCGAGCTCGACCGGGTTCTGCGTGGCGATCACCATGAACGGGTCGGGCAGCGGGTGGGTGACGCCGTCGACGGTGACCTGCCGCTCCTCCATGGCCTCCAGCAGCGCCGACTGCGTCTTCGGTCCGGCGCGGTTGATCTCGTCGCCGAGCACGATGTTGGCGAACACCGCTCCGGGCCGGAAGCGGAACTGCCCGCTGTCCTGGTGGTAGACGGTGACGCCGGTCACGTCGGTGGGCAGCAGATCCGGGGTGAACTGGACGCGGCTCACGCTGCAGTCGATCGCGGTGCCGATCGCCTTGGCCAGCAGCGTCTTGCCCACGCCGGGAACGTCCTCGAGCAGCACGTGCCCGCCGGCGAGCAGGCTGACCAGCAGCAGCCGCACGACCTCCGGCTTGCCCTCGAGGACCGAGCGCACCGAGCGCTCGATCCCCTCCATCTCGGCCGCGAGGTGCTCGACCCCGCGACCCGACCGCTCGTTGGCTGCCACGCGCGTCCCCTTCGCGGCCCCGGCTGAGGCGAGCTGTGGCGCCCACCTTAGCCGTGCTCGAGGCCCTCGGGGCCCTCGTTGCGAGCGCTCGGCCGCCGGCCCTGCAGCGGCGGAAGCGCGGCGGGGCGCTGGTACCGTGCCGCCTGACGGCTCGCCCGATCACGACCGACGGTGCTGCTGGCGCAGGAGGGCCGCGTGGGAGCAGGCCACGCCAGGGGCGGCTCGCGCCACGACGCGGCCGCGGATCGCCCCGACCGCGCGCAGGACGAGACCCCCGGCGAGGGGCGTAGCCCGCTGCGGCCGACGCGCCCCGCCCCCACGCAGCGGCGCTCGCTGGTCCTCAACGCCTCCATGGAGCCGCTGTCGATCGTGGCCGCGCGTCGGGCGGTGGTGCTGGTCCTCGACGCCAAGGCCGATGTGGTGCACGCCGACGGGGCACGCTGCCGCAGCAGCCGCATCGAGGTGCCGGTGCCCTCGGTGGTGCGGCTGCGGCGCTACGTGGCCGTGCCTCGCCGCGGCCACGTCACGCTGAGCCGTCGCGGTGTCTTCGCGCGCGACGGCGGCCGCTGCCAGTACTGCGGCTCGACGGCCGAGAACGTCGATCACGTGATCCCGCGCAGCCGGGGCGGGCAGCACGCGTGGGACAACGTGGTGGCCTCCTGCCGGCGGTGCAACAGCCGCAAGAAGGACCGCACGCCCCAGGAGGCCGGCATGCGGTTGGCGCGCGCGCCGGTCGCGCCGCGGCCCGCGTTCTGGCTGGTGGCGGCCGTGGGCCGCCTGGAGCCCGAGTGGGCGCGCTATGTCGGGCGGGCCACCACCGACGCCCTCCTGCCTGACGAGACCCCCGAGGCCGCCCAGCCCGCCGTGTGACGTCGCCTCGGTGGCACGTCGGCCGCGACGGGCCACCGAAGCGCTGACGCCGCCCACGCCGCGGCGCTCCACCCGCTCCACGGCGCTCCACCCGCTCCACGGCGCTCCACCCGCTCCACGGCGCTCCACCCGCTCCCACCATGGGTGGTCGGCCGGCGCGCCGGGGCCTTGCACAGGCCCTCCCAGCACCCCGTTCGGCGTGCGAGCCGGGTCGACGTGGGCGGTCGGACGCTCGGCCCCGGGTGGCCACCCCACTTCGCTCCACCCCACCTTACCCCCGTCTGACCTGCGATGACGCTGCTTCATGTCCGATCGGCCGGCCGATACCGGAGGCTGTCGACTTCTCTTGTGGCGAGTTGTGGTCTAAAGTGGAGCGCAGTGGAGGACGACGGAGGGCGTGTGGACCCCCGAGCGCTGGGGGCCAGGGCAGCGTCAACGCGGAGCAGGAGCCGGAGATGTTCCTCGGGGAGCACCAGCACACGCTGGACTCCAAGGGACGTCTGATCCTGCCCTCGGCCTTCCGCGAGCCCCTCGAGGACGGGCTGGTCCTCACCGTGGGCCAGGACCACTGCCTGACCCTGCACCCCCGCGCCGACTGGCAGCGCGTGCTTGACGAGCTGCGGCAGCTGCGCCCCACCGACAGCCGGCAGCGCATGTACGCGCGGATGGTGACCTCCTCGGCGCACGCCGACGCCCTGGACAAGCAGGGCCGCATCACGATCCCGCCGCGCCTGCGCGAGTACGCCGGCCTGACCCGCGACGTGGCGGTGATCGGCGCGGACAGCCGCATCGAGCTGTGGGACCGCGAGCGGTGGGAGGCCTACCGGTCCCAGGCGATGGAGAGCTTCGCGGCCACCGACCAGCCGCTGGGGGAGGGGATGCTGTGATGCTGGCAGCGGCGCTGGGCGGGGCGACCCCGGGACCGGGCGAGCCGCACGAGCCGGCCGGCAGCGATGCGGTGCACGAGCCGGTGCTGCGCGATCGGGTCACCGCGCTGCTCGCCACGCCCGACCCGGGCCTGGTCATCGACGCCACCGTCGGCGCCGGCGGGCACGCCCGGGCGCTGCTGGAGGCCTCGCACCCCGAGACGACCCTGCTGGGCATCGACCGCGACGCGGACGCGCTGGCGGTGGCCGACGCGCGCCTGGCCGACTGGGGCGAGCGCGTCGCCCTGGTGCACGGAGCCTTCGACGAGGTCCTCGCCGACCTCGAGGCCGTGGTCGCCGACCCCGGGCCCGTGCGGGCGATCCTGCTCGACCTCGGCGTGTCGTCGCTGCAGCTCGACACCCCCGAGCGCGGGTTCTCGCTGCGCTTCGACGCGCCACTGGACCTGCGCATGGACCCTTCGCAGGGCGAGCCCGCCCGCGCGCTGCTCGAGCGCCTCGACGAGCCCGAGCTGACCGCGCTGCTGCGCGACCTCGGCGAGGAGCGACACGCGCGGCGCATCGCCCGCGCCCTGGTGCGCGCCCGCCCGATCACCACGACCGGCGCGCTGGCCGAGGTGGTCGCCGGCGCGGTGCCCACCCCAGCGCGCCACGGCCCCCGGCATCCCGCCACCCGCACCTTCCAGGCCCTGCGCCTGGCGGTGAACGGTGAGCTCGAGCGCGTGCGTGCCGCCCTTCCCCCGGCGCTCGCGCGCCTGGCCGCCCCGGACCCCGCCGGGGGCCGGGGCGGCCGGCTCGCCGTGCTGGCCTACCACTCGCTGGAGGACCGGCCGGTCAAGCGCGCCCTCGCCACCGCCGCGCAGGGCTGCGTGTGCCCGCCGGACCTGCCCGTCTGCGGCTGCGGGCGCACCCCGACGGTGCGCCTGCTCACCCGCGGCGCCGAGCGACCCGACGACGCCGAGGTCGCGCGCAACCCCCGTGCCCGCTCCGCGCGGCTGCGCGCCGCCGAGCGCCTCCCTGACACCTCGAGCAGCGACGTCGCGTCCCGCGCCGGGGCGCCCCAGCCGCCACCACCGCCCACGGCGTAGGCCCACCCCGGCCCGCGCCGACCCGCCGGACCGACCCAATGCGACCCGAGGACCCGCCATGGCCGCCGCACCCGCCAGCACTCGCGCATCCGCCGCTCCCACGCCTTCGCGCCGCGGCTCCGCGCCCGCGCCCGCGCACCAGCCGAGCCTGCGCCTGGCCGGCCGACCCCGACGGACCCGCCGCTGGCTGGCCGCGCTCGGGCTCGCGGCGTTCCTGGGGCTGTCCGGCGTGGTCGGGCTGTCCGCTGCCGCTGCACAGCTCGCCTTCGCCCAGACCGAGCTCGAGGCCGAGGTCGCCGCGCTGGAGTCCCGCGTCGATGCGCTCGAGGGAGAGGTCGCCGAGCTCGGCGCCCCCGAGCGGATCGAGGCGGTCGCCACCGAGGAGCTCGGCATGCAGCGGGTGGAGGAGCCGCGCTTCGTGGAGGCCGACCCCGCAGAGGCGGTGCCGGTGTCCTCGGCGGTCGACGAGGCGGTCGGAGACGTGCCGTGACGCGCGCCGGCCCGCGGTCCCGCACCCGCGGCCGCAGCGCCCTGTCGCAGGCGCTGCGCCGCGCCAACGGCGCGCGGCGACTGGGGCTGCTGCTCCTGGCCCACCTGGTGCTGACCGGGCTGATCGTCGCGCGCCTGGTCACCTTGCAGGCGGTGGAGGCCGAGGAGTACCGCGCCCTCGGCGAGCGCCAGCTGGTCAACCAGGTCGAGCTGCCCGCGCCCCGCGGCAGCCTGCTCGACCGTGACGGCGACGTGCTCGCCCTGACCCAGCAGGCTGCGGCGGTCGCCGCCAACCCGCGCGTGCTGGAGGAGGCCGGCCTCGACCCCGCGCTGGTGGCCGATGCGCTCGCCGAGCCCCTGGACCGCAGCGCCGAGGAGCTCACCGACCGTCTGGCGCGCACCGACACCAGCTTCGTGTACCTGGGCCGCCAGCTGCCCGCGGCGGTCGGCGAGCGCGTGGCCGAGCGCAACCTGCCCGGTGTGCAGGTGCTGGACGAGCCCTCGCGCAGCTACCCGGGTGGTGGCCTGGCGGCGCCGGTGCTCGGCTTCTCGGGCATCGACGGCGAGGGGCTGTCAGGGCTGGAGCAGCAGCTGGACGAGGCGCTGCGGGGGACCCCCGGGTCCCTGCAAGTGGAGCGGGCTCCCACGGGCGAGGCCATCAGCGCCGCCGAGCGCGTGCAGCAGCCCGCGCAGCCCGGCACCGACGTCGTGCTCACCCTCGACCGGCGCGTGCAGCACCGCACCGAGAGCGCGCTGGAGGACGCGCTGGAGGAGCTGGACGCCAAGGGCGGGTCCGCCGTGGTGCTCGACGCCCGCAGCGCCGAGGTGCTGGCCATGGCCTCCGCGCCCGGGTTCGATCAGGCCGAGATCGGTGAGGTGCCCGCAGAGCGCCGGCGCAACGTGCCCGTCACCGACGCGTTCGAGCCGGGCAGCGCCGGCAAGATCATGACCTTCGCCGCTGCGCTGGAGCACGGGGTCGTCGAGGCCGGCGACACCCTGCAGGTCCCCGCCGCGGTCGAGGTCGGCGGCAAGCGCTTCACCGACCCCCACCGCAGCGAGCGCGCTGACCTGACCCTCGCCGAGATGATCGCGCGCTCCAGCAACGTCGGCGCCATCGAGCTCGCCGAGGAGCTCGGCGACGAGGACCTCCACGACGCCCTGGAGGGCTTCGGGATCGGTGAGGACCCCGGCCTGGACTTCCCCGGCGTCGCCAGCGGCGCGCTGCCGGCGACCGACGACTGGTGGGCCACGAGCCGGCCCACGATCGCTCTGGGGCAGAGCTACTCGCTGACGCTGCTGCAGCTCGCCAGCGCCACGCAGGCGATCGTCAACGACGGGCAGCGCACCGCGCCCACCCTGGTGCGTGGCCAGGTGCGCGACGGGCGCTTCGAGGCGGCCGACGAGCCCGACAGCACGCGCGCGGTGGATCCCGAGGCCGCCGCCGAGCTGGCGCGGCTGCTCACCGCGGTGGTCGAGGAGGGCACCGGGCAGCACGCGGCCGTGGAGGGCTACACCGTGGGTGGCAAGACCGGCACCGCGCAGAAGCCGCGACCGGACGCGCGCGGCTACGAGCCCGGCGCCTACCGCGGCGTCTTCACGGGCTTCGCTCCCGCAAGCGACCCGGCCCTGGTGGTCGCCGTCATGCTCGACGAGCCGAGCCCGCACTGGGGCGGCGAGTCGGCCGCGCCGGTCTTCGCCGAGATCACCGAGGCCGCGCTCACCGCGCGTGGCATCGCCCCCGACGACGACGCCCCCGAGGCGCAGGACGGCTCGCAGGACGTGCCTGAGGTCCGCGGTGAGGTGGAGGCCACAGAGGAGGGGCCGCCCGAGGAGACCACCCCCGAGGACGCGCCCTCGCAGGACGCCCCGCCGGACGAGGACGACGACGCGACCGCCGGAGGCTGACCCGGCCATGGCCGGCTCCACCGCGACGCCGCCCCCTGCACGCGGGCGCCGGCTCGCCGGCCGGCCCGCGCGCAGCGGCTGCGCCGTCGCACCGGGGCGCTTGGCTATCCTGCGACGCCAGCGGTGGGCACGCGCGGAGCCGCAGCGTCCCGCCCCTGCCACATGCCGGCTGCACGCACGCACCCTCACAGACCCAGGAGCGCTCGGACCGTGACCGATCACCCAACAGCCGGTGCACGGCTGTCGACCGTCGCCGCGGCCGTCGGCGGCACGCTCGTCGGCGGCGCCGGTGACCCCTGGGTGCGCGACGTGACCCACGACAGCCGCCAGGCCGCCCCCGAGGTGCTGTTCGCCGCCCGCCCCGGTGCGCGCGCCGACGGGCACGACTTCGCGCCAGGGGCCGTGGCAGCGGGCAGCCCGGCGCTGCTGGTCGAGCGGCCCGTGGCCGCCGAGGCCCCCCAGGTGCAGGTCGCCTCGGTGGCCGAGGCGCTCGGGCCAGCGGCCGCCGAGGTCCACGGCCACCCCAGCCGCGAGCTGACCGTGCTGGGCGTCACCGGCACCAACGGCAAGACCACCACCACCACGCTGCTGCAGGGCGTGCTCGAGCACGCCGGCCTGCGCGCCGGGCTCATCGGCACCACCGGGGTGCGCGGCAGCGGCTGGGTCGAGACCGGCGTGCGCACCACCCCCGAGGCCAGCGACCTGCAGCGCCTCCTGCGCCGCTTGCGCGAGGAGGGCGTGCAGGCCGCTGCCATGGAGGTCTCCAGCCACGGCCTCGCACTGGGGCGCATGGGCGGGACGCGGGTGGCGGTCGCCGGCTTCACCAACCTAAGCCAGGACCACCTGGACTTCCACGGCGACATGGAGCGCTACGCCGCCGCGAAGGCGCGCCTGCTCACCCCGGCGCTGTCCGACCAGGCGGTGGTGTGCATCGACGACGCGTGGGGCCGTCGCCTCGCGCAGGAGGCCACCGTGCCACTGACCACGGTGGGTCTGGACGCCGCCGACGCCGACGTGCGCGCCGTCGACGTGGCGCTGTCCGAGCGCGGGGCATCGTTCGCCGCCCTCGGCCCCGGCTGGCGCCAGGACGTGACGGTGCCCCTGCCGGGCCGGTTCAACGTGATCAACGCCCTGCTGGCGCTGACCATGAGCGTCGCCGCGGGCCTCGACGCCGACACCGCCGCGCGCGGGCTCGCCGCGCAGGGGCAGGTGCGCGGGCGCATGGAGCGGGTCGAGGCTGGCCAGCCCTTCACGGTCCTGGTCGACTACGCCCACACCCCCGAGGCCGTGGCCGGGGTGCTCGAGGCCGCCCGCGAGCTGGCCACCGGCCGGGTCACGGTGGTGCTCGGCTGCGGGGGCGAGCGCGACCGCGGCAAGCGCGAGCCCATGGGCCGTGCCGCCGCCCGGGCGGATCGCACCGTCCTGACCAGCGACAACCCGCGCAGCGAGGATCCTGAGGCCATCCTGGCCACGCTCGTCTCCGGAGCCCACGCGGCCGGGCCGCGTGAGCTGCTGGTGGAGCCCGACCGGCGCGAGGCCATCGCCGCGGCGCTGGCGCGCGCCGAGGCCGGCGACGTGGTGGTGATCGCCGGCAAGGGGCACGAGACCACCCAGGACCTCGGCGACCGCGTCATCGACTTCGATGACCGCGTCGTTGCCCGCGAGGTGCTCGGCGAGCGAGGAGGTGGGTGGTGATCCCGCTGACGCTCGCGCAGGTGGCCGAGGTGGTCGGTGGGGACCTCGCCCACCCCGCCGACGGCCAACGGGTGTGCGACCGCGTGGTGATCGACTCGCGGGAGGCCGCACCGGGCGCGCTGTTCGTGGCGCTGCCCGGCGAGCGCGCTGACGGCCACGACTTCGTCGCCGACGCCGCAGCCCGCGGTGCCACGGGCGCGCTCGTGGCTGCCGGGCGGGTGGTGCCCGACGCACCGGGCGCGGTGCTCGTCGACGATCCCGCTGACGCGCTGCTCGGCCTCGGCGGGTGGGTGCGCGACACGGTGGATCCGCTCGTGGTGGCCATCACCGGCTCGCAGGGCAAGACGACCACCAAGGACCTCACGCAGGCGGCGCTGGGCGCGGGGCTGCGCACCGTCGCCGCACCGGGCTCGTACAACAACGACCTCGGCGTGCCACTGACCTGCGTGCGCCTCGAGCACGACAGCCAGGCCCTGATCGCCGAGGTGGGCACGCGCGGCATCGGCCACATCGCCCGCCTCGCGCCGCTGCTGCGCCCCGACATCGCGGTGGTCGTGGCCGTGGGTGCCAGCCACCTGGAGCTGCTGGGCAGCCTCGACGCGGTGGCCCAGGCCAAGGGCGAGCTGGTCGAGTCCCTGGCCCCCGACGGGCTGGCCGTGCTCGCCGGTGACGACCCGCGCGTGGCTGGGCTGGCCGAGCGCACCGTCGCCGCCAGCGTCACCGTGGGCCAGCAGGCAGCGCGCGACTGGCGCGCCCACGACGTGACCCTCGACCGGCGCGCGCGGGCCCGGTTCACCGTCGAGGCCCCCGACGGCCGGCGCGCGCCGGTCGCGCTCGGGCTGCCCGGAGCCCACAACGTCACCAACGCGCTGTGCGCCCTGGCCGTCGCCGACGCCGCCGGAGTGGACCTGGCTGGGGCTGCGGCGGCGCTGGCCACCGCGACCGGGTCCCGGTGGCGCATGGAGGCCCACGACCTGCCCGGCGGCGGGGTGGTGCTCAACGACGCCTACAACGCGAACCCGGCCTCGACCGCGGCGGCGCTCGAGGCGCTCGCCTGGGTCGCGGTGCCGGGCGCCCGCGTGGCGGTGCTCGGCGAGATGGCCGAGCTCGGCGCCACCGCGCAGGACGCTCACCGCGAGGTCGGGGCGCAGGCGGCGCGCCTGGGCCTCGACGGGCTGGTGGTGGTCGGCGACGCCGCCGAGGCGATCGCGCAGGGAGCGCGCGCCGAGGGCTTCGCCGGGACGCTGGTCGAGGCGGCTGACCCCACCGCCGCGCACGCTGCGGTGGGCGAGCTGGTCGACGGCCGCAGCGCGGTGCTGGTCAAGGCGAGCCGCGCGGTCGGGCTGGAGACGCTCGCCGCAGCGCTGGCGTCGGCGCTCGGCGGCGAGGAGGGCGGCGCATGAGGCCCATCCTGCTCGCGGTGGCCACCTCGATGACCGTGTCGCTGGTGGCCACGCCGCTGGTGGTGCGCTGGTTCCGCCTGCGGGGGTATGGCCAGTCGATCCGCGAGGACGGCCCCCAGGGGCACGTCACCAAGAGCGGCACGCCCACGATGGGCGGCATCGCGATGATCGCCGCGGGGGTGATCGGCTACCTCGTGGCCACCCTCGTGTACGGCCCGCGGTACTCCCCGGGCGGGCTGCTGGCGATCGGCACGTTCGCGCTGATGGGCGGCGTGGGGTTCCTCGACGACGCCATCAAGCTCAAGCGCCGGCGCAACCTCGGGCTGACCTCGCGGGCCAAGTTCATCGGTCAGGCGCTCGTGGCCGTGCTGTTCGCGCTGGGCGCCACCTACGTGGCCGAGACCTCGACGACCCTGTCGCTGATCGGCCCGCTCGAGCCGCTGGACTTCGGCCCGTTCTTCGTGGTGTGGTGCTTCCTGATCCTGGCGGGCACCTCCAACGCGGTGAACCTCACCGACGGTCTCGACGGGCTCGCCGCGGGCACCTCGGCGATGGTCTTCGGCGCCTACACGCTCATCGCCTACTGGATCCTGCGGCACGGCTCGGTCGAGACCGACGCGGCGGGCGAGATCGTGCCCGGCTCCTTCGACGGGCTCTACACCCTGGAGGCCTGGCTGCACGCCGACGGGTTGGCGGTGGCCGGGGCGGCCGGGCTCGGTGCCTGCCTGGGCTTCCTGTGGTGGAACGCGCCGCCCGCGCAGGTGTTCATGGGCGACGTGGGCTCGCTGGGGCTCGGCGGGCTCATGGCCGCCCTCGCGGTGCTCACCGAGACCGAGCTGCTGCTGGTGCTCATCGGCGGGCTGTTCGTGGTCGAGACGATCAGCGTGATGCTGCAGGTGGCGGTGTTCCGCGCCAGCGGCAAGCGCCTGTTCAAGATGGCGCCGCTGCACCACCACTTCGAGCTGCGCGGCTGGCGCGAGACCACCGTCATCGTGCGCTTCTGGATCATCGCCGGCATCGTCACGTCGCTGGGGCTGGGCGTGTTCTACGCGGACTACCTCGTGCGCCTGGGGACGGCGCCATGAGCACCGACGTCGTCGCCGCTGACGCTGCCGTCCCCGAGCTGGTCGGGCGGCGCGTGGCGGTGCTGGGCCTCGGGCTCTCCGGTGCCGCCGCGCTGGCCGCGCTGGCAGGCACCGGCGTGGAGGCGGTGGTCGCGGTGGACACCCGCGACACCGACGCGGTGCGCGCCAGCGGCGAGCGCGCCCGCGCACGGGGCGCGACGGTGCACCTCGGCTGCACCGACCCGGCGGTGCTGGACGGGTGCGACCTGGCGGTCACCAGCCCCGGCCTGCCGCTGGCCCACCCGCTGCTGGCCGGGGCGCTGGCACGCGGGCTGGAGGTGTGGAGCGAGCCCGAGCTGGCCTGGCGCCGCGCCAGCGGGCGCACGCAGCTGGTGGCCATCACCGGCACCAACGGCAAGACCACCACCACCGAGCTCGCCGCCGCCTGCCTCGACGCCCCCGCCGGCGGCAACCTTGGCCCGCCGCTGTGTGGTCTGCTGGCCGTCGCGGAGCCGCCACCGACGGTCGTGGCCGAGCTGTCGAGCTTCCAGCTGCGCTTCTCAGCGACGCTGCGCGCCCACGTCGGCGTGCTGCTCAACCTCGCGCCCGACCACCTCGACTGGCATCCCGACCTCGCCGACTACGCAGCGTCCAAGGCGCGCGTGTGGGCCAACCAGCAGGGCGAGGACGCTGCGGTGATCTTCGTCGACGATGCGGGGGCGCGCCAGGTCCGGGCCACCCACCCGCCGCCGGCCCGCGTGGTGCCCGTCACCTTGGCTGCGCCGCCGCGCGGCGGCGTGGGCGTGGCCGAGGACACGCTGGTCGCACGCCTGCCCCACGCGGAGGGCCCGATCGCCGCGCTGGCCGACCTGCCGAGCGACGAGCCGGCGTTCCTCGCCGACGCGGCGTGCGCGGCGGCCGCAGCGCTGATCGCCGGCGCCGACCGGTCGACCGTGGGCGCGCGCCTGGCGGCGTTCCGACCGGGGCCGCACCGCCTCGAGGAGGTCGCGGTGCGGCGCGGCGTGCGCTGGATCAACGACTCGAAGGCCACCAACCCCCACGCGGCGGCCTCGGCGCTGGCGGCTCACCCCTCGGTCGTGTGGATCGCCGGCGGCCTGCTGAAGGGCTTGAGCCTGGATGCGCTCGGCGAGCTGCTGCCCGACCGCGTGCGTCTGGTGCTGGCCATCGGCGAGGGCGCGCAGGCCGTGGCCGACCTGGCTGCCCGCGCGCAGGTCCCGGTGCGCCACGCCGGCACGATCGCCGAGGCGGTGCCGCTGGCCGCGCAGCACGCTGAGCCCGGTGACACGGTCCTGCTCAGTCCCGCTGCGGCCTCGTTCGACCAGTTCGCCAGCTACGCGGCGCGCGGGGAGGCCTTCCGCGACGCCGTCGCCGCGCTCGACGACCCTGCCCGGGAGGGGGCGCGATGAGCCGCACCGCACCGGGTCCGGCGGACCGCGACGGGACGGCGCGCGAGCCCCGCGCCGCCGCGTCACGGCCCGGGGGCGGCCTCCGCGGGTGGCGGGACGGCCTGCGCACCGGAGCGCCGGAGGCCTGGCCTGCTCACGCGGTGGTCCTGGCGGTCACCGCGACACTGCTGCTCGCGGTGGGGCTGGTGATGACCTTCTCCGCCTCGTTCGTGGAGGCGGCGCGGGAGGGCTCGCCCACCGCCATCGCCCAACGACAGCTCGTCTGGGCCGGTCTGGGGGTGCCGGTGGCGCTGCTGCTGGCGCGCACCAACCCGCACGCGCTGCGCCGGCTTGCCTGGCCCGCCCTGGTGATCACCGTCCTGCTGTGCACGGTGGTGCTCGTGCCGGGCATCGGCGTCGAGGCGCATGGCGCGCGCCGCTGGCTCTCGGTGGGACCGGTGGGGCTGCAACCCAGCGAGCTCGCCAAGCTCGCGGTGCCCCTGCTGGTGGCCCACGCAGTGGCGCTGCGGTGGGCCAAGGTGCGCCGCGGGGACCTCCATGCGCTGCTGCTGCCCGGCCTGTGGGTCATCGCGCTGCTGACGGCGCTGGTCCTTGCCGGACCGGACCTGGAGATGGGGCTGCTCGTGGCCGCGGGCGGGGCGATCGTCCTGCTGGTGGCCGGGCTGCCCGGTCGACTGATCGGCGCGGGCATCGGGGTGGCGGTGATGCTCGCGGGCGCGCTGATCGTCGCGCGCCCGTTCCGGATGATGCGCCTGACCGCGTGGCTCGACCCCGCGGCGCATGCCGGTGACGTCGGCTACCAGTCGCAGCAGGGGTTCATCGCGCTGGCCTCGGGCGGTCTGACGGGCCGCGGGCTGGGGCAGGGCCGGGGCCAGTGGCTCTACGTGCCCAACGCCCACACGGACTTCATCTACGCGATCATCGGCGAGGAGCTCGGGCTGCTCGGGGCCCTGGCGGTGCTGCTGGGCTTCGCCGCGCTCGTCGTCGCCGGCGTCATCGCGGCGCGCCGGGCCGCGACGCCCTTCGAGCGCCTGCTCGCCGCGAGCCTCACCGGCTGGCTGTCGCTGCAGGCGCTGATGAACATGGGCTCGGTGGTGGGCCTGCTGCCCGTCACCGGCGTGACGCTGCCGCTCATCAGCTTCGGGGGGACCTCGCTGCTGGTGACGCTGACCGCGGTGGGCGTGCTGGTGGCCATCGCGCGCCGCGCCCGGCCCGCACCGAGCCAGCCCCCAAGCGCACAGGAGGCGACGTGACCCGAGGATCTGACGCCACCGAACCAACCGGACCGACGGCGCCGAGCGCGCCGACCGTCCTGCTGACCGGCGGGGGCACCGGAGGCCACGTCAACCCAGCGCTGGCGGTGGCCGAGGCGCTGCGCGACCGCGGCGTGCGCGTGGTGTTCGTTGGCACCGCAGCAGGGCTCGAGGCCCGACTGGTGCCCGCCGCGGGCTTCGCGCTGCGCACCGTGCCCGCGCGGCCCCTGCGCGGGCAGGGAGCGGCGGCGCGGGCCGGCGCGGCCACCGACGTGGTGCGCGCCGCGGGCCAGGTGGCGAGGCTGGCGCGCGCCGAGCACGCCCGCGCGGCGCTGACGTTCGGGGGCTACACCGCCGGCCCCCTGGCGGCCGGGGCCCGGCTGTCGCGCACCCCGCTGGTGGTCCACGAGCAGAACGCCGTGCCGGGGCTCGCCAACCGCCTGGCCGCCCGGTGGGCCACCGCGGTAGCGGTCAGCATGCCCGGGATCGCCGAGCGCTTCCCCCGGCCGTCGCGCGTGGTGCTCACCGGCAACCCGATCCGCGGGGACCTGACCGAGGGCCGTCTGCCCGACCGCACGCCCGCCGCGGTGCGCCTGGGCCTCGACCCGCGGCGGCGCACGCTGCTGGTGTTCGGTGGCTCGCAGGGAGCGCGTCGCCTCAACGACGCGGTGCTGGCGGCCACTGATAGCTGGCCCGACCCGGCAGGGCTGCAGGTGCTGCACGCCGCCGGCGAGCGCGACGCCGACCGGGTCGAGGCCGCCTGGCGCAGCCGGGACCGACGGGGCCTGCACGTGGTCACCCACCGCTACCTCGCCTCCATGGCCGACGCCTACGCCGCCGCCGACGTGGTGGTGTGCCGCGCAGGAGCGTCGACCGTGGCCGAGCTCACCGCGGTGGGCCTGCCCGCGGTGCTGGTGCCCTATCCCCACGCGGCTGCCGACGAGCAGACCGCCAACGCCCGCGCGATCGCCGAGGCCGGCGGGGCGGTGCACGTCGCCGACGACGCGCTGGACGGGCAGCGCCTGGTCGCCGAGGTGGCCCCGCTGCTGGCCGATCCGCAGCGCCGCGCGGCGATGCGCGCCGCCGCGAGGGAGCTCGGGCGACCCGATGCCGCCGCGGCCGTGGCCGAGCTGGTGCTCGCCGCGGGCGGACTCGCCGACCAGCACGCCGCCGAGGTCAGCCCGTGAGCACCGCAGGTGAGGCGCCACCGCGTCTGCCCACACGAGGGCGAGTGCACCTCGTCGGGATCGGCGGGGCCGGCATGAGCGCGCTGGCCACGGTGCTGCTCGAGCGGGGGCGCGCGGTGTCGGGCAGCGACGTGCGCCACGGCCGGGCGCTCGAGGCGCTCACCGCTCTCGGGGCGCAGGTGCACATCGGCCACGACGCGGCGCACGTGGAGGGCGCCGCGGTGGTGGTGGCCTCGACCGCGGTGCCCGAGCACAACCCGGAGCTGGTGGCCGCCCACGAGCAGGGTCTGCCGGTGCTGCGCCGGGCCGAGCTGCTCGCTGCGCTGCTGGAGGGCCACCGCGGGGTGCTGGTGTCGGGCAGCCACGGCAAGACCACCACCACCGCGATGCTCACGGTGGTGCTGCAGGCCGCCGGCGCCGACCCGTCGTTCGCCATCGGCGGCACCCTCCACGATGCGGGCACCAGCGCGCACCACGGCAGCGGCACGCACTTCGTCGCCGAGGCCGACGAGTCCGACGCCTCCTTCCTCGTATACCGACCCGACGTGGCCCTGGTCACCAACGTCGAGCTGGACCATCACGACCGCTGGGGCTCGCTGCAGGAGCTCGTCGAGGCGTTCGCGGCCTTCCTGGAGCAGCGCACCGACGGCGGCCTCGCGGTGATCAACATCGACGACCGCCGGGCCCGCGATCTCGTGGCCCGCGCACGGCCGCCGGTGCGCACCGTCGGCGAGGCCGCGGACGCCGACGTGCGGATCACCGATGTCGAGGCCGCGCCGGAGGGCTCCACGTTCCGTGTGCACGCCGACGGCGAGGACCTCGGCGAGCTGTTCGTGCGCCTGCCCGGGCGCCACAACGTGGCCAACGCCGCCATGGCGGTCGCTGCGGCCCGCGCTGTGGGTGCCGACCCCGAGGCGATCCGCACCGGGCTGGCCGCCTACCGTGGCACCCAGCGGCGCTTCCAGCGGGTAGGGCGCGCACGGGAGATCACGGTGGTCGACGACTACGCCCACCATCCGACCGAGGTGGCCGCAGCGCTCGACGCCGCCCATCAGACGCGCCCCGCCGGCCGGGTCATCGCGGTGTTCCAGCCGCACCTGTACAGCCGGACCGCTGCGCTCGCGCCCGAGCTGGGCGCTGCGCTCGCCGCCGCGGACGTGACGGTGGTCACCGACGTCTACGGCGCGCGCGAGCAGCCGGTGCCGGGCGTGACCGGCCAGCTGGTGGTGGACGCGGCGCGCACCGCCGGCGCGGAGGTCCACTTCGTGCCCGCGATCTCCGCGCTGCCGGCACAGGTCGCCGACCTCGCCAGGCCCGGTGATCTGGTGCTGACCATCGGTGCCGGTGACATCAGCGAGTCCGGCCCCCAGATTCTCGCCGAGCTGGAGCGCGGCGGATGACCGACGCCGCCGGCGATCAGGCCGCTGAGGACCGTCGGCTGCGCGACCGCCGGGAGGCTGTCGCGGCGCAGGCGCGGGCGCGCCGCGGTCGAGTGCGTGCGGCCGCGCTGGCTGCGGTCGCGGCGCTGGCGGTGCTGACGGGGCTGGCGCTGTCGCCGCTGCTGCAGGCACGCGAGATCGACGTGCACGGCGCGGACGGAGCCCGCGCCGAGGCGGTGCACGAGCGCGCGAGCGCCAGCCTCGGTGAGCCGCTGGCGCTCATCGACACCGGCGCGGCCGCCGAGCGCGTGGCCGCGCTGTCGTGGGTCGGCGAGGCGGTCGTGGAGCGCAGCCCACCGAGCACGCTGGTGGTCCGCGTCACCGAGCGCGAGCCGCTGCTGGTGCTGGAGGCCGCCTCGGGATCCTGGCTGGTGGACCGCGACGCGGTCGTGATCGGCGGTGGCGCCCAGGAGGGTCTGCCGCGGGTCGCCGCCCCCGAGGCCGAGGTGCGTGCCGGCCAGGAGCTGGACAGCGAGGGTGCTCGGGAGGCGGTCGCGGTCGTGGCGGCGCTGGCAGAGGGGGTGCGCGAGCGGGTGGCCCACGTCGAGGTCACCGGACCGCGCGGCCTGCTGCTGCGCCTGGACGCCGAGCACGACACGGCGGTGCGCCTCGGCGACAGCGAGCGGCTCGACGACAAGGTGGAGGCGCTCGAGCTGCTGCTGGTCGACCTGGCCGAGCGCGCGGGTGGCGCCCCGGGCGAGCTCGACGCCGTCGAGGAGATCGATGTGCGCAACCCTGACCGGCCCGTGGTGCGCCGCGAGGGCGGGTGAGGCCCCGTGGCGGTGCTCGCGTGGTGGCGGTCCACGCCTGATCGGCCGACCCGCCTGCTTGACCCACCCGTGGTCCGCGCGTACTGTCCCGACCGCATGGACGGGTTGACATAAACCTCAGCCTCTACTTCAGGTTGAGGGTCGAGAGGGCTCCCCACCAGCTCGTGGCGAGCTGGGCGCTTCCCCCCCGGTCTCGCCTGATCCAGCCCTCGGGCGGCGACCCCGACCAAGACCACACAAGGAGCGCACCAGTGGCGGCACCACAGAACTACCTCGCGGTCATCAAGGTCGTGGGCATCGGCGGCGGCGGCGTGAACGCGGTGAACCGGATGATCGAGTCGGGGCTGCGCGGGGTCGAGTTCCTCGCGATCAACACCGACGCGCAGGCGCTGCTGATGTCGGATGCCGACGCCAAGCTCGACGTGGGCCGCGAGCTCACGCGCGGGCTCGGCGCCGGCAGCGACCCCGAGATCGGCCGCCAGGCGTGCGAGGAGCACCGCGACGAGATCGAGGAGTCCCTCAAGGGCGCGGACATGGTGTTCGTGACCGCCGGCGAGGGGGGTGGCACCGGCACCGGCGGCGCGCCGGTGGTGGCGGATGTCGCCAAGCAGCTGGGCGCGCTGACGATCGGGGTGGTCACCAAGCCCTTCCGCTTCGAAGGCCGGCGACGGGCCACCCAAGCCGAGGACGGGGTGGCCGAGCTGCGTGAGGCCGTCGACACGCTGATCGTGATCCCCAACGACCGGCTGCTGGAGATCAGCGACTCCGACACCAGCGTGCTCCAGGCGTTCCGCGTGGCCGACGACGTCCTGCTGCAGGGCGTGCAGGGCATCACCGACCTCATCACCACGCCCGGCCTGATCAACACCGACTTCGCCGACGTGTCCACGGTGATGCGCGACGCGGGCGGCGCGCTGATGGGCATCGGCACCGCACGCGGTGAGAACCGCGCGCTCGAGGCCGCCCGCGCTGCGGTCGAGTCCCCGCTGCTGGAGGCCTCGATCGAGGGCGCGCGGGGTGTGCTGCTCACCATCTCGGGCGGCAGCGACCTCGGGCTGTTCGAGATCAACGAGGCGGCCGAGACCGTGGCCGACGCCGCCGACGAGGACGCCAACATCATCTTCGGCGCGGTGATCGACGATGGCCTCGGCGACGAGGTGAAGGTCACCGTCATCGCCGCTGGCTTCGCGGGCTCACCGCCCCAGGCGACCTCGACCGCGAGCGCGTCCGAGCCGCAGCCGGTGGCCACCGGCGGCAACCACAGCGCGCCCAGCGAGCCCGCCGCACCCGCCGCGGTGCCCGGCGCCGCCGACGTGGACGACGAGGAGGAGGACCCTCTCTTCGCCGACCCCGAGCCGGCCACCGCCGAACCGGAGCCGGGCGAGGACACGACTCCTGATCGTGCCGGCGGCGACCCCGACGCCGTGCGCGTGGAGGAGGACGACGACCTCGACATCCCCTCCTTCCTGCGCCGTTGACCGCTGACGAGGACAGGGGCGCGCCCACCGCCGGCCAGGGGGCAGCGACCCCGCTGCTGGTGCGCTCCGCGAGCGACCCTGCCACCTGGCTCGTGGTCAGCGGGCGCGCCCAGGGCTCGACGTCCTGGGAGGTCGGGGACGGCGATCCCTCGTCGGCCCGGGCTGCCGCGCTGGGCCCGCTCGGGCTCGCTCCCGAGTCGCTGGTGCTGGCCCGGCAGGTCCACGGCGCTCGTGTGGTCCCGGTCGGCGCGGCGGATCGTGGACGGGGCGCGCGGGGGCCTGACACCGCCGTGCCCGACGCCGACGCGCTGGTGACCACCGCCGAGGAGGTCGCGGTCGGGGTGCTCGTAGCCGACTGCGTGCCGGTGGCCCTCGTGGCCCCCGCACGGGGCGTGGCGGCGGTGCACGCCGGTCGCGGCGGCGTCGTCGCCGGCGTGGTCGGCGCTGCCGTGGCGGCACTGGTCGAGGAGACGGGCAGCCGCCCCGGTGACCTGGAGGCGATCATCGGGCCGGGCATCGGCGGGTGCTGCTACGAGGTGCCCGCGTCGCTGGCGCGGGAGGTCGCCATGGTGGTGCCCCGTGCGCGCACCACCACCCAGGCGGGCACCCGCGGGCTCGACCTGCCCGCAGCGGTGGACGCGCAGCTCCAGGCGGCCGGCGTGTCCGCGATCAGCGCCATCGGCAGCTGCACGCGCTGCGACCACGAGCGCTGGTTCAGCCACCGCGCGACCGGCGCGGGCGCAGCCGCGCCGGGCCGCCAGCTCCTGGCCATCGCACGGACGGCGGTGCCACCGTCCCAGCCGCCCGCGTCCCTACAATCACCCTCGTGAGCACACACTCCGCCCCCACCCCCACCGCCGACGCCCTCGGCGACCGGCTCGCGGCGGTGCGCTCGAGCGTGCGCGACGCCGCCGTGCGCAGCGGGCGCGACCCGGCGGCAGTGACGATCGTCGCGGTGGCCAAGACCTTCCCCGCCGAGCGGGTCGCTGCGGTGGCCGACCTCGGCCACGCCGACATCGGCGAGTCCCGCGCGCAGGAGCTCAAGCAGAAGGCCCCAGAGCTGGGGGATCGGGTGCGCTGGCATCACGTCGGGCAGCTGCAGCGCAACAAGGTCAAGGACGTGGTGGGCACCGCGACCCTCATCCACAGCCTCGACCGCTTGAGCCTGGCCCGCGACATCGCCGAGCGCGCCGCCGCGATCGGGGTGGTGCAGCGCACCCTGCTGCAGGTCAACGTCACTGGCGATCCGCAGAAGGCCGGCTGCGAGCCCGCGGAGGTGCTGGCGCTGCTCGGGCGCGTGCGCGAGCTGGACCACCTGGCCTGCGTGGGCCTGACCACGATCCCGGCGCTGGGATCCGACCCGCGGGCGGCGTTCCACCGCCTGCGCGAGCTGCGCGACGCCGCTCGGGCGCGCTATCCGGAGGTCACCCACCTGTCCATGGGGATGAGCGGCGACTACGCCTTGGCGGTCGAGGAGGGCGCGACGCTCGTGCGCCCCGGCGAGGCGATCTTCGGTGCGCGCGAGCAGCGCGAGGGACGCCAGGAGGAGAGCTGATGGCCAGCGGTTGGAAGCGCACGATGGAGTTCCTCGGCCTCGTCGAGACCTACGACGAGGTCGACGAGCTCGACGAGGCCGACGACGACCTGTGGGAGCCCGACCACCGCGCCCGCTCCGAGGGTGCCTCGGTGCGGCGGCTGTCTCCCGCTGCCGCGAACGGGCCCGGTGGCGAGGAGCGCGACCTCGGGCAGCGCGACTCGCGGCGGCGCAGCGGCTCTCCGGTGCGCCCGGTCCCCTCGGCGACGGTGCACGTCACGACCCCGACCACGTTCAATGACGTCGAGGAGGTCGGTGAGCGCTTCCGCAGCGGCATCCCGGTCATCATGAACCTCGCCGAGGCCAACGAGACCGTGGCCAAGCGCGTGCTGGACTTCGCCTCGGGTCTCATCTTCGGGTTGGAGGGACGCATCGAGCGCGTCGGCGAGCGCGTGTTCGTGCTGACGCCGGTGGGCACCGAGGTCTCCACCGAGGAGCGCCGGCGGCTCAGCGAGCGCGGCTTCTTCAACCAAGAGTGAGCGAGACACCCCCATGAACCCATTCGGCATCCTGTGCGACCTCGTCACGGTGTACTTCATCGTGCTGATCGTGCGCATCATCCTGTCGTGGGTGCCCGACCTCCCCGAGCCGCTGCGGCCCGCCGCCAACCTCGTGAGCCGGCTGACCGACCCGGTGCTGCAGCCCGTGCGCGGACTGCTGCCGGCAGCGCGGGTCGGGCCCGCTGCGATCGACTTCTCGCCGATCATCGTCTTCCTGGTGCTGAGCCTGCTGGTGCGCCCGCTGGTGTGCGGGCTCACCGGCGGTGGCCTGCTGACCGGCGGCGGAGGCATCTGAGCGTGACCCTCGGGCCCGAGGAGGTCGAGGCGCACACGTTCCGCCAGCGGCTGCGCGGCTACGACCCCGTGGAGGTCGATGCGCTGCTGGCGCGCGTGGCCGGGGTCCTGCGGGAGCTCCGCGACCGCCGCGACGCGCTGGCCGCCGAGCGCGACCGCGCCGAGGAGCGCGCCGACCGCGCCGAGGAGCGCGC
>Ga0207421_10000482_pt1 | contig 51157 bp, 41 predicted proteins | sample SodLakKL_010_SED_4_FD_187542 | JGI IMG/M metagenome (GOLD analysis project Ga0207421, IMG submission 187542) | Alkaline sediment microbial communities from Lake Tanatar, Kulunda Steppe, Russia - 8KL_010_SED (SPAdes) (version 2) | ecosystem: Environmental > Aquatic > Non-marine Saline and...
CTGGCTCCTGGTCAAGATCGATAAAAAATAATCCGGCTTTCCCGGCTTCAATCATTTTTTTAAGATTATGGTAAATCCCGCTCATTACCTTCCCCTCCTTATAAATATTGACTTTCCATCCCCCGTATGCAATAATGGCTTTAAATTTAGTACCTTACAGGAGGAACAAATGCCCAATAACTTTTTCCTCACCGGCCCCCCTCGTCGGGGAAAATCTTCTTTAATAGTTGACTTCATTCCAGAAATTAAGGGTCCTGTTGGAGGTTTTGTCGTCCAGCGCATGCTTCTTTCCGGGAAAACAGTAGCTTTTAGGCTGGCTGACCTCAGGGAGGAACCATACTGCCTAACTAAATCCTTCCAGGGATCCATCCGGGACCTGGTAATCTATCAGAAAAAAAACTGCTCCCGCTGGATCCCTGTCTTAAGCACTTTTAATCAGAAAGGCACCCGGGCCCTCCAGCAGGCGGTTAATTGTTCCCTGTTAATAATGGACGAGCTGGGAATTTTCGAGGAAGAAGCCCTTCTGTTTCAGCAGGCGGTCCTGGCCAGGCTCCGTTCAACCCAGCCGGTTCTTGGAGTAATCAAGGAAAAGTCCAGTCCATTTTTGGACCGGGTCAGGGCTACCCCTGGAGTGGAAATCCACAGGATCGAGGAGCGGAGAACCGCATCCCTGCTCGGAAATTTTCTTCGTGAAAGGGGGCTTTTGGCCCGATGAGATGGAATATTGATCGCCTGCGCTGGTATTTGCAGGCAGGAGAGCAGTCGGATTATCCCAGTGTTTTTATCGAGAAAATTAAACCCTTCCTGCAACCCGACGATGTCCTTTTAGACATTGGTTCAGGTCCCGGGCTTTTTTCCCGGGAACTATTTGGCCACGTAAAAAAGGTCTATAACCTGGAACCTGCTCCGCTGCCCCGAAAATACCTGGAAAAGGTAACCGGGAATTGCGAAAAAATCGAAATCCTCTCCGGTTCCTGGCCCGGCGAATTTCCGGAAGGGATTATTGCCGATGTAACTATTTCCGCTTTTTCCGGTTCTCAGGTCATGGGCAGGAAAGAGAGTTTAAAAAAAATCTGTGAGCACACCCGCCGAAAAGTTTTCTTAATCGCCCCGGCGGGCCCAAAAGATTTTGGCAGTGGTTTGGAAAGGGCTACTTCTCCCCTGCCTTACGAGGAAACAGAAGCAGCCCTGAAAAATCTGGATTTAAATTACCACCTGGAATTGATCTCTTTTGATTTCGGACAGCCAGTTAAGGACATGGAAGAAGCCACTTCATTTTTATCACAGCAGCTTCGTATTTCCCCCCAGATGGCCCGCAATCATGCCAGGCAAATCGCCCGCCCCGACGGGGAAGGGCTGTATCTCCCCAACCCCCGCCGGAGCGCCCTGATTCGCATAGACCTTGCTTAAAGCCCCCAGGGGCTTTTTACTTTTTCGGCCCAAAATCCCTGGCCACCATTGCCGCCCCGAGGGCCCCACCTATATCACCGAGTTTTGCAGGCAGGAGCTGCAAACGTTCCCCATAACCAGGCATCAGGTAGTCTTCCATTGCAGCCTGGATGCGGGGCAGCAGCAGATCTGCCGCAGTCATTACTCCTCCACCAAGAACGAAGGCCTGAGGATCAAACAGATGGGTCAGGTTGGCCAGGCCCAGACCCAGGTAACGGGCCTGCCGATCAATTATTTCAATTGAAGGCTGGTCTCCCGCCTTGGCCCAGTTGGTAATGGTGGAACCGGTTATACCCTCGGGGCTGGGACCTTCTGGCCACTGGCCCTGTTCCAGGGCTTCCCGCCCCATGCGTGCCAGTGCTTTGCCCGAGGCCATGGCTTCCAGGCAACCCTGATTGCCGCAGCCACAGGTAGGACCGGTAGGATCAATAATCATGTGTCCGATTTCCCCCCCGGCTCCATGTGCTCCCCGGTAGAGCTTCCCCTCCAAAATCAGCCCTCCGCCAATCCCGGTGCTGATAGTCATATAGATAAAATGGTCAAAATCTTTCCCCGCTCCTACAGTTTTCTCCCCCCAGGCCGCGACCAGGGCATCGTTCTCCAGGAAAATAGGTAAATCAAGATGCTCTGCAAAAAGTTCTACTATGGCTACATTTTTCCACCCCAGATTGGGGGCAAGGGCTACAACCCCGCGGGAAAAATCAATCGGTCCCGGAACACCAAGACCTACCGCAGTTATTTTCTCCTCGCCGGTTATTTTTTTTATCGACCCTACAATCCTTTCCACAACCCGACGGGGCCCTTCCTCAGCCATGGTTTCAATTCGGTCTCTTTTTAAGGTTAACCCATCGGCTGTAACCAGGGCCAGCATTACCTTGGTGCCTCCAATATCAACCCCCAGATATTTTTCCTGCATAACTGGTTAAACCTCCCCTCTACAGCTAATTATAGCATTGCCCATTAACCGGGTAAAGAAATTCCTGAATCCTTTTATTTATGGTGTTCAAAACCCGGAATCCGCACCCGGCGTTCCAGCCAGCTAAACAGTTCAGAAAAAACCAGAACAACCACCAGGTAGATCAAAGCGGCAAAAAGGTAGGTCTGGAAATATTCATAGTTCCTGCTGGCAACAAAGCGGGCCTGTGCCATTATTTCCTGGGTTCCAATAATATAGGCCAGCGAAGTGTATTTTAAAAGGTAAATAAATTCGTTGGTCCACGGGGGGATCACCCGGCGTAAGGCCTGGGGCATAATAATCGAAATAATCCCCTGCCAGCGGGTCATTCCCATGGATAATGCTGCCTGCATCTGCCCGCTGGGGATCGATTGGATAGCCCCACGCAGATATTCCGCCTGATAGGCGCCGCTATTAACTGAAAAAGCTAATACAGCAGCTTCCAGGGGTGAAAGCCGAATTCCATACGGGGGAAGTCCAAAGTAAAAGATAAAAATCTGGACCAGTAGGGGTGTTCCCCGGATAACTTCAATAAAGGCTGTACATAACCAGCGGATTGGTTTCACGCCGTAAACCTTCCCCAGGGCCAGAATTAAACCCAGGGCAAGACCGAAAACGATTGATAAAAGGGTCAACTGAATTGTAACCTGTAGGCCATCCATCAGGGGCCCCCAGGAATGCTGGATAACCTGCCAGAAGGTCATTCTTCTTCCCCCTCCCCAAAAAGACTGCTCAGGCGGGAGAGAAATTCCCCGGTCCTCTCAACCTTGGGATTGCTAAAAAGCTGGGTGGGAGGACCCTGTTCAACTATTACCCCGCCTTCCATGAAAATAACTTCATCCGCGACGGTCCTGGCAAAGCCCATTTCGTGGCTGACAACCAGCATGGTCATTCCCCGGTTGGCAAGATTTTTCATTACGCTCAAAACTTCCCCGATCAATTCGGGGTCAAGGGCGGAAGTGGGTTCATCGAACAAAATGAGCTGCGGGTCCATGGCCAGAGCCCGGGCAATTGCCACCCTTTGTTTCTGGCCTCCCGAGAGCTGGGCAGGATAGGAGAAAGCTTTATCACCGAGACCCACCTGTTCTAATTCCTGCATTGCCTTTTCTTTCGCCTTTTTCCTATCCATTCCCTTAACCTTGGTAAGTCCAATCCTGACATTTCCCAGAGCAGTCAGGTGATTAAAAAGACTGAAATCCTGGAAAACAAAACCGATTTTTTGCCGGAGCAAGTTAACCCTCCTGCTCGCAGTAATTTCATCATCTAAAAGCCAGATCTTACCCGAATCGGGAGGGGTAAGCATATTAATACAGGTTAATAGGGTGCTTTTGCCTGTTCCACTGGGGCCAATCAAAATTTTGGTTTCGCCCCTGCGTATTCCCAGGGAAACTCCCCGCAAAACATGGTTATCGCCAAAACTCTTGTGCAGATCTTCAATTCTCAATACGGTATCTTTTTCCTTATTCATCGGGCACGCTCCTCTACACCAATACCTGGAATGCGAAGTCTTTTCTCCAGGCGCCCCAGGGTATTGTTGCTTAGCAGTGTCAGAATAAGGTAAATAGCGGCAATCGTAAGGTAAATCAGCAAAGGTTCTCGCGTTGCTACTATTATATACCTTCCCTGGCGGACCAGCTCCACAACCCCCAGGGCAAAAGCCATCGAGGTATCCTTGAGCACTATGGTCAGTTCGTTGGTCCAGGGAGGAATAGCCAGGCGCAATGCCTGGGGCATGATTATATGCCGGAAAGCCCTAATTCGGTTCATACCCATGGACAGGGCAGCCCGAAACTGATTTTCCGAAATAGACAAAATTGCCCCCCGAAAAATCTGGGACTGGTAGGCAGAACTCCTTAACCCAACCCCTATTGCAGCGGCGGTAAAAGGAGCAAGCCGGATCCCAAAAGCAGGAAGTCCATAAAACAATAAAAATAGCGTTACTAAAAGGGGGATGCTCCGCAGCACCCTCTCGTAGGCCGAGGCCAATAAACGGAAGGGTTGGGGCGCAAAGATCTGGAGGAATGAAATCGGAATGGCAACCGCCAGACCCAACCCCAACCCTAACACCGTCAGGTGGATTGTTACCTTAGTCCCCGTCCAGAGAGCCGGGAGTGCATCCCAGACTAACTGGAGCTTTTCGATAGCAGATCCCTTCCTCTCGTTTTTTCTACCTGGTTAATTTAAATTTTACCGGAAATACTTGTCGATTAATTCGCCCATCCGCCCTGAATCAATTACTCTCTGCAGACCTTCATTTAGCTTCTGTAATAGTTCTTCGTTGCCGCGGTCAACAGCAATTCCATACTCCTCGTGGGTTATTATTTCCCCAACCAGGATTAAGGGGCGATCCTCAACGAATCTTTCCGCAACCGGCCGGTCAAGAACCAGGGCCTCAACATTCTCGTTCACCAGGTCTTCTATTGCCAGGTCAAATGTCTCGTAACGAACAACCTGCCCGGTGAGAATACCCTGATCATAAAGTCTTTCGGTTACCCAGAGATCTCCGGTTGTCCCGGTCTGGGCTCCGATCCGGTTATCCCCGAATAAAACCGTCAGGTCACGATCCAAACCTTCCTTTACAATAACACTTTGATTCGCTACATAATAGGGGTCGGAAAAGCTTACAGCCTGCTTCCTTTCCTCGGTAATTGTCATTGCAGCGATGACAATGTCGATTGTCCCGGTTCGCAGTCCGGGAATAAGTGAGTCGAAGCTAATATCGCGAAATTCAATCTCGAAGTCCATTTCATCAGCAATAGCTCGCATCAGGTCCATATCAAACCCAACAAACTCCCCGTCTTCAATATACTCAAAGGGTGGAAAGTCCGCGCTGGTACCAACAACATAAGTCTGGGCAAAAGCCTGTCCACCAAGCCCCAACACCAGTGCCAAAACCAAAACCAGGTACATTAACTTTCTCAAGAAAAACCCTCCTCATTTTAAATATTCTGCCATTTCCCAGTACTATATTTTGACAAAATTTTTCCTATTCCTGCCTTCTTCTTAGCAATTTCCATAGGAATGGTTGGTCTTTAAGGTTGGTGAGGTAAATATTTCCTACCCTGCTTTTGCGGAACAAAATTGCCCCTATCCTCTGGGCTTCATTTTCCTGCCACATACCCCGAACTCCATTTAAAATCACTGATATTTTTTTCCCTTCCAGGCGCGGTAAATATGATTTAGGGTGGAGCAGTAAATCAGCGATGTGTTCCCCTTCGATTAGCTGCCCTTCTTTCCAGCTAAGGTAACGCCGGGCAAGCTCCGGCCGGTGAAAAATTTTCTCTGAAAAAGGCTGGCCCAGAGCCCAGGCTCCAACGACCAGGAAAACCCTTCCCGGTGGAAAAGGTAAAACGGGTTCATGCTCCGCGGGAAATTTCAAAGGCAAACCCCGGGCTCCATCGGCTTCAACAATAACCCGGTCGGCCCCGTTCTGCAGGAAGTCCTGAACTGTTTCCCGTTCAACTCCAATTACCTTTTTCCCTACCCTTCCTGCCCCAACCTGAATCAGGGAATGAGTTTTTAAAAGTTCTCCTGCCCTTTCGGCTCTTTTCTCCCTGTCTTCTTCCAGGAGCAGGGGTACATCCTGCCGTTCAACAGGAAAAACCCTGGTTGTAGTGGTAAGCACTACCTTTTCTCCCAGGCGGGAAGAACAATCCCCGAAATGATATAAAATTGAGGTTTTCCCTCCCGCCCCAATCAGAGAAATAACTGGATCAATACCGGGTTTAAACATATTTTTTCCCCTCCAGGAAAAGCAAGGCCTCCAGAACACCTCCCGCAATGTTCCTGGCTTTATCAGAAATTGTGAAACAATACTCCCGGATCCCCCGGGGATCAATATCTCCGAGCTTGGTTCCTTTTCCAACAGTTAAACCCGGATAGATTAAACCCCGGATGACTCCTGGAATCCCTGCACAGACCATATCCTGCTTATCAATTACCCCTATTTCATCTCCTGCTTCAACCTCATCACCAATTTCCCGGAAAGCAACAAATTCGCCTTTTGCGGGAGATCTTAAAACCCGTTCCCAGGTATAACCCAGTATTTCACCCGGTTCTCCGGTATTGGGTGCAGCAATACCCTGGAAATATATCCGGCCAAGGTGATGCCCTCTCTGAGTTTCAATTACCGCATGGACATCTTCCGGAGCCCGAAATCCAGGCCCCAGCCCAATTACAACGGGAGCTTCTCCCCAGTAGGTATCAGTTTGTTCTTTAGCCAGGGTAGCATCAACCAGGGCCCTGGGATTTAATTCCTCCAGTTCTTCAGCAGTAAGAGGCCGGGGAAGAACCGGGATAAATCCCTGATTTAAAACCTCAATAATTTCCGAGATTTTTTGCACGCAGCAGGCAGTTACGTCTTCAACTGTATGTTCCCCGGTAAAAACGGCCTGGGCAAAAGAAACTCCCCGGCGAACAGCCTGGGGCTGGGGAATTTCAGTCATTACCACCTTCAGACCAGCTCGAAAGAGCTTATGAGCAGTTCCCGAGGCCATCTCTCCAGCGCCTTTAATGATTACGGGTCCCTTTCTCATTTCCCTTCCCTCCTGTAATGGAAATAATCCTCGGGATAGTCCAGGTCGATAGTAACTCCTGGATCTTTTACATTCTTCCATAAAACCTGGTCCTGGTGCCTTTTTAACAGGGGACGTAATCCCCCCGGACTATCCGGCATTTCCAGAATTTCCGCCAGAAAACCAGAGGACAATAAAACTGGATGCCCTCTTTTTTCCTGGTAAACAGGCACAATAATTTTATGTTCTCCCTCCCGGAAAATTCTTATCAATTCAGTATAGGTCCCGGAAGAAATCAGGGGCTGGTCGGAAAGAGCTATGAAAAACCCATTTACCTCTCCGGGTAGCGATGCAAGTCCTGTTTTTATCGAGGATATCATTCCTTTTTTGTATTCCCGGTTTCTCCGAATCTCCAGCCGGGGGTCAGAATATTTTTTAAAATTTTCCCGAACCTGCTCTGCTTTGGCTCCAATAACCACCCGGATGGGGCCTTCTATCTCCCTACAGGTCAGGATGTTTTCCAGGCTGGCCTGGACCAGGGTAAGTTCATTTTCCCAGGGTAAGGTTTGTTTTAGCCTCTTCATCCGGCGTCCCTCACCGGCAGCGAGGAGAACGGCTGCGATCATTTATCCACCCCCCGTCAGGGAAAAAAAAGGAGGGGTCGCCCCCTCCTTTTTTTGTTATTCGATAAATATAAAGTAAAGGATGAAGAGAGCTCCCAGGGTATAAACCAGGGGATGCACCTCTTTGCTCCGGCCGGTAAAAATCTTGATGATCGGGAAGAAAATAAAACCAAGAGCAATCCCGTGGGATATGGAATAGGCCAGGGGCATTGTAATCATGACGATAAAAGCGGGTAACACCTCTGTAAAGTCATCCCAGTCAATTTTGAGAATATTGCTCATCATCATAGTACCAACTATTACCAGAGCAGGTGCCGTAGCAGCACCGGGAACAATACCAACTATGGGCATGAAGAAAATTGACAGAAGGAAAAGGAACGCAGTTACCAGCCCGGTTAATCCGGTCCTTCCGCCTTCAGCAACACCCGCAGCAGATTCAATATAGGTAGTTACCGTGGATGTTCCGAAAATCGCACCACCTGTAGTTCCAATAGCATCAGCGAGCAGGGCCCGATTGGCCTTGGGCAGGTTTCCATCTTCGTCCAGGTATCCGGCCTGGGTGCTGACTCCGACCAGGGTTCCAGCAGTATCAAAAAGGTCGACAAAGAGGAAAGCAATAATTACACCGATTAAACCAATATCAATTGCTCCCCGCACATCGAGTTTTCCAAAAACCTGTCCCCAGCTTGCAAAATCAGGCGCCGCAAAAATACCATCAAAAGGCGGTGTTACGCCAATCCCGGGCAGCGCGCCGAAGGCTGTAGCAGCCAGGATCCCCCATAAAAGGGAACCTTTAACCTTGAGAGCATAAAGTATTCCAATAACAATGGTTCCGAAGATTGCTACAAGGGGAGGCCCTGAAGCCAGGTCGCCAATGGTCACCATGGTTGCTTCATAACCAACAATTATTTCCGCATTTTGCAGACCAATAAAAGCAATAAAGAGACCGATCCCCGCGCTGATTGCAGCTTTTAAACTCATGGGGATGCTGTTTACAATCATCTTGCGGACCGGGGTTATACTTAAAATAATAAACAAAATACCTTCAAGGAAGATAATCCCCAGGGCCACCTGCCAGGGTACACCCATCCCGATAACAACTGTGTAAGCAAAAAAGGCGTTCAAACCCATCCCCGATGCAAGGGCAAAGGGATAGTTGGTCAGGAAGGCCATGGCCACGGTTCCCAGGATAATACCGCCGATTGTTGCCATGAAAACGCCTTCCCAGGGCATGCCGGCTTCAGCCAGGATACTGGGGTTAACAAAGATAATATAGGCCATTGTCATAAAGGTAGTGATCCCAGCAATTATTTCTGTTTTCAGGTTGGTTTTATTGGCCTTTAATTGAAACTGGCGTTCAATAAAATCCATAAATTAAGTACCTCCTTTGCAATTATGTTACCTCAAGCAATGAGAAAACTTTTTGTCATATAACCTTCCTACCACCTCCTCTCATTCTACAACCAGGGACACCGGTTGGAATTTCTGACTATCAAAAAGCCCTTTATCAGTCAGTTTAAGTTCGGGAATGACCGGAAGAGCCAGAAAACTCAGGGCCATTGTGGGATTTTCCATTTTTATACCCATTTTTTCTGCCTTCTCATTTAACATGGTCATTTGCCTGGCAACCATACCAATAGGCTCTTCACTCATCAGACCTGCTATGGGGAGGGGGACTGAAGCCTGCACCTGGTTATCCGCAACCAGAACCACGCCACCTCCCATATTTTCAATTTCGTTTACCGCTTTTAACATGGATGGATCATCCGCACCTGCGACAATAACGTGGTGGGAGTCATGAGCAACGGAAACTGCGAGGGCGCCCTTTTCCAGACCCAGTCCGGCTAAAAGCCCCAATCCCACGTTCCCCGAAGCATGATGTCTTTCCACAACTGCAAGTTTTACCAGTCCCTTTTCTATTATATTCGCAATCTGTCCCTCTTTCACCTCTAGCTCTTTAATTAAATGCCGGGTTGTTATCTGGCCGGGGACCATTTCGATAACCCGAAACCTTTTTCCTGAAGGGAGTTTAAAGTGTTCGAGCTCAAGGGAACCAATATTCACAGAACCCCTTATTCGGGAATCTTGAGAGGTTTTAGCAACAGAAAATAACGCTTCTCCTTCTTTTCCGACCAGTTTCCCCTCTTTATAAACTTCTAAGGCCCTGAATTTTTCCAGGTCTTCAAGAACTACCAGGTCAGCCCGGTAACCGGGTGCGATGGCTCCCAGGTCTTTTTCCCCGAAGGCAATAGCCGGGTTCAATGTTACCAGGCGAAGTGCGAGCAGGGGATCAAGTCTTTCCTTTACTGCGAGTTCAAGCAGGTAGTTGATATGCCCCTGGTTCAAAAGATCCTCCGGGTGACGATCATCAGTGGCCAGGATAAATCTGTCCTGGTTTTTGCCATCCAGGGCCCGGAGTATTTCCCGGAGATTTTGCGCCCCGGAAGCCTCTCTGGCCATTACAAACATTCCGGCGGCTACTTTCTGGCGGGCTTCTTCAGCGCTTATCACTTCGTGATCTGCCTTAATATCTCCAAGGAGGTAGGCATTGAGTTCCATTCCAGTTACCCCGGGAGCATGCCCGTCTTTAAAACGCCCGGAAAAAGCCTTTAACTTGGCCCAGAGCTTCTTATCTCCATTTATCACCCCGGGGTAGTTCATTACCTCTCCCAGGCCGTAAACATTTTCTTCATCATAAAACTCCAGGAGATCGTCAACCTCCAGGACTGCTCCGGGAGTTTCAAAGGGGGAGGCCGGAACACAGGAAGGAAGCATCAGGTTGAAATTCCAGGGGTACTTTCTCCCCTCAGTTAGCATGTACCTGATCCCGTCTTTCCCCGCGACGTTGGCGATTTCATGGGGATCGGCATAAATAGAGGTAGTACCGAGGGGAATAACCTGGCGGGCAAATTCGCCAACACTAACCAGGGAACTTTCCACGTGGAGGTGTCCGTCGAAAAAACCAGGAACCAGGATATGCCCGTCCAGGTCAATTTCCTCTTTCCCCCTGTAATCACCAATTCCCAGGATCACCCCTTCGGATACGGCGACCCTATCGGAGAGTAGTTCTCCGTTGAAAACATCAGCAACCTGACCGTTTTTGAAAACAATATCGGCTTTTTCTTCTCCCCTGGCCTGAGCCAGCAATTTATCCTTCATAGTAAAGCTCCCTCCCGGTAGCCTTTTTTTACTTATCCTCAACTCGTTCCATTTCCAGACAATATACAGGGCAGATAGTTGTGCAGAAAGCACACCCAACGCACTCTTCTTCATCAAACTGTGGTACCCTGTCCTCGCCAATGGTTATAGCCTGATGCCCTCCATCATTACAGGCAACATAACAGCGCCCGCACTTGATGCAGCGATCCTCGTCAACCCGGGAAACCACCTTGATATCACGGGAAAGGGCACCGTGGTCCACAAGTTTGGGTAAAGATTTTCCAACTATCTGCTCCACCGAGGAGAAATTCATTTCTGCCATGTAGTTGGCCAGACCTTCTTTCAAATCACCAACCAGGTCAAAACCATACTGCATGGCTGCTGTACAGACCTGGAGGTTGCGGGCACCGAGGAGCAAAAATTCTACTGCATCCCGCCAGGTTGTAATACCACCGGAAGCAGTTACCGGAATATCCACACTTCGGGCTATTTCTGCAACACAGCGGAGAGCAACAGGTTTAATTGCAAGTCCCGATACCCCTCCAATAGTTGATTTATCTCTAACCTTGGGATGGGGGACAAAATCATAAATATCCACTCCAAGTATTCCCTTAACCGTATTAATGGCGCAAACTCCATCTGCCCCACTCTTTTTTACCGCTTCCGCAGCGACTGTAATATCAGCAATCTGCGGAGTTAATTTTATTACGACGGGAACTCTCTTCGCAGCTTCTTTTACCCACCGGGCAGTTCTCTCCACAAGCTCAGGATTCTGCCCTATGGTACTGCCCATTCCCTTTTCGGGCATGCCGTGAGGACAGGAAAAGCTGCATTCAATCAGGTCAACACCTGCGGCTTCCAGCCTCTGCACCAGCTCCTCCCAGTGTTCTTTGGCCTGCCCCATGATACTGGCAGCAACTACCCGGTCGGGAAATTCTTTTTTCAGGATCCGAACTCTCTTTTCCACCACATCAATATGATGATGCGAGATCAGGTCAATATTCTCCAGGGCGGCAAGCCTCTTATTATCATAATCAAGGCCGGTCATCATCGGGTAAACCAGGCTAACATCTTCAGTTTCTACCGAGGTGGTCTTTAAAATTGCCCCACCCCATCCAGCCTCGAAAGCTCTGCCAACCATTTCTTCCTTGTCTGTGGTGGGAGCAGCAGCAAGAACAAAAGGATTCGGATATTTTATTCCGCAAAACTCCAGAGATAGGTCGGTCATGGTTTACACCCCTCTTCCTTTAGCTTCCTGGAAATAGGCCATTATTTTTTCTGCGGCCTCTTTTCCTTCTGCTACTGCCTGGACCACTGTGGCCTCGCCTCCAGCAGCATCTCCTGCAAAAAAGACCTTTTCTCTACTCTCGAGTTTTTCCACCAGAGGGTTATCAAGCTGCCCCAGGGCGGTTATAACCAGCCCGGCGGGAAAAACGAACTCCTTTCCTTCAATGGGAACCGGGCGCGGCCGGCGGCCTTCTTCGGGGACAAGGCGAGTAGGGACAAGTTTCACGGCTTCAAGCATTTTCTCCCCCAGGATTTCCACTGGAGCCGTTTGCAGCATAAATTCAACACCGCGGTTCTGCGCCTTTTGAATTTCTGCTTTCCAGGCAGGCATTTCTTCCCAGGATCGGCGGTAAACAACAATACTTCTTTCTGCCCCCGCTTCCTTTGCTGCCATTGCAGCATCCATTGCCGTATTACCTCCACCGATTATGAGGACAACCTTGCCTTCGGGGGACGGCATTCCATTTTCACCTGTATTATGGGCCTTGAGAAAAGTTACAGCATCTACAGTTCCCTTTAGTTCAGCTCCTTTTATCCGGAGGACAGAACCCTCACCCAGCCCACAGGAAACCAGAACTGCATCATATTCTCTGAGTAAATCCTCAACCTGGATATCTTCCCCTACCCGGGTATTATATTTGCTGCTGTGCAGTTGTTTTTCAATCTCTTCGATTTCCCGCTCCAGAGTTTCCCGGGAAAGGCGCCAGGGAGGAATGCCCCAGAAGGGCGTTCCTCCGGGCCGCTTTTGGGCTTCGAATAAATCCACCTGGTGACCTGCCCGACCCAGGCGGTAAGCTCCAGTCATCCCCGCAGGCCCGGCACCTATTACGGCAACTTTCCGGGGGTTTTTGGTTTTTTCTTCCTGGGGAAATTCAATTTCTCCCCCTTTTTCAACAGCATAAGCCTGCAGTTGACCTATTGAAACAGCCCGGCTTACCTGCCCCTTGTTACAGTTTTCCTGGCAGAGCTCTTCCACCGGACATACTGCAGCACAGGTTGCAGAGAATATATTTTTATCGTACAAAACCCGTTTCGCTCCCTTGATATCCCCGGTTTTTATCTTGTAGATAAAACTGGGAATATCAATCCCAGCAGGACAGTCATCCTGACAGGGAGGCTTATAGCACTTTAAACAATTAGCAGCTTCCAATAGAGCGGCTTCTTTGCTAAGTTTTTTTTCCTCAGCCATCAGCAATCCTCCTATCTCGTAAAATTTTGGGGCCAATTTCTTCCAACTTTACTTTCCTTTTAAATCACTGCCAGAAACGGGTAGGCGGGTAATCAACCTTCCCGTGATATTAAATATGGCGTTAACCACTGCGGGAGCAACCGGGGCTCCGGGCAGTTCTGCCATCCCCTTGGCCCCAAAGGGACCGTCAGGGTGGTTGTCTTCTACAACCAGAGAAATTACCTGGGGCATATCCCTGGCCCGCAGGAGTTTTAAACGGGCAAGGTTATTCTGGACCGGAAAACCATCTTTCAGGTAATAGTTTTCTCCCAGAACGTAGCCCAGTCCCATGGCAACACCACCCTGGATTTGGCTTTCAACCCCCTGGGGATTTACCTGTCGGCCCACATCATGGGCGGCAAAAACCTTGTGAACTTTTATTTTCCCCTTTTCTTCATTAACCTCTAAAACAACCCCGTGGGCTCCGAAACAGTAGGCAAAATGCAGGTGGTGTTTTTCCCTGGCGCTGGGTACTGCAGGAATATCTTCAAGGGGAAGGGGGTGAGTTTCGGGGGGCTGGTAATCATAATCGTGGCGGTTATTGGGGATCAGTTTGCCCAGTTCTTGCAGGCTCATAACTTCCCCTCCAGTTGATTTTTTAATAAAACCCCTCCCGTTAAGCTCCAGGTCCTCGGCTTTTATCCCGGTTTTATCAGCGACAACCCCGGACAATTTTTCTTTAAATTCACGGGCGCAGCCCGCCACAGAATTACCGCTCAAAAATATCATCCGGGAGGCCGTCGTTACTCCAACATCCGGGGTCAATGCGGAATCCGCGGAAACAACTTTGATATCTCGGAAAAAACAATTCAAAACTCCCGAAACAATCTGAGCCATGGCGGTATCTGAACCCTGGCCCGAATCCACGCAGCCCACAAAGAGGGTAAAGGTTCCATCGGAATTGAGCTGCAGGCCGGAACCCGTTTTTTCGGGTAAACCTGCTCCCATCCCCACATTTTTATAGCCCCCGGCAATTCCAAATCCAATCTTCCCTCCAATCTGGGGTTCGGGAAGCTTTTCCTTTTCCAATGCTTCTTTTAATTTAAGCAGGCATTCTTTAAAGCCAACTCCTCCCCCAAGAATATGGCCAGTTATTGTCGCTTCGCCTTTCTGCAAGGCATTTTTCAGCCGGAATTCCAGGGGATCCATCTTTAACTCCCGGGCCAGGCGGTCCATCTGCAGTTCAGCTCCGAAATTCACCTGGGGACTGCCGAAACCCCGAAAAGCCCCTCCCGGAGTATTATTGGTGTAAACGGAAAAGGTCTGGACCCGGACATTGGGAACCACATAAGGACCCAGGGCAAAAGCGGTGTGCCGCAGGGCAACAGGTTCTCCCAGGGAAGCATAGGCCCCGGTATCACTGTATATTTTAACCTCTCCTGCTATTATTTTTCCCTCTTTGCTAACTCCAGTCCGGTAAAACATCCTGGCTGCATGACGCTTTGTGGACATCCTGATTGTTTCTTCCCGGGAAAGAATAATTTTAACGGGTCTCCCGGTAAGCATGGCTCCCAGGGCACAGTGAATCTGGACAGTAGGCTCTTCCCGGCCTCCGAAAGCACCTCCAGTTTTTGTGGTAATAACCCGGACTTTTTCCAGGGGAAGGTTCAGGCTTGCAGCAATCATTTCCCGGAACTGATGCGCTCCCTGGTTCGGACACCAGACAGTTATTTTTCCATCGCTGTATTCGGCGAGTCCTCCATCGGGTTCCAGGTAAGCGTGTTCACCGAAAGGTGTTTTGTATTGACCTTCCACGACTATATCTGCTTTTTCCATGGCCTCTTGGGGTGAACCCTTTTTTATATTTAATTCGGTAAGAATGTTGCCTTCTGCGTGGATTTTTTCCGCATTTTCCTGCAAGGAATCTTCGGGCCTGTAATAAGCGGGGAGTTTTTCATACATAACCTTTATCCGGGCAGCGCCTTCTTCTGCCGCGGCCTTGCTTTCGGCTAAAACCAACGCCACCGGATCACCCGTATAGCGGACTTTATCCCCGGCCAGGACGGGCTGATGGGTAATTTTTAACCCAAAAGAATTCCTGCCTGGGATATCTTCTGCAGTAAGGACTTTAACAACTCCCCGAACCTGCAGGGCTTCTTCGAAATTTACCTGAACCACTCTGGCGTGGGGTTCCGAGCTGAGATGTAGCTTCCCGTAAAGCATGTTTTCTCTGTATAGATCATCGACGTAAAAGGGTTCTCCTCTTGCTTTGGCCACAGCGTCGTTTTTGATAACATTTTCCCCGACCCGGGAAATGATATCTTTTTCCTCTTCCTCTTCCTCTCTCTTTTCCCGGAGATAACGGGCTCCGAACCTGACGGCTTCCACAATCTTAATATAGCCAGTACACCGGCAGAGATTGCCCTGCAGGGCCTTTTTAATTTCATCTTCTGTGGGATCAGGTTGCCTGTCCAGAAGGGCTTTTGCCGACATGATCATCCCGGGGGTGCAGAATCCACATTGAATAGCACCGGTTTTAGCAAACGCAATCTGCAGGGGGTGGAGTTCTGAATTCCGGGAAAGGTTTTCAATTGTTTCCACGCTTGCCCCTCCCAGGTCGGTCATCTGCAGACGGCAGGCAAGTCGGGCTTTACCATCTACAATAACAGTGCAGGCCCCACAGTGTCCCTCTGAGCAACCATCTTTTGTACCCAGGAGTTTCAATTCATCCCGCAGGTATTGCAAAAGGGTCCTGGTTTCACCCTGCGGGATTGTTTGCTCAAACCCATTAACCTTGAAAATATTGTCGCCGGGCAATCCAATCACCTTCTTTAGGGGTTTTTGCTTTCTCGGGACTGCAGTGCCTGCAGAATTTCATCGGGAGTAACCGGTGTTTGGTAAAACCTTACTCCCGTAGCGTTGTAAATCGCGTTAATTATCGCTGGCGCCGCTGGCAATAGTGCGGGTTCGCCAATTCCCTTTGCCCCATAGGGTCCAGCTGCATCACCGCTTTCCACAATATCAGTAATTATCTCCGGCATATCCAGGGAAGTGGGAATCAGGTAGGTTGAAAGGTCAGCGTTCCTGGTAATACCATTTTCGATAACCTGTTTTTCCATCAGAGCCATACCCAGGCCCATAACTGTTCCTCCCTCACTCTGCCCTTCAACACCAACCCGGTTGATTACCCTCCCCACATCGGGGACTGCAACAACCCGTAAAACTTTTGTTTCTCCGGTATATTTATCAATCTCGACTTCAGTAATGTGGGTGTTGAACGCGTAGGCAACATAAACCAGTCGGCCCTGCCCTGTTGCTTCCTCAGGAACATCGGTCCTGGGGAAATAGCATCCCTCAGCCTGGAGAGGATCTCCTTTTTCCCTTGAAATTCTGGAAAGTTCCGCCAGGGATAGTCTGGTTTCTGTGCCCTGCAACACGACTTCTCCGTCCTTTACCAAAAACTGGGGGTGATGTTTGGAAAGTTCCAGAGAAGCCCTGTGGTAAATCTTCCCTAAAAGCTCTTCTGCAGCCAGTTTCGCCGCATTTCCAGAAAATATTGTCTGCCGGGTTGCCGAGGTGGACCCCGCGTTTCGGGTTGAGTGAGTATCTCCTGGAGCCATTTCCACAAGGTCCATCGGAATATCCAGAACTTCAGCCACAATCTGGCAGATCACGGTTAAAATCCCCTGCCCTACATCAGCGGCAGCAGAATGGACCAGGATCTTACCCTCATCGGTTACTTCCAGGTCAACTATAGAATGATCCGGAAAACCTTCACCGTAACCACAACCAAACATGGAAGAGGCAACTCCCACTCCGCGGATTTTGCCATTAACCTCTTTACTGCGCTGTCCGGGCTCATATCCGAATATTTCTGCAGCTTTATCCAGGGTTTCTTTGATCCCCACACTTGTGGTTAGGATCTGTCCATTGGGAGTTATCGAGCCCAGTTCATAGGCATTTTCCCGCCGGAACTCCAGGGGATCCATACCCAGCTCCGCAGCGATACAATCCATCTGGGTTTCATAGGCGAAGGCCGCCTGGGTTGCCCCAAAACCCCGCATTGCGCCAGCATAAGTATTGTTGGTATAAACCGTATAGGAGACTCCCCTCAGGTGAGGGACGTTGTAGGGTCCCGTGCACATATAGAGAGCCTGGTGAACTACAGCTGACCCGGTTGAAGCATAGGCACCCGTATCTCCAATAACTTCTGCTTCCCAGGCGGTAATGGTACCGTCATTTTTCACCCCGGTCTTGTAGCGGAAAATAATGGGGTGCCGCTTATTCTGGGTAATCATCAGTTCTTCCCGGGTCATTTCCATCTTGACGGGTCGCCCGGTTAAAATGGCCATCAAACCTATAATAATGTGGACGGAAACATCTTCCCGTTTTCCAAAAGCTCCTCCGATCGCGGGCTGAATGATCTGAACCTGTTCGGCCTTCAGGTTAAGAGCCTGGGCTACATCGGCCTGAATATCATGCAGCCACTGTGTAGCCACCCACATGGTGCAAACCCCGGTTTCCTTGTCATATTTTGCGACCCCTGCCTCGGGCTGCAGGGCAACGTGTTCAACATGGGGAGTTCGAATTTCGTTTTCAATTATTTTGTCTGCCTCGGCAAAACCTTTTTTGATATCCCCTCTTTCCAGCCGATGGGAGCAGAGCAAGTTCCCTGGGTTCAGGCCAGGTTCACAGTTTTCTTCCCTGGGCTCGTGAATATAAGGAGCTTTCTTGTCCATGGCCTGGAGTGGATCCGAAAGAACTTCCAGGGGCTCGTAATCAACTTCGATACTATCCAGGGCCTGCCGGGCTATGGTAGGTGTCTCCGCTGCAACTATCGCCAGGGCATCTCCCATGTACCGAGTCTTCTCCCGGGCAAGAACTTCCTGGTCCTTGAAAATCATGCCGAAGTTTTTTACCCAGGGAATGTCCCTGGCGGTTATGGCCATTACAACTCCGGGTATCTTGCGGGCTTTGCTTACATCCACGGATTTAATTCGGGCATGGGGATGAGGAGCACGCAGGACCTTCAAATAAAGCATGTCTTCCAGGTAAAAATCAGCAGAATAAAGTGCTTTCCCCGATACCTTATCCCGGGCATCAACCCGGTCAACCCTCTGCCCAACAAATTTATTTACCATGCTCATCCCTCCCTTCGCTGAAGAATTCAATTGCTTCTACTATTTTAACATAGCCCGTGCAGCGGCAAAGATTTCCCGAAATTCCTTCCTTAATTTCCTCCCTGGGGGGGTGAGGATTTTTGTTCAGCAGATTATAGGCAGACAAAAGAATTCCGGGAGTGCAGTAACCACATTGTACTGCTCCTTTTGTAATAAAAGCTTCCTGCAGGGGATGCAGAGCTTCAGGAGAACCCAGCCCTTCAATGGTTGTGATTTCCCGGCCCTCTGCCTGGGGAGCAAGAACCAAGCAGGAATTAACAGTTTTCCCATCCATAATTACCGTGCAGGTCCCGCATTCCCCCTTGCCACAACCTTCCTTGGTGCCAATCAACCCCAGTTCATCCCTTAAAAGGTCCAGCAACCTGGTCGCAGCTTCTACTTCCAGGGAATGTTCTTTCCCGTTCACTTTCAAATTCACTTTTACTTTAGCCATTTTCACTCACCCCTTCTTGGGAGAGAACTTCCTGCAAACCTTTACGGAGGAGGTTGCCCAGGACCCTGGCCCTGTAGTCTCCTGTCCCCCGGATATCATCTATTGGGCTTGCTTCTTTTTCTAACCGGCCTGCAGCATTTTCCAGGGGAAGGTTGTCCAATTTTTGGCCCTGTAAAATCTTCTCTGTTTCACGAGCCCTGAGAGGAACTGGAGCAACCGAGCCAGCGGCGAGGCGGACTTCTTCAACCTTTCCATCCCTACAACTGAGGGCAATAGCGAGGCTGGCCACGGCAATCGCCAGGGCCCTGCGCTGCCCAACTTTCAAGAAGGTGCCCCGGAAATCACCCCCGGGAATACTAAATTCTACACCGGTAATAATTTCATCAGAATTTTTCCTCGTCTTCCCGGGTCCGGTAAAAAACTCATCGAGGTTAAAGGATCTTTCCCCATCCGGACCTGACAGCATTATCCGGGCTCCCAGGGCAATGAGCGGGGGAGCCAGGTCAGCAGCGGGAGAAGCATTGGCCATATTTCCACCCAAAGTTCCCTGATTCCTGATCTGTGGAGCCCCAACACTTTTTGCAGCCCTGCAAAGAAGGGGAACCGTTTTCTGCAGGTCTGAGTTGCGGTAGATATCTTCATGGGTTGTTAATGCCCCGAGGAATATCTTCTCCTCTCCAATCTCCATTTTTTTCAATTCCTCCATGCGGGAAATATCGAGAACCTTTCCCATTTTTTCCCGGGCATCAAAATACTCGACTAAAAGATCAGTTCCCCCGGCAAGGATTAAATAAGAAGAATCTTCCCCCAAAATTTGCAGGGCTTCCTTCAGTGAATCCGGGGCGCGATACCCCAGATCAATTAGCATCAACATCAGCCTCCTTTTCTTCTCTGGGAATAATTAGATTTAGCAGGCAGGTAACAATTGCAGTTGTAGCAATGGGCTGCTCAAAAATACTGGCCACGACAGCGGGAAGCTGTCCTGTTGCTTCTGGAACGTACTGAACTCCCATCCCCAGGGCCAGGCCAATTGAGAGAATAAATATGTTTCTCTCGGTTAGGGCTCCCCAGGCGACAATCCTGATCCGGGAAGTAGTCACAAGGCCGAACATGGCAACAGTTGCCCCTCCCAGGACCGGACGCGGCATTACACTTACCAAAGCCCCGATTTTGGGTAAAAAACCAAGGACCAGGAGGATGGTTCCACAGGCCAGTCCTACAACCCTGCTGCCGATCCGGGCCAGGTGAATTACTCCGATGTTCTGGGAGAAAGTAGTGTTGGGCATAGAGTTAAAGATAGCCGCAATAGCCGAGCCAACACCATCGGCAAGGACACCTCCCCGGAGCCGCCTGCTATGTAACTTTCCGGTAACCGGTTCCCCAGAGGCTTCTGCAGTTGCAGTCAGGTCACCTATGGTTTCTATTGAGGTTATAAAATAGGCTACTATCCAGGGGATGACGGCAGTCCAGCTGAAACTCAGGCCATACCCAACCGGCCTGGGAAGGGTCAACCACCCCGCCTCAGTCACTGGTCCAAAGTTAACCAGCCCCAGGGGTCAGCTGACCAGGTAACCAACAATGATACCCACTGCAACTGCACCTATCCGGGCCAGTCCTCGCCCAAAACGGTTGAAATAAATGATTATCGAGAGAACAAAAAGGGCCAGGATAATGTTGCGGGGGCTGGCAAAATCAGCCGAACCTACTCCACCCAGAAAATCATTCATCCCCGAACCAATAAGGCTGAGTCCAATCATCATTACAACAGGACCCGTAACGACCGGAGGAAAAATTCTGCGGGCCTGTTCGACAAACTTAGAAAGGACCATTTCCACGGGTGAAGTAATAAGGGCCATCCCAAAAATAAGCGGTAAGCCTCCTGCCAAACCTGCAGAAATGGCCGGTGGCAAGAAAGTAAAGCTGGTCCCGTGAACACCCAATAGCCCCGACCCAATTGGGCCCAGGGTTTTTATCTGCAGCCAGGTAGCAATCCCCGATGCAATCAGAGCCATTGATACGATAAATGACGTTGTTTCAGTATCAAGTCCAATCGCACCTGCAACGATAAGAGGTGGAGTTATTATTCCCACAAACATTGCCAGCATGTGCTGCAGCCCCAGGAGTATAGTTTCCACAAGAGGCGGTCTATCCTCGAGCTTGTAAAGCACTATAGCCTTTTCTTCAAGCTTTTTTTTCCTCCATTAATCACTTCTCCCTTTTAGATTTCCTCCCAGACCCGTTGAGCCCTTTCCCGGGCTCTCCGGAATATTTTTTCCTCGTCCAGACCAACAAGTTCCCTATTCTCCAGGAGAACCCTCCCATCAACCAGGGCGGTTTCCACCATCCGACCCGACATTCCCATGAGGATATGCATGTAAAAGTTATCGCTGGTAAGGGGAGTTCGCGGTTTGTAATCAAGGATAATTATATCTGCCCTGTTTCCAGGTGCAATTACACCAATTTTCTGCTTGAACTGGCGTTCAACAATCTCAATATTATTGGCAAAAGCTATTTCCTGGATTTCTCCCCAGGCTGCAGAAGGATTGCCCTCCCCATGTTTGTGAAGAAGGTTGGCTACCTTAATGCCTTCAAACATGTCTGTAGTGTAGCCATCAGTACCCATCCCAACCAAAAGCCCTTTTTCCAGCATTTTTAAAACCGGGGCCCGGCCAACAGCATTGCCCATATTCGATTCCGGGTTGTGAATTACTGCAGAATCCCTTTCCCAGAGAATGTCCATTTCCTCTTCGTCAATATGCACTCCATGGATGGCCAGGCTTAAATCATTCCACACTCCCCATTTATCAAGCCTTTTTACCACGGGCACTCCATGTTTTTCCATTGAAGCTTCCCGGTCCGCTTTCCCCTCGGCAGTATGAATATGGAAACCAATATTTCTATCACCTGCTGCCTCCCGGCATTTTCCCAGTGTTGAATCGGAAAGAGTAAAAGAAGCGTGCAACCCAAAGGAAGGAGCCAGCAATGGGTTTTTTTCCGCCTGGCAGCGGTCAAAAAAGCGAATATTTTCTTCGATTCCTTTTTGGGTAACTTCTTCTCCATTCCTGTCCGACACTTCAAAGGCCAGGCTGGCTCTCAATCCCAGCTCCGTGCAGGCCCTGGCAATCTGGTCAAGAGACCCGGTTATTGCTCCAGGCCCGGCGTGATGGTCCAAAAAGGTAGTCGTTCCATTTTTTATTCCTTCAATAGCCGCAACCAGAGCGCTGTAGTAAATATCTTCTTCCTGCAAAACCTTGTCCAACCGCCACCAGAGCTTCTCCAGGATCTGGGTAAAATGCTGGGGAGGGCTTGTTTTTAAGTCCATTCCCAGGGCAAAGGAACTATAGAAATGCATGTGGGAATTGATCATACCCGGCATCACAACTTTATTTTTCGCCTCAATAAATGAAGCCTGGGGATAACGCTGTTTCAACTCATGGGTGGGACCAATTTCCTGGATAACCCCATCTCGGACAGCAATTCCTCCATCCTCCAGCAGGGGGTGATCGGGATCATGGGTAATAACCGTTCCATTTCCAATTATCAGCATAATATCACCCTTTCTCAAGCATGGCCCGGGATTGTTCGGCTGCTTCCCGGTTTAACTCTGCCTCGTCAAAATCTTTTAATCTTCCCTGTTGAACCAGGACCTTTCCCCCTACAACTGTAAGGTCAGCCTGAAAACTATCCCCACAGGTAAGAAGAGCTGTTACCGGGTCCGTCTCCGCCCCGGCATAGCCGACTCTCCTGCGATCAACCATAAATAGATCTCCAGCCTGACCCGGAGCAAGGCTTCCCAGGTCCGGTCGGCCCAGAAGTTCCGCCCCGCCGCGAGTTGCCATTTCTAACACCTGCCGTGAGCTCATAGAATCTATGCCCCAGTAAAGCTTGTGTAGGAGAAGAGCACTTTTCATTTCAACCAGCATGTTGGATCCATCATTGGAAGCGCTCCCATCAACAGCAAGGCCAACAGGGATTCCTTTTTGGAGCATCTCAGGAACCCGGGCGACTCCGGAAGATAATTTCTGGTTGGATACCGGACAGTGGGCAACACCGGTTTTGGTCCTGGCCAGGACCTCCAGCTCATCATCTGAGAAATGGATACCATGGGCATACCAGACGTCCTGTCCCAGCCAGCCCATCTTTTCCATGAATTCCAGGGGCCTCATGCCCAGTTCCTTCTGGCAGTAATCGTCTTCATCCCTTGTTTCAGCAAGGTGTGTATGGCACCTGACCCCGTATTGCCGGGCCAGCACAACAGTCTCCCGGAGGAGTTCAGGGGTTACTGAAAAAGGAGAACAGGGTGCTAGGACAATCTGGCACATCGAATAGGGGCTGGGGTCGTGGTATTTTTCTATCAGCCGGAGAGAATCATCGAGAATTTCGCTTTCCTTCTGCACCACTTCCCGGGGGGGTAGTCCTCCCTCGTCTTCCCCGCGGGACATGCTCCCCCGGCAGGGATGGAAACGGACGCCCATTTCCCGGGCAGTTTCAATCTGGTGATCTATCAGGCGGGTGTCCTGCCCCTGGGGAAAAACATAGTGGTGGTCGCTGGCAGTAGTACAGCCGCTTTTTAAAAGTTCTGCCAGGGCAACCCTGGTACTGGCTACAACTCCCCGGGAAGTAAGCCGGGCCCAGAGCGGGTAAAGAGTTTTCAGCCAGGGGAAAAGTTCTGCACCCTGGACTTCCCCCAGGCAACGGGTTAGGGCCTGATAGAAATGGTGATGGGTATTTATTAATCCCGGGAAAACCCATTTATCCCCTGCATCTATAACCTCCCAGCCGGGCTGAGCTTTAATCCCTTTTTCCAGCCTGGTGACGATACCATCTTCAATTAAAAGGCTATAACCTTTTAGCTCTCTCCGCTTTTCATCCATTGTAACCAGGTAATCTATATTTTCCAGTAAGAGTGTACCCACAACTTTCCCTCCTTGATTTCAACGCCGGCCTTTTAACAACCGACCTCCAGAAGCTTTTCCAGTAAAAACTCCGTCCCGAACCTTTACTTCACCCCTGAGCATTGTAAGCTTAACCTTCCCTTTTATCTCCAATCCAGAAAAAGGTGAATAACCAGCTTCAGAGTGAAGGTCCTCATCTTTTAAAACCCACTGGGGCCGGGGATCATAAACTACAAGGTCGGCATCCGAACCTATTTCCAGGCTACCTTTATGGGGGTAAAGTCCGAATATTTTTGCGGGATTTTCACTTAAAACCTGGACCATCCTTTGAACGGAAAAACGGTTTCCCTCAACTCCGTAGGAATAGGTTAAGGGGAGCAGGGTTTCCACCCCCGGTATTCCCGGAAGAACCTCCAGTGCATTTTCAGCGGTAAGTTTGCGTTCTTCGGTAAAAGCACAGTGGTCAGTTGCAACAACATCAATACTTCCTCCTGCAAGTCCCTTCCACAAACATTCCTGATCCGCTCCCCGGCGTAAAGGTGGAGTCATCATATTCTTCGCAGCCCGGGGATAATTGAAGAGGTTCTCATCGAGAAGAAGGTAATGCGGTGTAGTTTCACCAAGCATGGGCAGACCCCTATCCCTGGCCTCTGCCAGGACTTCCCAGGCTCCGCTGGTAGAAATGTGAACAATATAAATCGGGCAGCCGGTTTTTTCCACCATTCCCCTGAGCCACTTGACTGCCTCAACTTCAGATTCTGCCGGTCGGTGCCGGGAATGATACTTAAAATCTAAAAGCCCTGCCTTCCGATAGCTTTCAGTTTTATCTTCGACTATAGAATTATCCTCGGCATGAACAGTTACCAAAAGCCCGATTTTCTTGCATTTTTTAAGGATATCGGGCCAAAGGTTTTCCTTCAGCATATAGCCGACTTCGGGATAGGTTGTAAATAGTTTAAGGGATGTAATTCCCATGGAAACAAGCTCTTCCAGTTCGGGCAAACGATCAGTTGTAAAATGTTTATTTAAAACCAGGTGAAAGTGGTAATCAACCGGGCATTGGGAAAAGACTCTTTTTCTTTTTTCAATGCCTTCTCCAATTGGCTTTTCCGGAAGGAAATCGGCGTAGTCAATTACTGTTGTAACTCCTCCCCATAGGGCTGAAACCCCACCTGCATGGGGATCATCATCGCTTACCGCCCCCCGGGCTTCCAGCGAAAAATGGGTGTGGCTATCAATAATTCCTGGAAGAAGATAACAGCCTTCCAGGTTGTAAACTTCTTCACCGGGACGGGGCTCAAGTTCTTTACCGACTTCGGCAATCTTTTCTCCCACAACCCGAAGATCTCCTTTTTGGGTTTTGCTTCCACTCACAATTTTGCCGTTTTTAAAAAGCATTGCGGTCATCACTTCCTTTAGAAATGGGGTGGAGTTATTGAAGAAACAAAAACCAGTTCGTCTTCACCAACATTGGTTATCTTGTGCGGAACAGAAGCGTAATAATAAATACTATCCCCCTCTTCAAGATTGTAAACCTTTTCCCCAATCTGAATTTCCATCTTGCCCTTTATAACCAGCGTGCATTCTTCCCCATCATGAGCCAGAGGTTCGGGACAGGTAAAAGAACCAGGAGGTATCCGACCTTCCAGGACTTCCATCTTGCGGTTCAGGTCGGGAGAAAGGAGCTCAAAAGTTAACTTGTATTCTGGAAAACGCAGGGTTTTTCGCTTTTCCCGCCGGACCACGGGGTCATATTCGTGGGTATCGATCAGGAAATAGAAAATTGGGACTTCCAGGACTCTGGCGATTTCCCTGAGGGAAGTGATAGAAGGCTCCACGAGGTTTCGTTCAACCTGGGATAAAAAGCTGGAGGTTTTACCAATCTTTTTGCTTACATCCTGCAGGCTCATCCCTTTTTCCCGTCTCTTTTCCCTGATCTTTTCCCCCAGGTGTCCATTTCTCATTGTTCTTTCAATCCCTCCTTACTTACTACTTCTTCCATGCGGGCCAGATCAGGAGGCAGTTTGTAGGGCTCCCCTGCAGCTTTGCGGGCGCTGTCAATGTCCTTCAAACCGTTCCCGGTTATAATTACTGCAACTTTTTGGCTTTTTCCGATAAGTCCTTCCCGGACAGCCCGCCTAATTCCCGCGAGTCCCGCTACACCTGCGGGTTCTCCAAAAATTCCACTTTTACGTCCAAGAAGCCTCATCATCTCCAGGATTTCCTCGTCGGGAACGTTAACCAACACGCCATCAGTTTCCTTGATGGCCCGGATCGCCTTTCTCCAGTTGCGGGGGTTACCCACCGCGATACTGTCGGCAAGGGATTCTTCAGCACAGACCTGCAGGGGTTCGCTCTGTTCCCAGGCCCTAGTAATAGGGGCGCAGCCCGCAGCCTGAACCCCGAGCAGGCGGGGCTTATTTTCAATAAAGCCGAGTTCCTGGAGATCACGCAGAGCTTTTCCGGCTCCCGCAATTGTACAACCATCCCCAACGGTTAGGACAATCCAGTCCGGCAGCTTCCAATCAAGCTGTTCGGCAAGTTCTAGGACTGCCGTTTTCTTTCCTTCCATCAGGTAGGGATTTATGGCTGCATTGCGGTTATACCAGTTCCAGCGTTTGATCGAAGATGCGGACAGGTCGTAAGCCTCACTGTAACTGCCCTGGACAGAAATAACCAACGCTCCAAAAATCATGAGCTGCGCAACCTTGCCGGAAGGGGCTCTCTTGGGAACAAATATTACTGCCTGGAGCCCATTTGCAGCAGCGTTTCCCGCCAGGGAGGAAGCAGCGTTACCCGTGGAGGAACAGGCCACAATTTCCCTGCCTGCTTCCCGGGCTTTAACCACTGCCAGGGAAGAAGCCCTGTCTTTTAAGGAACCAGTGGGGTTAAGTCCATCATCTTTTATCCAGACTTCTGTTAAGCCCAGTTCGGTCCCGAGGACCCTGTTCTGATAAAGGGGGGTACCGCCCACCCTGAGAAGTGGGCGGATGGTCTCCGGATTTACAGGCAAAAGGGGTAAATAACGCCAGTGGCTGGGCTCCGGATTATCAGCCAGCTTTTTCCTGCCCCAATTCCTGCGAATGAGATCATAATTGTACTCAACTTCCAAAAGCCCCCTATCACCGCATTCGGAACAGAGGTAACGGTCGGGTTCGGGTGAATAACTTTTACCGCAGTTTGTACAGCTTAAACCCTGGACATATTGCATATTATCCCCTTCCTTACAGGAGACCGGTCTCCCTGTTAAATTCGTTTATGGCCCGGTCAATTTCTTCGGCCTGCTGGCGAAATTCGTTCCAGTAATTGTCATAGTCGTACCACTGGGCATTCAGCTCATCCAGCTCTCTTCCCTGTTGTTCGATCCAGGTAAAATATTTGAGCTGGTGGATTCTCTTTTTTCCGATATAGGTCATTTCTTCCAGAAAGTCGGTTCCCAACCCCTGCAGGTTCCGGTGATAGGCAATAGCCGCAGCTTCGGCGTCGAATTCACCATCTTTTTCCTGCATTTCTTCAAGGCGAGACCTGTAAAGCTCCATGGAATCTGTGAAAACGGTCATAATTATATCCTGCCCTCCGAGTTCATAATACTTGGCCATTTTAATTGCCCCGGCCAGGTTGGCCACGCCGGAAACTCCTAATAGGTCCAGTTTTGCAATGATCTTCGGGGAAACCCCCTGTTTTTCCAGGTAGCGTTTGCCTTCCTCCTCATTGAAAAGTCGAACCGCGGCCATAACATCGTTGTCATCTATACCTAAAACCATGTCGGTATTGCGGGCATTATGGATCCAGGGAACGTGCTTGTCCCCAATCCCTTCCAGGCGGTGATCCCCATAACCATTCTGGAGAAGTGTGGGGCACTGCAGTGCTTCTCCCACCGCCAGGCGGCTCTCAGGGTAGATTTCTTTGAGAAACTCCCCTGCCCCCATGGTTCCTGCTGAACCGGTTGTGAGAACCGTTCCCGCAAAGCGGTCTTCCGGGCCCATCTCACCCCGGAGGACTTCGGCCATGGCATTTCCAGTTACTTCATAGTGCCAGAGATGATTACCCAGCTCTTCAAACTGGTTAAAGATAACCACATTATCCCGGGTTTGGCGAAGTTCCCAGCATTTATCAAAAATCTCCTTAACATTGCTCTCCGTTCCTGGAGTCCCTATTACCTCTCCGGCTATCCGGGAGAGCCATTCGAATCTTTCCCTGCTCATACCTTCGGGAAGAATGGCAATGGATTCGCAGCCCAGAAGCTGGGAGTTGTAGGCTCCTCCTCGGCAGTAATTTCCGGTTGAGGGCCAGACAGCTTTTTCCCTTGTCGGATCAAACTGCCCCGTAATCAGGCGGGGGACCAGGCAGCCAAAAGTGGCGCCCACCTTATGGGTTCCGGTTGGAAACCACTTCCCCACCAGCCCAATTATTCGGGCGGGCACACCGGATATTTCGGGAGGAATTTCCAGGTAATTGACGCCGCCGTAAAGTCCTCCTTCGGCTATGGGCTCGTTTTTCCAGGTAATCCGAAACAGGTTAAGGCTGTTAACATCCCAGAGCCCAACTCCGCGCAGCTTTTCCTTAATCTTTTCGGGAATCAATTCCGGATTTTTCTGCTGGGCCAGCGTGGGAATTAAAACCTGTTTTTCCCGGGCCCTTTCAATAGCATTTTTCCGTCCTTCTGGATTAATAGTTAAATCGATTCTCATGGTCTACCTCCAATCGTCAGAGCCATAATGGCCTTGGCTGTGTGCAGGCGGTTTTCTGCCTCGTCATAAACAATTGACTGGGGTCCATCGATTACCGGATCGGTTACCTCGTTACCCCTATCAGCAGGGAGGGCATGCATGTAATAGGCGTTTTTGTCGGCCAGATCCATTCTCCGTTCATCACATATCCAGGCCTGGTTTTTCTCCAGGTTTTCTTTCATCTGGGCTTTTCCTTCTTCACTGTAGGGATCCTCAACTCCCAGGAAACCGCCCCAGCTCTTGGGAATTACAATCTGTGCGTCGGCAAAACCTTCGTCCATATCATGGGTTATTCTGAGCTTGCCCCCACTATCTTCTGCATTCTTTTTAGCCTGCTCCATAATGGGCCCCATCAGGGGAAACTCCCTGGGATAGGCGAAGGTAACATCCATGCCGTAGCGGGTGAACAGGAGGGCCTGGGTTTGAGGCACTGAAAGCGGCTTGGCGTGGCTGGTAGCATAAGCCCAGGAAATCGTAATTTTCGCGCCCCGGGGATCACCCAGTTTTTCCCGGATGGTCATCAAATCAGCCAGCCCCTGCAGGGGGTGGTAAAAATCGTCCTGCATGTTAATAATAGGAATATCAGAGTTTTCGGCCAGGGTTCTTAAGTACTTGTTTCCGATCCCATAATCACAGTAACGGATAGCAATTCCGTGCCCAAAGCGGGAAAGCACTTTGGCAGTATCCCGGGCAACCTCCCCGTGGGAAATCTGAAGCTTATCGGGAGTCAGGTCGTGGGCGTGCCCCCCCAGCTGAGTCATACCCGCTTCGATCGAGTTCCTGGTTCTGGTGGATTGTTCAAAAAACATCATGAAAAGAGTTCTTGCTCGCAGGATATGGTCAGTATACTCATTCTGGGCAAATTTCATTTTGAATTCCCTGGATAGTTCAAATGCCGTTTCCAGTTGATCCTTGGACCATTCCTGGGTAGTAATAAAATCTTTTCCTCTAAAAATGGTATTCATTAAAACACCTCCATTATTTTTCCCCTAAACCTGATGGGGTAAATGTGCGTAAAAGGCTGCAGCCTGCCAGAGATCCTCCACGGGAACCTGGTCATTAACAGTATGGGCATAAATTTCATTACCCGGGCCAAAACCAATACAAGGAATATCCAGAAGACCCATTATCGCAACACCATTGGTACTGAAATTCCACTTATCCACCTTGGGTTCTTTTTCGAATAATTCCTGGAAGGCTTTAACCGAGCTTTCAATTACAGGGTGTTGGGGGGGAACAACCCAGGTAGGATAATACTTTTCTGTTGGATAGACCAGGCCGGTATAGCTGGGTGTTTCGTAGTGAAGCATTTCCACCCTGGCTTCAGTTCCCGCTTTTTCAATTACCTCTTTAACCTGGCCAATTGCCAGTTCTTTATCTTCGCCATCTGTCAGGCGCCGGTCCAGGTAGGCAACAGTTCGATTGGGAACAGCATTCAGGCTGGGAGTTTCGTTGGTAATATGGGTCATGGTGATAGTTCCCTTTCCCAGAAACTCATCTACATGTAAGCGGGGGTTAAGTTCTTTGATCCCCTGGATTATGGGTCCCATTTTGTAGATCGAATTAATCCCCCGCTCGGGGGCACTCCCGTGACAGGAAACTCCTTCGGTAATAACTTTCATTTCCATCCTACCCCGCTGACCCCGGTATATGTTCAGGTCAGTTGGTTCGGTAACAACTACAAATTCAGGCTGTAGACCGCCCTCTTTAACAATATACTGCCAGCACAAACCGTCACAGTCCTCTTCCTGCACGGTTCCCACAAAATAAAGGCTAAAATCGTCGTGTAGTTTTAAATCTTTTATCGTTTTCCCGGCATAAACCATTGCGGCCATACCGCTTTTCTGGTCACAGGCCCCCCGGCCATAAACAATTCCATCTTCCATCTTTCCTGCAAAAGGATCCCACTGCCATTCATCCGGGTTACCTACTCCCACGCAATCAATGTGAGCATCGTAGGCAATTACCCTGGGTCCGGAACCAATTCGTCCCAGGATATTACCCATCGGATCAATGGTAACCTCATCAAAACCCACTTTCTCCATTTCCTCTTTTATCCTCTGGACCACTTCTTTTTCCTGGCAACTCTCACTGGGAATGGCGACAATATCCCGCAAGAATTGCACCATTTCCGGTTCGTAGCTTTTCACCCTTTCTTTAATTTTCTTTACTATCTCCTGCATCTCTTTTTGGGCCCCCTATTTAAAGTTATAGTTAATATTTAATATCAGACTTCAATAGAGATTAAATATTTCCTGCTCTTTTTTCAATTCTCTGTCAATTTAAATTTCTTCATTTTCCAACCTTTATTAACCCAAAAAGCCTTCAAAAAGAAAAAATCCCTGCCCGGGCAGGGAGAAAAAATATTTTTTAGATTTTTTTAGTTTCTATTGCAAACTGTTTTAATACCGTTAGCAGGTCCCGGGACAGGCCCTGCAAATCGTTGGGGAAGGACGCTAGCTCATCGCACGCCCGGGCCTTTTCTTCGGCATCACGTCTGACATTCTCTACCTTTTTCACTACCTCATCACTGGAAGCTGATTGTTCTTCTGAGGCCGCGGCAACTTTTCGGGCAAGATCTGCCATTTTTCCCACCATCCCGACCGCTTCCTCGGTATTGCTGGTCTGCTTTTCTGTACTGGAGGAGATGTGATCCCTGAAGGAATTAATTTTTTCTCTGGCCTGTTTAACCCGGAGGCTCTGATTATTCTGGCTTGAATATTCTGTGTTATTTCTCCCATCTTTTCCGTTACGTTATTAACCCCCTCGTGGATATTGCCGACGGCTTCTCCCGCTTCTGTTACAATCCCGCTGCCCTGTTTAACCCTGTCACTTCCCTTTCTGCTTGGCCAGCTCGATTAAAGTTCTTTCTTTTTTCCCACCGATCAAACTCCCCCACCTCCGGCTTTTCCTGGCCAGTCAATTATTTTTCTTCCTTTTCCCTTATCGGCAAAAAGGAAGGTAAGGTTAAGTTAAAATAAAAACTCCCCGGAAGGCGAGGATTGGGTTCCCAATCTAAAGACTCCGGGGAGAGCAAAATTTTTCTTTTTTATTCCATGCCAATTAGTTCTTTTAAAACTTCCCGATAAGGATCGATCCCTTCAATAAGGTGTTCCCTCCGCCAATCCACCTCATGGTGGGGAGCAATTCCCTGTCCAAATAGCTGGACCTCGCCATTCCGCCAGAAATCACCGAAGGAATAATTAACCTGCCCCTCGGAAATTCTCATGGAAAGAGATTCCCCTGCAGATCCAGCCGTGGGAAATCCAACTAGTGTAGCTCTTTCACTATCTTTAAAAGCGGCGATAAATAATTCCGCATTGCCCATATTAATCTTATCAACGAGGAGAATTACTTCCCCGGTAAAAACAGGTTCTCGGGGGTTGATATCATAGTAAAAAGTGGACCTCCAGGCTTTGTGAGGAAGGCGGGAAGGGTATTTTTCTTCTCCGTACTCTAACTCTTCGTTAAAAAATCGTCCCGCAATTAGCTCGGCAAGATAAAGACTTCCTCCCCTGTTTTCCCGCAGGTCAAGAACCAGGTAATCTTTATCCAGATATTGATTGAGGGCATTATCAAAATCTGCCAGCTGATCCGGTGCCAATTGGGTGAAAAACGTGTTGATTTCGATCAGGACGGCATTTTCCGCCAGCTCTTCCACAACAAGGTAAGAAGTTTGATTTTCCCCGTAATATTCATCGTCCCACTTAATATTCCGGGTAATTTCCTCTCCTGCAGGAGTTTCATAAACGATTTCTATTTCTTCCTCCGGTCCCAGGGTCAAAAGCCTGGAATAACTGTTATATTCCCGGAGTTGAGGCGAAGAGGCACGGAGTTCTTTTTCAGGTAGGGTTTGGATAAATTCCTCTACTTCCATACCTTCTCTTTTTATAATCCGGGCCCCCGGTTCCAACCCCTCGAAATTCGCTCCCGGCCTTACCCAGACAACAAGGGCCTGGTCATCAATCTTCCTCACCAGACCCAGCCAGCGATCTTCGGGAGGCAGATTATCGCTGAAAACTCCTACACCCGGATCTTTGAGTTCCCCCAAAAATTGTCGAGCCAGCGGGTAGAACTCATCGGGAAAACTGCTCCCGGCGAAAAGAGGACGATATTTTTCTTCGAGGGCATCCCAATCTACTTCATAAGCATAATTAGAACTTAAAATTCTGAACATGCGGTTAAAATTTGCCTCTGAAGTCCCTCTGATCGGCGGGAAAATTCCCAGGAGATAGAGTTGAATAATAATTAAAATTAACAGGACTCCAATTATACCCCTGCGCCCCTGGCGAAGGTTTTTTTCCAGGCGAGCAGCTTCTTTTTTCCTGCCAATAATGGAAAGGAATTTTTGCCTGGTGGTTAAAGATAGGTTTATTATTCCAACCAGGAGGCCCCCGAGAAATTGGACCAGGGAATTATCAATTTCCAGGGGCCCGAAAAATAAAAACCAGCCCAGGAGAAAACCAAGGAAAAAATGGAACCCAATAATAAAGCCGGTCTTAATTGCCTCTTTGCGGTTTTGGGCAAACCACTTGTTAAAACGCTTTTTTTCTTTTTCCGAAAACCTGTCAGTTATTTTCATTTTTCCACCTGCTTTTTTTGTTCTTCCTTTTTCTTCTTTGCGGGTTTTCTTTTTCCTTCTCCCCCGGCTAAATTGTTCTCTGTTTTTGCCGGGTAAAAGGCCCGAACAAATTAAAAAGGACCTCCCGGTCCTTTTTAATTCGCAGCCTCAACTCCCGATTGCCCCCGATTAAGGATGGGGCGTAAAAATCTTCCGGTATAGGATTCTTTTACCCGGGAAACTTCTTCCGGGGTACCTCTGGCAATAACGTAGCCTCCCTTTTCCCCGCCTTCAGGACCGAGGTCAATCAGGTAGTCGGCACTTTTAACCACATCAAGGTTGTGCTCTATTACCACCACTGTATTACCACCCTCCCGCAGCCGGGCCAGGACAGCGAGAAGGTTTTTTATGTCGGCAAAGTGGAGACCCGTAGTCGGTTCGTCCAGGATATACAGGGTTCGCCCTGTACTCTTTTTACAAAGTTCCGAGGAAATTTTTACCCGCTGGGCTTCCCCCCCGGAAAGAGTTGTCGCAGGCTGACCCAGCCGAATATAACCGAGCCCTACATCGTACATGGTTTGCAGCCGCCTTTTTATCGGGGGTATATTGCTGAAAAACTCCAGGGCTTCTTCCACAATCATATCCAGGACCTGGGCAATAGTTTTACCTTTATACTTGATCTCCAGGGTTTCCCGGTTGTAGCGGGCTCCACGACACACCTCGCAGGGAACGTAAACGTCGGGCAGGAAGTGCATTTCTATCTTGATTATTCCGTCCCCCCGGCAGGACTCACAGCGCCCTCCCTTTACATTAAAGCTAAACCTTCCCTTGTTGTAGCCCCTGCGCCGGGCTTCTGCAGTCTGGGAAAACAGTTCCCGGATATGGTCAAAAACTTTGGTATAGGTTGCCGGGTTGGAGCGGGGGGTTCTCCCGATAGGAGACTGGTCAATTGTAACAACCTTGTCCAGGTATTCCAGCCCTTCAATTCGGTCGTGATCTCCGGGCCTATCCAGGGAATTATAAAAGTGGCGCATCAGGGACCGGTGGATGATTTCATTTACGAGAGTCGATTTCCCCGAACCCGAAACCCCAGTAATACAGGTAAAGGTTCCCAGGGGAATGGCCACGTCTATATTTTTCAGGTTGTGCTGGCGGGCTCCTTTTACCTCCAGAAACTTTCCGTTGGGAAGGTACCTCTCACTGGGCACTTCGATCCGGGCCCGCCCCGCGAGATAATCTCCCGTTAGTGATTTGCGATTGCGAGTTATCTGATCAGGCGTTCCCTGAGCTACAATCTCGCCCCCGTGCCTCCCGGCGCCGGGACCAATGTCAATTACATGGTCGGCCGAGCGGATGGTTTCTTCATCGTGCTCCACAATTAGTACAGTGTTCCCCAGGTCCCGCAACTCCTTGAGCATATTGATCAGCCGGTTATTATCCCTTTGATGGAGACCAATGGATGGTTCGTCCAGGATATATAATACTCCCACCAACTGGGAACCGATCTGGGTGGCCAGCCGAATCCGCTGGGCTTCCCCGCCGGATAGGGTACCGGCTTTTCGACTCAGACTAAGGTATTCCAGGCCCACATTTAGCAAAAAAGATAGCCTGGTTTTTATTTCCTTAATTATTTCTCTGGCGACCATTTCATCCCGGGCTTTAAGCCGGAGTGAATCGAAGAAGGCAAAAGATTTATCCACTGACATCCGGGTAACATCCATAATGGATATTCCCCCCACAGTTACAGCCAGAGCCTCCGGACGCAACCGGTCCCCCTTGCAGCGCGGACAGGGATTCCTTTCCATGAACTGATCCAGAGAATCCTTTACTCCATCGGAACCTGTTTCATCGAGCCTGCGGCGCAGGTAATTAATAATTCCCCGGAAATAGGTGTTGTGCTGGCGGGTTCTCCCCCAGCGGTTAGTGTAGTGGAAAGAAACTTTTTCATCGACCCCATGGAGGAGTTTTTGCACTTTTTCCTCGGGAACATCCTTTAAAGGTGTTTTCATGGAAATCCCCAGGGCAGAGGCCGCGGCTTCCTGAAGTTGTTCAAAATAACGGCTTGAGGAATTGCGCCAGGGCCTGATGGCCCCCTGGACCAGGGAACGATCCAGGTCCAGGACAAGGTCCGGGGAAAATTCGTGCATTTCTCCCAGGCCATCACAATAACTGCAGGCTCCAAAGGGACTGTTGAAGGAAAACAGTCGGGGAGCCAATTCCTCAATATCTATTCCACATTTAATACAGGCAAACTTTTCGCTCAGGACAAGGTCTTCCTGTCCATGCCGGTCAATGATAACAATACCCTTGCCAATCTGGAGGGAAGTTTCCAAAGAATCAGCCAGCCTTTCCCGAATTCCTTCTTTTATTATTATCCTGTCAACCACTACTTCAATGGTATTCTTGATATTTTTCTCCAGTTTGATATCCTCATCGAGAGAAAGAACTTCTCCGTCAACTCGAACCCGGACAAAACCGTCCCGGCGGGCCTGGTCCAGAATCTGCTGATGCTCACCCTTCCTGCCCCGCACCAGAGGTGCCATAATCTGGATTTTAGTCTTCTGGGGCGTATCCAGGACCCTATCCACCATTTCATCAAGGGACTGGGAGGAAATGGGTTCCCCGCATTCAGGACAGTGCGGTTTACCAACTCGGGCATAAAGAAGGCGCAGGTAATCATAGATTTCAGTTACTGTTCCCACTGTTGAACGGGGGTTGCGGTGAGTTGTCTTCTGGTCAATGGAAATAGCGGGAGAAAGGCCTTCAATATAGTCAACCTTGGGCTTCTCCATCTGACCCAGAAACTGCCGGGCGTAAGCAGAGAGAGATTCAACATAACGCCGCTGTCCCTCGGCATAAATGGTATCAAAAGCCAGGGTTGTTTTCCCTGAACCGCTTATCCCCGTAATTACCACCAGTTGATTGCGGGGAATTACCACGTCTACATTTTTCAGGTTGTGCTCGGCTGCACCTCTGATTAAAATTCTATCTTTACCCGACTTCATGTGCCGTCAGCTCCTGTTCCAGTTCTTTAATTTCGTCTCTAATCTGCGCAGCCAGCTCAAATTCCAGCCGGTCCGCTGCTTCCTTCATCTCTTTTTCCAGCTCTATTATCAGTGCCCTGATTTCCCTTGGGCTTCTTTCTTTCTTTTCACCAGTATCTCTGGTCCTGTCTTCTCGCAGTTTATCAGCCACCATATCGACCGGGCGAATCACCTCTCGAACTGCCTTGATAATCGATTTGGGTTCTATTCCGTGTTTTTCATTAAATTCTTTTTGCTTTTGCTGGCGCCGCTCGGTTTCCCCTATTGCAGCTTCCATAGAAGGGGTTATCCGGTCCGCATACATGACCACACGGCCTCTTACATTCCGGGCCGCCCTGCCTATGGTCTGAATTAAGGCCCTTTCCGAACGGAGGTACCCTTCCTTGTCGGCATCAAGTATGGCAACCAGGGAAACCTCGGGTAGATCAAGCCCCTCCCGCAGGAGATTAATTCCTACCAGCACATCAAATTCCCCAAGGCGTAAATCCCGGATTATTTCCAGTCTTTCCAGGGTATCAATCTCAGAGTGCAGGTACCGGACTTTTATCCCCATGTCAGCAAGGTACTCGGTTAAATCTTCGGCCATCCTCTTGGTCAGGGTTGTAACCAGCACCCTTTCTCCCCTGCCGGTAACCTCCTCAATTTCGAAATAGAGGTCCTCGACCTGTCCGTTCACGGGCCGGACCAATACTTGGGGATCGACCAGCCCGGTGGGCCTGATAATCTGCTCTACAATTCGGGCGCTGTTTTTTTCTTCATATGGCCCCGGAGTCGCAGATACATACATGGCCTGGGGAACGATCCGGGCAAATTCCTGAAAATTCAGGGGACGGTTATCAAGAGCAGATGGCAGCCGGAACCCGTACTCCACCAGCTTTTCCTTGCGGGACCGGTCCCCCGCGTGCATACCACCGATCTGGGGGATGGTCATGTGGGATTCATCTATTATAACAAGAAAATCGTTTTCTGGGAAGTAATCCAACAGGGTGTGCGGTCTGCTGCCCGGGGAGCGGCCTGCAAGGTGCCGGGAATAATTCTCAATCCCGGTACAAAAACCCATCTGCTCCAGCATTTCCATGTCATACCGGGTCCGCTGTTCCAGGCGCTGGGCTTCCAAAAGCTTGTCCTGTTCTTTTAATTCAGCCAGGCGCTCTTCCAGTTCTTCTTCAATGGTTTTAAGGGCCCTTTTTATTTTCGCCTCGGGGGTTACAAAGTGAGATGCAGGATAAATGGTGATATGGTCAAGTTCTTCTAAAGCTTCCCCGGTCAGGGTATCCACCCTGACAATCCTTTCTATTTCATCCCCGAATAATTCTACCCTTAAAGCCCGGCTATCATAAGCGGGGAAAATTTCCAGGGTATCTCCCCTGGCCCGGAAACGACCGAAAGTCAAATCAAGATCATTGCGGGAATACTGCATAATTGTTAATTGCCGCAATATTTCCTCCCGGTCCTTTTCCATGCCTCGGGCCAGTTCGCACCTGAGGTCCAGGTAGTCTGTAGGCGAACCGAGACCATAGATACAGGAAACGGAAGCAACAATGATCACATCTCTTCTTTCCAGGAGCGAAGAAGTCGCTGCCAGCCGAAGCCTTTCAATATCTTCATTTATTGTAGCATCTTTTTCGATATAGGTATCGGACTGGGGGATATAGGCTTCGGGTTGATAGTAGTCGTAATAGGAAACGAAAAATTCTACGGCGTTATTGGGAAAAAACTCCCGGAATTCGCTGCAAAGCTGGGCAGCAAGTGTTTTGTTGTGGGCAATAACCAGGGCTGGCTTTTCCAGCCGGGCGATGGTATGAGCCATTGTAAAGGTTTTTCCCGATCCAGTAACTCCAAGTAAGGTCTGACCAAGGGACCCTGCCTGGAAACCCTCAACCAGCTCATCAATGGCCTTGGGTTGATCTCCCCTGGGGGCCATTTCGGTTCGTAAATTAAAAACTCCCAATCTTCTCACCTCTAAAATACGGACATACGTTCTATAGTATTATAACCCAAAAAGTTTTTTCCTGCAATCAAAAATTTAGAAAAAAAAGAGCCAGTATCAGCTCTGGCTCCTGTTTGTTTCCTTTTGAGCATCTTGAGATGCCAGTAATCCCCGGTAAAGTTTTTCCAGCCTGAGTCCCATTTCCACCGAGGAAAGGGAACGGGCTTTTTCCCCGGCATTTGCTCTCAATTCATCCCGATACTGAGGGTTTTCTAAAATCTGGAGCAGACCCTGTTTAAAACTCGTTTTATTGGGTTGAACAAGGATCCCGTCTTTACCAGAGTCAATTACCGTGGAAGGCCCCTCTCTATTCATCGCAACAACAGGCAGGCCTGCTGCCATGGCTTCAAGAATCACGAGTCCCTGGGTTTCTGTAACAGATGGAAAAACAAAAACATCTGCCCCCAGGTAATAGTCGACCACCTTGCGGGGACTAACTACTCCAGTAAAAATAATCCTGTGTTCCAGGTCCCAATCGTTGACCATCCGCCTGAATTGCTTTTCATCAGGCCCTCCACCAACCAGGAGGAGATACAACCGGGGATTTTTTTTCATCAAATCCCTGACCACTTCCAGGAGAAATGGGAGGTTCTTTTCTTCTCCCAGCCGCCCCACATAGAGAAGAATTTCATCTTCCTTCTGGAATCTGTACCTCCGGCGCAGCCAGTTCGTGCTTCCATCCCTGAACTTATCCAGTTCTACACCCGTAGGAATTATTTCTATAGGTGTAGTAATACCCTCGCGCTCAAGCATTTTTTTTACGTATTCCGTTGGGGCGATTACGGCATCACATCGCTGGCAAAAATCCCGGGTGAGTTTTATTGTTACCCTGCGAGCAGTTTTGCGGGCGAAGGGAACGTAGTGGACATACTGCTCATACTTGGTATGATAGGTAAAAACAAGAGGAAGCTCTAGTTTCTTGGCCAGGGCGGAGGCTAAACGTCCCATCAGGAAGGGTGAGTGCGTATGGATGATATCCAGGTCCAGGTTTTCGATTGTTCCCGTTAATTTAGGCATATAGGGAATGGGCAGGCGAAAACCCGGTGCATTGGGCGTGGGCACCGAGGGAAAGCGGTAAACAAATTTTTCTTCTTTGCTGTCATAATAGTCTGGGGCAAAGATATAAACCTCGTGGCCCAGACTCCGCAATTCCCTGCTAAAAAGGTCAATGGAGCGGACTACCCCGCTTATATATGGGTAATAACTCTCGCTAAAAAACCCAATTCGCACCGGCCTACCTCCTGTCCCTCGTTTATTTATCAGAAAGGAACCCAATCGCTTCTTCCAGTTGTTTATCCTCCTCAAGGTCCTCGCTTCTCTCAACAATTATATCAGGTTCAACCCCATCTTCCTCGATAAAAACCTGTTTGGAGGTATAATAACGAGCAGTGGTTAATCGCAGGGCGGAACCATCGGGCAGGGGAAGAATTGACTGAACAGTTGCTTTTCCAAATGTGTTCTCTCCAATCAGGGTTCCAACTTCTTGTTCCTGAATTCCAGCAGCCACTATTTCAGAACCGCTGGCGCTTCCCATGTCAACCAGGACCACCAGGGGCAGATCAAGAGGTGTGTAGTTGGGATTGGTTTCCAGAACTTCCCTGATCCCACTGCGGTCTGCAACATGGACCACAGATCCTCTGGGCATAAACAGGCTGGCAACATTAACGGCTTCTTTTAAAAGGCCCCCCGGATTACCCCGGAGGTCAATGATAAATTTATCGGCCCCCTGTTCCTTCAAATCATATATTTTCCCCGCAACTTTTTCCCCGGTATTTTCCATGAACTGCATTATCGAAATATAGCCAATATTATTTTCCTTCATTTCCCCGGTAACATTTGGTATTTCTATTGTTTCCCTGGTAATATCTACATCAAATTCTTCCTCTGTCTCCGGCCGGTAAATTGTCAAATTGACCTGGGTTCCCTTGGGTCCCCGGATCCGGCTGGAAACATCATTGAGGAGCATCCCTTCAGTAGATTCTCCATCTACTTCCATAATAACATCTCCCGGCTGCAGGTTTGCCTGGTACCCAGGAGTATTATCAAAAGCTTCAACAACCGTCGCTCTATCGTCCCGGAGGGTTATAAGGACGCCTATTCCTCCGTATTCCCCTTCCATTTCCCTCTGCATTTCTTCGTACCTTTCAGGGTTCATATAATGGGAATATGGATCGATCTGCTCCATCATCCCGGCCAGGGCGCCTTCAACCACCTCGTCGGGATCAATGACATCCCGGTATTCATCAAGAACCAGGCGATAAAGATTCTCTACCCCTCGAAAAGGTGAACGAGAGGAAGGGTTGTCATCCAATTTCCCTATCAATTGTTCCCAGTCATTTTCTGCAAGCTCATCTCTGTATTCTTCCAGGACTTTTCGTGTTCCCTCAATGGCACCTTCGGCCAGTTTTTCCGCCTCTACCTGTTCTACATAATAATGCTGAATATATTGATAGGCGTATTCCAGCATATAAATACGCCTGTCTGAGCCTTGAACCTCCTGCGGGGACATTAAACTCCCCAGTAAAGCGATTGCAAGTACAAGCAAAACTGAGCGTGAACGCATTACTATCACCAACCTCTTTTTGGGTTTCAATACTCTAATTCTATAAGCAAATTCCTAATCCTCTTAACAATATTCTCCACAGGAAAATTCAACTGCTAACCAAAATGGAGAGACATTCTCTAGCATACTATAACCCTTGGGGTTTTGGCAACCTCCGGGAAGCAACTAAAAACTCTCCTTAAGAAAAGAGTTTAGATATTCTTCCAGTCCTCCTTAAATCCTTCCCCTAAAACCTCGTTTGCCGCTGTAATAATAACAAAAGCTCTGGGATCCACCATGCTAACAATTTTTTTCAGCTTGGAAATTTCCGTCCGGGAAATAACACAGATCAGCACATCCTTCTCCCGCCCGGTATAACCACCGGTGGCTCGTAAACCAGTTACCCCCCGACCCAGGCGCTCGATTATTTGCTCCTGAACCTCCCTTTTCTGGTCGGTGACAATTAATGCCGCTTTGGCAAAACCAATACCCTCCTGAACCAGGTCAATTGATTTACCCAGAGCAAAAATTGAAATTGCGGCATAAAGAGCCAGTTCTGGACTAAAAACCACTCCCGCAGCAAGAACAATCAGTCCATCAACCAGGATAAGGCCCTGACCAATCGAAATCCCCGAAAAGTGGTTAAAAAGTCTCGCAGCGAGGTCTGTTCCCCCGGTTGTTCCCCGGGCCCGGAATACCAGACCCATTCCTAAACCAGAAACAATACCCCCATAAAGGGATGCGAGCAGGGGATCATTTGTCACAGGCTCCATGTACGGAGCCATTACATCCAGGGAAACACTTAAAAACAGGGTAGCAAAAAGAGTCCTCCAGCCCATCTGCCAGCCCCATAAAAATAAACCTATGATAAAAAGGGGCACATTGATCAATAAAATAACTGCTCCCACGGGAAAACCCCAGATATGGTAAATAATCGTTGCAAGCCCGCTTGCTCCCCCTGCAGCAATTTTATTGGGGATAAGGAAAATGAGGAGGCCTGCTGCAGTAATCAGGCAACCAACAATTATCATAAAAAGGTCAAAAATTACTCCCCAAAATTTATTCACTCCGTGCCCCTCCCTTCAATTTAACTAAAAGAACCAGTACTACAAACCGGGACAGGGAAAGAAATCTATCCCAGCGCCGCATTCTAATTATCCTGTATAACCATTCCAGCCCGATCCGCTGCAAAAAAACTGGTGCCCTTCTGGTCCTTCCAGCCAGGCCATCAATGGTTCCTCCCACAGCAAGGCTAACGGGAATTCCAAGGGCTTCCGCATTTTCAGCGATAAAACGTTCCTGGCGGGGAAATCCCAGCCCAACCAAAAGGACATCAGGTGCTCTTTGTCTCAATTCTTCCCGAATTTTTTCAGTTTCTTCCCCGGAAAAATAACCATGGCTGGTTCCAGCCACCTTCAATCCAGGGTATTCTCTTTCAATTTTCCTTCCTGCTTCCCGGGCCACGCCTGGTTTCCCCCCCAGCAGGTAAACCCTGTAACCGCGGCGGGCACATTCGGGCAGGATTTCCCGCACGAGATCGTAACCTGCAATCCTTTCCGGCACTTGTTTCCCGAGCAAGCGGGAAGCCCAGACCACACCTATTCCATCCGGGAGGTTCAAACTACCCTTTTTTAGTATTTCTGCAAAAGACCGGTCTTTTTTCGCGGCCATTACAATTTCCGGATTTATGCTAAAAACTGCATTCCCCCGTTTTTCTTCCGAGAGCAAAGAAAAAACCCTTTCCCGGGCCTGGGAAAGGGTTCCCGGGTGAACTGGGACACCTAGGACATCAACTTTCTCACCCATAAAATTCCCCCCCAATAAAATCCCTGAGCAGGTTCATGCCCCTGCGGGCCTTTTCCCGGAGGTTTTCAACTTTCCCTCCCAGTTCCTTTTGTTCAACACAACCTCCATCTAAAATTCTCTCGGCCCTCAGGGCAACTGCTGAAGGAGAGAATTCTCCCAATTCAAAATCCGAGGGAAGTCCCAGTTGCCCCAGGAGGGTTTTAACCTTGGGGTCATAGGAAATTCCAAGTAGGTTGCTTCCAGCAACAGCTCCCATTAAAAGAGCGTGGAAGCGAACACCGATTACCAGGTCCGTTGCTTTAAGTATTTCCAAAAAGCGGGGTAAGGAATAGTTCCCTTCCAGAACTGAAACTCCGGAAACCCTTTCGCTAATAGCCTTGCTTAATTCAAAATCCTGCTCAAAGTGCATGGGCCAGATAATTATTCCTGCGCCAAGTTCATACTGGAGTCGCTGGCAAACTTCAATCCAGGGTTCAGGTTTAATATTTTTATCCCCCGGATTTGTCCTGGGAGCTATTAAAACTCTGGGGCCTCGTCCGGAAATTCCTTCCCTTTCCAGGAAATCCTTTCCCCGATCATTTTCTGGAGGCGAGAGGAGAAAAACTGGATCCGGAATTATCTCGATATCTTTTTTAACACCTATTTCTTCCAGCAGTTCTCGAGAAAATTCGTCCCGCACAGATAAAAAATCAAATTTATCAAGTTCCTGCCGGCTTAACCACCTTAAATAAGGGCGATTAATGGGGCCAACCCCACAAGAGAAAAGAGCTGTCATCGCCCCTTCCTTCCGGGCAATTTTATTCAGCCCAAGATAATAGGGGATGGATTTAACTCCAGTTTTATCCTGCAGGAGGCTTCCCCCGCCGGTTATAAAGAAATCGCAATCTTCCATTGTTTGCTTAACCTCCGGAAGAGGCCAGCGAGGCGCACTGAAAACGCTGTGGGTCTGGGAAGTAAAATTCTCATTGCCAGAAAGGACTGTAACACTTATATCTTCATTCCAGCTTTTTACTTCTTCCAGAAAGGCATGAAGAATTGCCTCATCACCCAGATTATTAAAACCGTAATATCCAGAGATAACTATTTTCTTCATATTTTTTCCCTCCCCAGGACTCCTTCTAACCAGCGAATAATTAAAACCAGGAGCAAGCCTAACCCAGCACCCAGCAGAATACCCAGGATACTTCTCCAGAGGCTAACCCAAAGCGGAGTATGGAAATGGGTAAATGAATTTATCATTGTAATTAAACCCATGCACCCCAGGAGAATAGAAAAACTTGCAATCCAGGGCCACTTCCTCTGCCGGAAAAGGTACAATCCTGCCAGGAGGAAGGGATGACCCCACATAAACTCCTTAAAGCGCGGCCTGATTACCAGGACCCGCTCCAGAAACTCCCGCAGGGCAATTTCCCATTGAGGAACGGGAATAAGGGGGAAATTTCCCGAGCGGTTAATATAAAAGAACAGTGCTACCGCCATAAGCCCAAGGCTGATAAAAACCGGCAGAGAAGGAAGCATCTTTTTCCACTTTCCCGCAAATCTTTCCCGATAAAGATAATAGGCTAAAATCATTAGGGGCAATAGGAGTGCCACCTTAACCCCTCGAAAAACCTCTAATCCAAGGATAAATGATCTATCCGCCCCAAGGGCTCCGATAAAAAATGATCCCAGGACAGTCCCCAGGGAAATTAAAAACCAGTCCAGCCAAAAAGGGCCCTTCCTTTTTTCCAGCACTACCATCAGGGGTAAAAGGGGTAATACCAGGGCTCCCCCCAAAAGGGCTCCCTGCAGGAAAAGGGTTCGAAAACCAATCAAATAAATCCCGGCTCCCCCCAGCCAGCCCAGAACAAATAGCAAAAGCTGATTTTTCCTGGAAAACTGGTAAAAAAAGCCCAAAACCAATAAACCTGCTGCAACCAGTCCCGCCCAGATAAATAAAACTATCCAGCCCCTGATTTCTATAGGCTGAAAGTATCCTCCTTCTCCAAAACTATACCCCAGCCCTTCCAGGCGTTCCTTTAGATTATTTAGGAGAGCTTCATTTTGAGCAAGCAGGTCTCCCCTGTCCGCAGCCAAAACCGGCCGGAAATAAAGCAGGCGGACGTTCCTTTCCCGGACACTGCGGATATAACGAGAAATTATTCTTTCTGGAGACTGGCTGTCCATTTCCCCCTGCTGAACACTGTGCAAACGAAGAACACGGTCTTCTTCGAGCAATCCCAGGTTTCTCATCCCTTTTTGCTGGGCGAGAAAAGGCTCAACAAAACCAAGGTAGATATCTTTTCCCTCAAGAAGAAGGGCGGTTTCTTCCAAATTTTCGGGATAACCCCAGGTTTCACCCCCATCAAAAAGGAGACCTTCCAGGCGTGGTAAATCCCCGAGTAATTCCTCCGGGTCATAGTCTCCCCTGTTCTGGTTCACATTGGGGCGGCCAACTGTTGGCCAACCCGTTGCAGCAATTAAGTCAATATCCTCATCGTTGAACCCCAGGGGAACCCCGGGAAAAAGAGTGTTTTCATCGCGGGGAGGTACGGAAAAATTGTTTTCCCCTCCCAGTGGAACTGGCTGAAAAAAATCGGGCAGGCGGGAAAACACGAATTCTTTCTTTTCTTCAGCAAAAAAATGAAGATAATAACCAGAAAAACCTGCTGTCCGGCCATCCCCAAAATCAGAGGGCACGGGTATCGGCCGGTCAGGGTCAAGGACAGGCCACAAAAAAGTAAAACCTCTATCCGTCATTTTTCGCGGGGTCCAGGGGCTAATTGCTACAGCAGGTTCACCGATTTCCAGGCGGGAGTAAACCTCTTCAACACTGGAGCCTGTTTTTCTGGCCAACCGAAACATACTATGGTCATCAAAAATAAACTGGATACTGCGGTTTTCCTGTTCAACTTCCCAGCGGGAAGCATAGGGAAAAAGAGCAATAACAAATGCAAGCAGAATTATTCCCCAGAATAATTTGGTATTATCCAACCTTTATACCCCCAGACCAGCAATTTTTAATCTGCTTTTAATATAAGTTTATCCTGCCCCACGTTAACTTCCTGGACTCGAAATGGAAGAGGGAAACGGTCCAGATCTATTTCCAGCCGAACCCTTTCCAGAATATTTTCAATCCAGCCTCCGGGGATTTCCAGGCCTTCAAGAATAACACCGGTGGGAGAAAAAACAAGATACTTTTCCTCCCTGATACTCAGGCCTCCTCTTACCATAACGTCAACCGGGGAACCGAAAATCTCTACCGCCGTCCTGGCCCGGACCGAACCCGGCTCAAAAAAAAGCTCAATATCATGGGGCTCAAGGTATTCATTTAAATCCCGGGCAAGCAGCACCAGCTCCAGGATTTCCATGTAACCGGTCACCTGGTCCTCTTCAATTTTTAGGTCAGTGTAAAATGCATAAAAAGAATCGAAGTAAAGTCCCTCGGATTTAATTCTGCTTCCGCTTATTTTAAGAGAATCCGCCCTTTCCTGCAGTAATTTGAAGGCAGGGCGGGCCTCGACCTGGACTTCAAGACTGGAATAATCCTCAAAGTAATCGGTTAGGGCCTGCTTTATTTTCATTTCCGCATATTCAGGAAGAATAAGCTGGCTCAAAAAAAACACGCCCGCGAGGATTACAAGAGTTATTAAGACAACAAAAAGAACTTTTTTATTCATTGTTTCCATTCCCCTCGGCATGCCACTGCAGGTAAGCCTGGATAAAGGGCTCCAGGTCTCCGTCCATTACCCCCTGGATATTCCCTACCTGCTTTCCGGTTCTCAAATCTTTGACCAGAGAATAAGGGTGGAAAACGTAGGACCTGATCTGGCTACCCCAGGCAATTTCTTTCTGATCTCCACGTAATTCGTCCATTTTTTTCTGCTGTTCTCTTTCCTCTAGTTCTTTTAACCTTGACTTGAGTATCCGCATTGCAGTCGCTTTATTTTTATGCTGGGACCGCTCACTCTGGCACTGAACCGCAGTTCCCGTGGGCTGGTGGGTAATTCTGACCGCAGAATCTGTTTTGTTTACGTGCTGACCTCCCGCCCCACTGGCGCGGTAGGTTTCAATCTTTAAATCGTTGGTATCAATTTCGACTTCAACATCTTCTCCCACATCGGGCAAAACCTCCACCGAGGCAAATGAAGTGTGACGTCGGCCTGAAGAATCAAAGGGAGAGATCCTTACCAGGCGATGAACTCCCTGTTCGCCTTTAAGGTTCCCATAAACGTAATTTCCCTTTACCAACATGGTGGCACTTTTTAACCCCGCTTCATCCCCCGGGTTAAGATCAAGGACTTCAACTTCCCATTCCTGTTGCTCACAGAAACGGACGTACATCCGCATCAACATTTCCGCCCAGTCCTGGGATTCAGTTCCCCCCGCCCCCGGATGGAGAGTTAGAATGGCATTACCCGTGTCATGCTCGGATGCGAAAAGGGTTTCCAGCCGGAGCTTATTTATCAACCTATCGGCTTTTTTTTGCAGCTTTTCCGCCTGCCGCAAAAACCCTTCATCTCCTTCTTCTTCGTATAGTTCCCAGATTAATTCCTGTTCCTCCAGGTTTTCCTCTATTTCCCGGATCCGGGCAAGCTTTTCTTTGACCCGGGTTAATTCCTGGTTTACTCTCTGAACCCGGTTCTGGTCTTTATCCCAGAAACCTTCTTCAGTCATCTCCTTTTCAAGCTGGTTTTTCCTTTCTTCTAGACCAGCCTGGTCAAAGAGATTCCCTCAAATCCTGGAGAGATTTGCTCTGTTCTGTATAAGCTTTTTGCAGTTCACCTAGCATCTCCAAAACACCTCCTGTTTATCGACCACAGCATTTCTTGTATTTTTTCCCGCTGCCGCACGGGCAGGGGTCATTTCTCCCGACTTCCTTTTCCTTAACTACGGGTTTTTTTACGGGTTTTTCAACTTCTCCGGGGCCCTGGTTGGTGTGCATTTCCCGGAAGGATTTATTTAGCTGGGACTCTTCAGGGGAGGGCATTTCCATCTGCCTTTCCTTGAGACGGATCCCCTCGGGCCGGGGAACAAACTTGCATAGTACCCGAACCAGGTCTTCCCGGATACTGGCCGTCATATTATTGAAAAGATCAAAGGACTCAAACTTGTATTCTACCAGGGGATCACGCTGGCCGTAAGCCCGCAGGTTGATTCCCTGCCGTAAATCATCCATCGCATCAAGATGATCCATCCATTTCCGGTCAATTATCTGCAGGGCCAGGAGTTTTTCCCGGCGGCGCATTATTTCTTCGCCCCACTGGGTTTCCCTCTTTTTATAGGTCTCCCGGGCTTTTTCCAGCAACATCTCTTCGATTTTTTCCCGGGACATTTCCTTTAATTTTTCCGGAGTTAAAACTCCACTGCTCAAATAGATCCTCTCGGCAGCAGCAATAAGGTTTTCCAGATCCCACTCTTCGGGGTGGACACCCTTGGGAAGGTATAATTCTACCTGCTCCTCTATTACCTGCTTCATCATGTCCATTATCCGTTCCCGGACATTTTCTGAATTCAAGATTTCCCTGCGCTGGTTGTAAATTATTTGCCGTTGTTTGTTGAGCACATCATCATATTCCAGGACATATTTCCGGATTTCAAAGTTGCGGGCTTCCACTTTCTTCTGGGCATTTTCAATACCCCTGTTGATCAGGGGATGTTCCACGGGAGTATTTTCATCCATTCCCAGCCGGTCCATTACAGCAAAAACCCTTTCCGAACCAAAAAGGCGCATTAAATCATCCTGCAGGGAAATGAAAAATTGAGAAGAACCGGGATCTCCCTGGCGTCCCGAACGACCCCGCAACTGGTTATCAATGCGGCGGCTCTCGTGCCTTTCGCTACCCAGGATATGCAAACCACCCCGGTCAGTTACTCCTTCTCCCAGAACAATATCGGTTCCGCGTCCCGCCATATTGGTGGCAATAGTTACAGATCCCTTTTGCCCCGCGTCCTTGATAATTTCTGCTTCTCGCTCGTGGTGCTTCGCATTTAGAACCTGGTGAGGAACGCCCTCCTTTTTCAGCATACTGCTCAATTCTTCACTGGATTCTATAGAAATGGTCCCTACCAGTACCGGTTGGCCTTTTTCATGCCTGGAAACAATGTCGTTTGTAATGGCCTGTTTTTTACCGGGAAGGGTTTTGTAAATCTGATCGGGCAAATCATCCCTGATCATCGGCTCATTGGTGGGAACAACTACAACTTCCATTCCGTAAATCTTAATAAATTCTTCTTCCTCCGTTGCCGCAGTTCCAGTCATACCTGCAAGTTTATCATACATCCGGAAAAGGTTCTGATAGGTTATAGAAGCCAGGGTCTGGCTTTCCCTTTCAATTTTAACCCCTTCTTTTGCTTCAATGGCCTGATGTAGGCCATCACTATACCTTCGGCCTTCCATGATGCGGCCGGTAAATTCATCCACGATCATAACCTGATTATCCTTGACCACGTAATCACGGTCTCTACGCATCAAAGCCCACGCTTTTAGAGCCTGATTGAGGTGGTGGGTCATGCGGACATTCTGGTCGTCGTAGAGGTTTTCAATATTTAAAAGTTTTTCGGCTCGGGCTACCCCTTCTTCGGTAAGAGTCACCGAGTTTGCTTTCTCATCAACTGCATAGTGTTCATCTTTTTTCAACTGGGGAACCAGCCGGGCAAACTGGTAATAAAGCGCCGGTGATTCCTCGCTGGGACCTGAAATAATAAGGGGAGTTCGGGCTTCATCGATGAGAATACTGTCCACTTCGTCCAGGATCGCATAACTCAATTCCCCCTGGACCACCTGTTCGGGAGCAAGAGCCATGTTATCCCGTAGGTAATCAAATCCGAACTCGTTATTTGTTCCATAAACAATATCGCAGGAATAAGCTTCTTTCTTCTCTTTATAATCCATCCCGTGCAGGGTTAAGCCTACGGTTAGGCCCAGGAATTTATAAATACTTCCCATCCATTCCGCGTCCCGGCGGGCCAGGTATTCATTTACGGTTATAATATGCACGCTTTTACCCGTCAGGGCATTGAGGTAGGCGGGCAGGGTAGCTACAAGGGTTTTTCCTTCCCCGGTTTTCATCTCCGCAATTTTCCCCTGGTGAAGAACAATACCTCCCAGAATCTGGACATCGAAGTGTCTGAATTTCTCTTCAGTAGAACGCTGGGCAGCCTCCCTGACAACAGCAAAAGCCTCCGGAAGAATATCTTCAATCGTCTCTTCTCCAGTCAGCCTATTGCGAAATTCATCGGTTTTTCCCCTTAATTCCTCGTCGGATAAAGCCTGGACTTCGGCTTCCAGGGAATTTACTTTTTCAACCATGGGCCAAAGTTTCTCCAGTTCTTTTTGGTTGGGGTCTTTTAATAATTTTTTAAACAAATCGAGCATCAATATTCCTCCCCGGAAATAAAGGGTCTTTCCAAAATAACTGCAAAATTATTATACCACTGATTATCGGCAATGACAACACGGCCGCAGAAAAGAAGAAAGGAGGCTCAAGGCCTCCTTCATATTTAAAATATCTCTTCATCGCTCCATTCGTCTAAAACATTGGGGTACTCCATAACCCGACCTTCCCACGTTCTAAGCAGGATATGATCGTCGCCCCAGGAAACTACGTATTCCGGAAGGACTGGAGTTTTTCCATAACCCTGGGGGGCATTGATTATAAAGGTTGGAATTGCCAGCCCCGAAGTAAACCCGCGCAGATTTTCCATAATTTCCATTCCTGTCTCTACCCTGGTGCGGAAATGAGTCGTCCCCTGAACTCCCTTGGCATGGAAAATATAATATGGAGAAACCCTGATCTTCAAAAGTTCATGGTTTAACTTTTTTACTATATCCGGGTCATCATTTATTCTCCTGAGCAAAACCATCTGGTTCCCGAGGGGAACGCCTGCATTAGCCAGTTTAGTGCAGGCTTCTGCGGCTTCTTCAGTAATTTCCTGGGGATGATTAAACTGGGTATTGACAAATACCGGGTGGTAACGGGAGAGGATCTCAGCGAGTTCGTCGTCAACCCGCTGGGGGAGGGTAACAAGGGTTCTTGATCCCAGGCGGATAACCTCAACGTGGTCAATGGAACGCAGCTCTCTAAGGATCCAGTCTATTCGCTCATTACTGAGCATGAAGGGATCCCCACCGGTTAAAAGGACGTCCCGAATCTCGGGATTATCCCGGACATACTTAATCGCCTCTTCAAGTTCTTCAACCGGAGTTGGCTTATCTACTTCTCCAATACCTCTTCGCCGCTGACAGTGGCGGCAATACATCCCGCACTGATTGGTAACCTTGATTATCAATCGGTCCGGATAGCGACGGGTAATAGAAGAAGCAGGCGAGGTAAATTCTTCGCCCATCGGGTCCGGGGTTCCCTCTCCCAGCAGTTCCATGACACTCGGAACAGACTGCAGCTTAATCGGATCCCAGGGTTCCGAGGGATCAATTAAGCTCAGGAAATAAGGAGAGATACTCCAGCGGTATTTCTTCCCTATTTCCTTTATTTTGTTCTGGGCTTCCTCGTCAATTTTCAAAACCCGGGCCAGGGTATGCGCATCACTAATCCTGTTTTGCATCTGCCACTCCCAGCTATTCCAGTCTTTTTCACTGGCACCCAGGATATCCAGTATTTTGTCTTTCTGTTTTTTAATAGCCTCGCTTCTCTCCCGCCCAGTAGGAATCCTGGATCGGTTCTGCAGATATTTTTCTATTCTCTCTTTCAAAACCCCGCTTCGATCTAAGGCCTTCTTTCTTTTTTCATTTATCTCGGCCATTTTTTTCACCTCCGAAAAAAATAGCGAAATATTGGTAAAGGAAACCTTTACTATACTTCGCTTAAAAGTCGAGAATCTT
>Ga0207421_10000483_pt1 | contig 51121 bp, 53 predicted proteins | sample SodLakKL_010_SED_4_FD_187542 | JGI IMG/M metagenome (GOLD analysis project Ga0207421, IMG submission 187542) | Alkaline sediment microbial communities from Lake Tanatar, Kulunda Steppe, Russia - 8KL_010_SED (SPAdes) (version 2) | ecosystem: Environmental > Aquatic > Non-marine Saline and...
TTTCGGCTTTTTCCTTGCGCTTTCCTCTTATCTCTACACCCATATTATACCTTTTTATCGTCGACAACTCAACTGTTTTTGACTTTTTCACATCGCCCGAATTAATAAACACAGTTAAAAAGTTTCCTACTCCAATCACGGAAAAAGAGCTGACTGATCCGAGGGTAGAGGTTATTCACCGTGATGGGCGTAATTATCTTAAGGAGACATCTTCTAATTACGATGTAATTATTGTTGGTTTGGATGATCCTTCCGATCTTCAGGCAAACAGACTTTTTACGCGGGATTTTTTTCGCCTGGCAAATGAAAAATTAAATCCGAATGGAATAATAGCGCTGAATCTTCCCGGCTCTCTTACTTACATAGATGCTGAGTTAAAAAGAATGAAAGTGAGTTTAATTCAAACACTGCAGAGTTCTTTTGAGGATGTTTATGTGATTCCCGGTAATATTACACATTATATGGCAGGAAAGAGTGAAACTCTGAAAGAAATCAGTCCGGATAAAATGTCTCGTTCATTGACTGAAGGCGGTATCCAAACCCGCCTTATTGATGATGCCTACATAAACTATCGTGTTGACGAGCGTCATAAGGACTGGTTTTATTCTTCTTTGGAAAAAACGGAGGCCCTGCTGAATCTGGACCGAAGGCCGATTGCGGTTTTCTACAGCCTCCGGTACTGGAATTCTCTTTTTTCTCCTTCAGCCAATAGAATACTGGATGCTTTGGATACACCTTTACGGATAATTATGATTCTGGCTGTTTTCTTTTTGTTCATCTTCATTATTAATGTAGCATCGGAGAGGTTTATTTTTAAAACAGCTCAAACTCTTAAAACTTCTCTGGCAGGAAGTTCAGCAGGGTTTGCCGTGCTTTCCGGCGGATTTGCGGGAATGTTTCTTGATGTACTTTTAATTTTTATGTTTCAGTCTTATTACGGGTATGTTTATTACTGGATAGGAATTCTTATCAGCGCTTACATGGCCGGGGCGGCGGCAGGCAGCTACTTTTCTATGAGGCGACTCAGGAGGATAAAAAATACAGTTAAATTTGCGCTTAAGGTTGAGATGATGATTATTATTCTGCTTATCATTGCGGCAGTGCTGCTTGCAGGCCCTGAAGGGTTTCTTCGCGTAATGCCAAAAACATTAGCGAAAACTGTCTTTGTGATTCTTAGTTTTTTTGCCGGGGCATTGACGGGGGCTCTTTTTCCCCCTGCCTGCAGATTACATGAGGAAAAATCTATGGAGAAATCCAGTTCTGCGGGTTTCATATACGGAGCGGATCTGATCGGTGGGTGTGTCGGGGGGATAATGAGTGGTGTGGCAATGCTTCCTGTTCTCGGTGTACGTAATGCCTCAGGTGTGATAATTATCTTTAAATTTATAAGCATGGTTCTTTTGTTTGTCTTCTGTCGCGAAAAATATTCTGTAAAGAAGGCTTCCAATAATGTTTAAGTTTGGAAATTTCAACCCTCTGAAGATAGGTAGCGGGTAAATTTGTAATAAGAGAAGCAGGGAGGTGTTGACAGGTAATTGAATTATATTACATCGTATAGTTGAAGGTATTTTTAGATTGTAGGTGATTTGAGAGGATGTTTTTCGTATATGAAGTCAAAGGGTTCGTAAATTGAAAATCACAAGGCGCAGGTTTATAAGATATATTGTTACGGTCTGCGGAGCTTATTCTTTTCTGAATTATTTTACGAAAGGAATAAATTCTAAAAAGGGGCGTAAAACGAGTATCTTTAGTCAAACCGGGGCTACTCCCTCCCGGGGGTCGGGCGGCTTAAGGGAAGGGATGTTTTATGAAAAAAAGGAAGATGATTCAGTCGGATGCCTACTATGTCCACATCGATGTATATTGGAAGATAACATGAGCGGTATCTGCCGGGCACGTGAGAACCGAGGCGGAAAGCTTTATTCTTTGGTTTATGGAAAGCCCTGCACGGTTCAGACCGCCCCCATTGAGGCGGCTCCCTTTAATCACTTCATCCCGGGGCACCGGCGCCTGACAGTGGCGACGCCTGGCTGCAATTTTCGCTGTAAGCACTGTCATAACTGGCAGATTTCACAGGCAGAGCCCGGAAGTGTAAGGCAATACAGCCTTACGCCGGAAGAGATTATATCGCGGGCGAAGGAAGAGGGGGTTCGCTCAATAAGCTTTACCTATACTGAGCCGGTTGTGTCTTTTGAATATATTTATGACATATGCCGTTTTTGTTCAGATGAGGGAATAAAAACTTCAATTGTATCTAACGGTTTTATAAACCGCGATCCCATGGAAAAATTGCTTCCTGTTCTAGATGCGGTGAAGATAGACCTTAAGGCATTTACAGAAGATTTTTACCGGGAAGTAAGCTCCGGGCACTTGGAGCCGGTGCTTTCAACCCTGAAACTGCTTGTTGAAAAAGAAGCTTATTTTGAAATAGTAAACCTGATAATTCCGACTTTGAATGACAGTCAGGAGGAGATAGAGAAAATGTGCGACTGGATTTATGAAAATCTGGGGGGAAATGTGCCTGTCCATTTCACCCGGTTTACACCATCCTATAAATTAACAGGAATTTCTTCCACACCGGTTGATGCGCTGGAGATGGCTCGGGAAAAGGCTCTGGAGAAAGGCATAAAGTATGTGTATATAGGTAATGTTCCGGGGCATCGCGCCGGCAGCACCTATTGTCCGCAATGCGGGGAAATGCTGATTCACAGGGTTGGCTTCAGCGTACGAAAAAATAAGGTCAGCAAAGGACATTGCAGCTTTTGCAACTTGAAAATTCCCGGCATATGGGAAAACAACTATTAATATAGACTACATATAATAATTACTTTATTCATTATATAGCAGAATCATACCCGGTTTGTATTTTTCGTCGTGCTTTTTTTACCTTTTATTTGTTATTCTGTAAATATTTTAATGTTGACTTACCAGGCGTATCCAAAATCTACACTTGCTCTTGTCAGGCCGACGCCGCTGATTGGTATAGTATCTCCGGCAATTTCTATTTCCCCTGCGGTATATCCGGCTCCGATTGCTAGTCCCAGTGATACGCCTCCGTCCCAGATCCACCTGTATCCGAGGTGCCCCCCGAGATTAAAGAATGTGCCTGTGTCTTCTTCATTTAAGTATTCAGCCGAGACCCCCATAACTCCGATAGAAGGGCCAAAGAAAAAACCGCTTAAAGCTTCTTCTGCGGGGTAAAAGTTATAGAAACCACCGATCCCCCAGGAAGAAATATCCCAGTCGCTCATGCTCATACTCATGAAGCTTCCGGAGAGTCCCAAAGAAGAACTTTTGTTCGATGTAAATTCATAGGTTCCATTAATAGAACCACCTAAAAGCTCTAAAACGTTTATCGTAAGTATATTTTCTTCTTGCGAAGAATAACCTGCGGCTGTAATGACCAAAAGTAAAATAAAAATACTGCATACCTTCTTCATTGTGATCTCCTTGTAAATCTACAAAACTACATATTTACCCCACTCCTATTTAAATACTAAATATTATTACTGAATATTCAAGTTTTCAGTACTTCTTGATGAAAAAGCTCTTGACATTTTAAAATGTTACTAATATAGTAACAGTATGTCTATGGTATCAAAAGAAACAGATTATGCCGTGAGGGCTTTGGTAAATGTTGCCCTTGAAGGAAATTCGTATAAAAGCTCCAGAAAGATAGCAAAGCAGGAGAGTATTCCTTATCCTTTTTTAAGGAGAATAATATCAGTTTTGAAAAAGAAGGGGTTTTTACTGACAAAGGAAGGGAAAGACGGTGGAGTTAAACTGAAAAGGAAACCGGAGAATATACGTCTTTCCGATGTGATTTTATCTTTACAGGGTCGTATAGATGTTTCAAAATGTATTTTCCGTAAAAAAATATGCAGAAGACAAAGCGGCTGCAGGCTTAGAAAAAAGCTTGCAGAAGTAGAAAAAAGGATAATCAGTGAATTTAAGGATATATCAATTAGAAGTTTAATTGAATAAAGGAAAAGTAAATATTTAGGAGGAAAAAGCTATGAACATGTTTTGTTATCAGTGCCAGGAAACAGTAAAAAATGAGGCCTGCACAAAAAATGGTGTATGCGGTAAGGATGATGTTACAGCAAACCTGCAGGATTTGCTTATCTATATTCTGCAGGGAATAGCCCTTTTGGCGGAAAATTACATTAAGAAATTTAACAGAAAAAACGGGGCTTTTGTATCCCGCGCCCTGTTTGCAACAATAACAAATGCTAATTTCAGCAGGAGCAGGATTATTGAACTAATTAAAGAGGCTATTGAAGTCAGGGAAAATATTAAAAGTGCTGTTGGAAAAAACCTTGAACATGATTCAGTAAATTGGACAGCGCATAAAGAACAGGAATTTATCATAAAAGCGGGTGATATAGGAATATTAAGCTACAGCGATAATGATGATATACGTTCTCTTAAATCCCTGCTTCTTTATGGGGTGAAAGGAATCGCCGCATATACAGACCATGCCGCGGTGCTGGGTTATTATGATGATGAGATATTCAAGTTCTATGTTAAAGGCCTCTCCGCGTTGGCAAAAGACATTTCCGCTGAAGAGCTGACAAATATGGTGCTGGAAGCCGGGGAGAAGGCTGTAAGGGCAATGAAACTTTTGGACAAAGCCCACACCTCCCTTTATGGCAATCCAGAAGTAACTAATGTCAATATCGGTGTAGGAAAAAAGCCCGGTATTTTAGTATCTGGACACGACCTCAGGGATTTTCAGGAAATTTTAAATCAGACAGAGAAAACGGGGATAGATGTATATACTCACGGGGAGATGCTTCCGGCCAATTATTACCCGAAGTTTAAGAAATACAGGCATTTTGCAGGGAATTACGGTAATTCATGGTGGGAACAAAACAGCGAGTTTGAATCTTTTAACGGCCCTATTGTGATGACCACTAACTGCATTATTCCCGTTAAAGATTCTTACGCTGATAGAATGTTTACCACCGGTATGACCGGATACCCGGGTATAAAACATATACCGGACAGAAAGGAGGGAGAAGAAAAAGACTTTTCCGAAGTAATTAAGATGGCGCGGAAATGTTTGCCCCCCGAAGAAATAGAAAAGGGAAGTCTGACTGGCGGGTTCGGGCATAACCAGGTTGAGAAGTTTTTAGATAAGATTACAGAAGCAGTTAAAAACGGGAGTATAAAACGGTTTGTTGTTATGGCCGGATGTGATGGAAGGCATAGTTCAAGGAAATATTTTACCCGGGTTGCAGAAAATCTTCCGGAAGATACTGTTGTTTTAACGGCAGGTTGTGCCAAATACCGTTATAATAAGCTTGAATTTGGTGAAATTGAGGGGATACCCCGTCTTCTTGATGCTGGTCAGTGCAATGACTCTTATTCCCTTGCGGTGTCAGCTTTGAAATTGAAGGATGCCTTTGAACTGGAGGATATTAATGATTTGCCTCTTTCATTTGACATAGCCTGGTATGAACAGAAAGCGGTTGCTGTACTGCTGGCCCTTCTCTCTCTTGGCTTTAAGAAAATCAGGCTTGGACCGACCCTTCCGGCTTTTCTTTCACCGGCCATAAAAGAATTTATAGTGGGAAAATTTGATTTAATGCCAATCTCTGAAGAAAAAGAAGATATACAAAATATGATGGCAGGTCAATAAGTATGCTTTTTTAATTTTATCTCTTTTACATGTAACTATAATTGCTCACTGAAATTTAAGGTTCGTACTGGCTTTTTAATTAAGTAATGGAAATTTGCCTCATTTTCCATTATTATTAGAGAAATAAATTCAGTGAATTAGCTGATTGTTGAGGGTTTATAAAACTTTGTGAAAAAAGGATTTCACTAAAATTTCATATTCCTTTCACTAAAATTTTATATTCTTTAGGTATATTAAACATTAATCAGATGGATAATTTTAAGTTAAATTTGTATTATGGGTTCATTACGGATTAGAAGTGTACATTATGAAAAACGGTAAAAAAACATTAAATATGATATTGGTTTTTTTATGTATGCTTTTTTGTCTCGGGTTAGTGATCCGGATAAACAATGAGCATTTTTTAAAATCAATAAGCTTTTTCCCGGGCGATGAAATAACTTCATCAAACAGGACAGCTATTGTTGCTGTATCTCAGAATGTTGCAGGAACCCTGGAAGACTCATCGGGGAATACCATCTCTTTCGGCTTCGCATCCCAGCCGGTTATTATGGGTGAGCCGATTCCGAAAACCATTGATGAAGTCGTTGTGTATCCAAATCCGATTAAACCCGGATCCGGCTGTGAGTATGATTCCGATTATCTGTATATAAGCGGACTAACAGAGGGTGCAGAGGTGTCTATATACAATATTGCCGGAGAGAAAATAGTAGATTTGGAAAACATATCGGATGCAAGAGAGATACAGTGGGATCTTAGAAATCAAGCGGGAAGAAAGGCGGCAAGCGGGGTATACATATTTTACATTACAGATGATGACGGCAACAGTACTTCCGGAAGATTCGGTTTGGTAAGATGAAAATAAAGACAGTTTTATTAGCGGCCTTTTTACTGATGCCCGGTGCAGCGCTTAAAGCTGGTTTTTCGGAAGACTATGCAGGTACGACAGGAGGCCAGTTTTTAAAACTGGCAAAAGGGGTCAGGCAGGCCGGTATGGGAGAGGCATACTGCGCTGCGGGTGGAAACCTGGATTCAATATATGCCAATCCTGCAGGACTTGGATATATCAGTGATTATCAGGTGTCGGCTATGCATACCTCCTGGTTTGAGGAGATATATTATCAGAATCTTTCAGTAGGGGCGCCTACCGCTATCGGCGTAACGGCTTTATCAGTAAATTATCTAAGTATGTCCGGTATAGAAAAATACAACAGGTACAGGGTTGCCATGGGAGAAAAGTACAGGCCGCATGATCTTATCCTTTACCTGAGTTATGCAAACAGCATAAAGGAAAATTTATTTGGGGTGAACTTGTTTATGATTAATTCTGTTATTGAAGATGAATCGGCTTCTGCATTCGGCGTTGACCTTGGTTATATAAGAAGGGTTAATGAATATATAGATGCGGGTGTATCAATACAGAACATCGGGACAGAACTGCGTTTTATGAACACTTCGGATCCTATGCCCCTTAACATTAAAGCCGGTTTTAAATACAGAATATCGGATTCGTTTATTATGACAGCTGACTTAAATTTTCCTCGAGATTATGAATCGGGGTTAAATATTGGAGCTGAGTACAGTTATAGTATAGAAAAAGTAGGTTTAAGTGCGAGAGCGGGGTACAGGACAAGGCCCGTCAGCGCTCATGGCGATCTGTCAGGGTTGAGTATGGGAGGCCAGGTTGGATACAGGGGGTTTTCACTTGATTATGCCTGGGTTCCATACGGAGATCTAAGCAGCACTCATAGGTTTTCGCTTTCGTACAGATTCGGGGAATAAAAGACAGTAAAACTGAGAGATTAGTAATATTAGGAGGATAGATAAATGAAATTTTATATTAAATATTTTTTGTTTGCATCATTGGTCTTTTTTTGCGGAGGAATTTCCAGGAATGCATTTGCCGGAATGCCTCAGAAGATAAATGTGCAGGGTCAGATAATGGATTCTCAGGGAAATCCGTTAACCGGAACACAGAGAATTACGTTTACATTATATGATGAAAAGAGCGAAGGAAATGAGATAGTATCTTTTGGGGAAAAAGAAATTAAATTAAGCGAATGGGGTCTGTATAGAACTGATTTAGATATGAATGAAGTGGAAAACTTTAATCAGTCTATGTGGCTTGGTGTAAAAATCGGGGATGAGGATGTGCTGGATAAAAGAATAGAGCTTCTTCCCTCAATCTCCTCTCTTTATGCCGATAGAGCAGGCTCTGTTGAGTGGCAGAATGTAGAAAATGTGTCTGAGTCTGATCCGACATGGAGAGGCGCTGCGGATGTGGAGGATGATATAAGCAGAAACGGAAATGTTGGTATCGGAACCGAAAATCCGCGAGTTCCCCTGGAAATTGCTTACAATGATAGTATTTCTTCAGGTGAAGGGACTTTGTTAGTCGGTCGAAGGGGAGGAAGAGCAAGCATTAAATCAAGCGGTGAACAGGATGGCCATCTGGTTTTGGACTCCCATGGGGATGGAGGAGCTTACTTGAATAATTATTCCACCGGAAAGGTGGTTTTAGCCTATGGTGGTGGAAATGTCGGTATAGGAAAAATTCCGGATGATTCTTACAGACTTGATGTCGATGGAGATATTTATACCTCCGGAGAGCTGACTGAGGGGTCTGATATTGCGCTCAAAGAAAACATAGGAGACTTAGGATACGGGCTTGATGAAGTCATGAATATCCAGTCAAGAGAGTTTAATATGAAGAAAAGCGGAGAGAGGGATATCGGATTTATTGCTCAGGAACTTGAGAAGATAATACCCGAGGTTGTATCCGGAGAAGAAGGAAAAAAAGGTGTTTCTTATTCCAAGCTTACGGCAGTTTTAGTTAACGCCCTGCAGGAGCAGCAGAAGACAATATTAAACCAGGAAAAAAGAATTGAACTCCTGGAATCTCAGCTCAATAATGATTGATTAAAATGACTGATTAAAAGGTTGCCTATCTATTTTTCGTACTGAAAAATAATATCGTTTTCTGTGTTTATTAATAAGGCCGGTATATAATTATTTCCTATTACGTTATACAAGCCGGTTACATTCCAAAAATATAAATCAATAATTATGTGCGTTAAAAAAAAGTTTGAGAAAAATTTGAGATTTATTTGATTTTTATTTGAGATTTACCTGTTAACATTGATTATGAAGAAGAAAAGGCGCTGGCATAATTAGGAAAAAATTATTGAAAGTAAGTTCGGAGCGTTAAAACGAAAAGAGGTAATTTGCGAAAAGAAAAGAAAAAGAGAACAGCAGGAAAAGCGGTAATTGCGACAGTGGCTTCCATGAGTCTGTTATTATCCATAGCTGCGGCTTTAGAGGTATATAATCTAAATTTCTTAAAATCAACAAGTTTTTTCCCGGGGGATGAGATAATTTCATCCGAAAAATCAAATGTTGTCAGTTTATCACAGAATGCTGCCGGGAGTCTTGAAGATTCATCCGGTATGAGCATGTCATTTGGTTTTGCAACTCAGTTGGATCACGATGTTGAAATGCCGGTTGAAACTGTTGATGACATTATGGTTTATCCCAATCCGGTTAAGCCTGGTTCCGGCGGCGAGTTCGATTCGAATTATCTTAACATAGCCGGGCTTAAGGGTGGAGAGGAGATATCCATATACAATATTACCGGAGAACGGGTTATACAATTGGAAAATGACTCAAACTCTGAGGAGGTTCAATGGAACCTGAAAAATGAGTCGGGGAAAAATGTGGCAAGCGGTGTATACATATACATTATTATAGATGAAGAAAAGGATAGTACCTCGGGTAGGGTAGGGTTAGTCAGATGAAGGTAAAAATAATAATAACTGTAACTATTATGCTGTGGCCTTGCGCAATGCTTAGGGCGGGTTTCTCTGATGACTATATAGGAACTACCGGCGGGCAGTTTCTGCAGATTGCCAAAGGAGTAAGGCAGGCCGGGATGGGAGGAGCGTACTGCGCCGTGAGGGGTGATATGAATTCAGTCTACTCCAACCCTGCAGGTCTGGAGTCACTGAAAGAAATAGAAATTTCTGCCATGCATTCCGTATGGTTTGAAGAAATCTTTTACAACAATTTTTCCGTGGGTATGCCTACCGATATCGGAGTTATGGCTTTGTCCGTAAATTATCTTGGGATGTCCGAGATAGCAAAATACAACATTTACCGGCAGAAGCTGGATGAGGGATACAGGCCGCATGATATACTTGGATATCTCAGTTATGCCAACAGAATAGATGAAAATATATTCGGGATAAATATATTTATGCTGCAATCGGTAATAGAAGATGAATCAGCCTCCTCATTCGGAATAGACCTTGGTTATATTAGTAAAATAAATGAGCAGATAGATGCCGGCATCTCCGTACAGAATATAGGAACGAAAATGAAATTTATGAATGAAGCAGACCCGCTACCCCTGAATATTAAGACAGGTATGTCATACAGGCCTATAGACAGTCTGACTGTTGCGGCGGATCTGAATTTTTCGAGGAGCAGCGAACCGGATTTAAACATAGGGGGAGAATACAAATACGGCATAGATGATTTGGATTTTAAGGCAAGAGCAGGGTACAACACAATGCCGGTTAGATCAAACGGCGGTCTTTCGGGAATAAGCCTTGGGGGAGGAATAAGATACAGTAGTTTGTTTTTTGATTATGCCTGGGCTCCGTACGGAGACCTAGGCGGTACGCACAGGTTCTCTTTTTCCTACAGGTTTTCTAAAGAAAAGGAAGATAAAGATGAGAAAGAGGAAACCCCGGCGGAAGATGAAAAAGCGGAACCCGAAACGCCTGATTTTGAATACATACTTAGCTATGAGGAACCAGAGGAAAAAGAAAAAGATCCTGACAAAAAAGAAGAAGAAAAGTCTTTAGACCTTGAAAAAGAAGCCCGGGCCTTTGCTTTTGACAGCTACAAAGTCACGGAAGCCCACATGGAAATAATAGAGGAAGTGGCTGAATTGCTTAAAAAATATCCTGATTTAAAGGTTTCAATAGAGGGGCATACAGACAATATAGGAGACAAAGAATACAACATGGAGCTTTCAAAATTAAGGGCTGGTGCGGTTGCAGAAGAACTGGAAAAACTTGATATATCCGGAGAGAGAATGGTGATAAAGGGCCATGGGGAAGAAAAACCTGCAGCAGATAACGATACATCAGAAGGAAGGGCATTAAACAGAAGAGTTGAAATAAGAAGTATAACGGAAAGAGATAAAGAAAAGGAGATAGAAGATGAAAATTAATAAGAGGTATTTTATATTTGCAGTTTTGCTGGTTTTTTGTGTTATGGCGGCCCGGGATATTTTTGCGCAGATGCCCCGGGAAATAAACATACAGGGGCAGCTCTTAGATTCTCAGGGTAACCCCGTGACCGGAAACCGGAGGGTCAAATTCACATTTTACAATGAAGAAACCGGGGGTGAGGAAATTGCCTCTTATGAAGAAGATGAGCTTGAGTTCAGCGACCGGGGTCTGTACAGAGCTGAAATAGACATGAGCGGGGTTGAGAACCTTAATCAGGCTTTGTGGCTCGGTGTTGAGATCGGGGACGGCCCTGAGATGGACGGAAGAATAAAACTGCTTCCTTCAGCTTTAGCTCTTTATGCCGGCACCGCCGGAGAAGTTAATTGGGATAATATAACTGATAAGCCCGAGGATATAATAACAGAAGAATCCGATCCTGTCTTTACCGCGCACGTGGCATATGATATTGAACAAACGCATATAGATAATTGGGATGAAGCGCATGCCGAAAGAGGTTCACAGATAGCGGGGAGTAATCTTGAGTGGTCGGAGGGCAACCTCAATGTGACTGATTTTGATACGGAGGAGACGGATCCTGTTTTTACCGCGCATGTGGCACATGGCATTGAGGAAGCAGACATAGATAACTGGGATGAAGCGCATGCCGAAAGAGGTTCACAGATAGCGGGGAGCAATCTGGAATGGTCGGGCGGCAACCTCAATGTGACGGACTTTGATACGGAGGAGACAGATCCTATTTTCAACGCGCATGTGGCATCTGACATTGAGCAAGCATATATAGATAACTGGGATGAAGCGTACGCCGAAAGAGGCTCACAGATAGCGGGAAGTAATCTGGAATGGTCTGAGGGCTATCTCAATGTAACGGATTTAGATATGACAGAGACAGATCCCACATGGAGCGGGGCAGCTGATACTGAAAGTGAAATAAGCAGAACAGGCAGCGTCGGGATTGGAAGTGACAGTCCTTCTGCCAAACTGGATCTTGGATACACAGCGCAGAGGCAAACAGATGAAACTCCGGGTTTAATTGTAGGCCCAACTGACCTTGAGGGCTCAGAGCAGGAAAGATGGTCCAGGGTGGAGATGCTGCCTTATGTAGGTGAAAATGAGGAAGACATAGTATCAGCCGCTTTGGTTGCAAGAGATGATTTTTTTGGTATTTATACTTACAAATATGACACGGGAGGCAAGGCGGAGGACTGGAATGTGAATTTAGCGATTGACTATGACGGAAATATCGGGCTCGGCACCAGAAGGGATGATTCAATCGTATTTATATCTGAAACTGAAAGCAATTTGTTAGGAGAGGATATAAAGCCTAGCCTGCTGGTAGGCAGAGCAGATTCCGAGGACGATGTCGCCCGCTTTGAATTATATCAGGGGGAGAAATCTTCCTTATACTACGCCTCAGAGGATCATTATGGTTTTTATGGCTATGACGGTGAAGATTGGAATGAGGGACTGCAAATGGACTACCAGGGAAATGTCGGGATCGGAACATCGGAGCCCGAAGAAAAACTGGATGTAGATGGCAATGTGCACATTCGAGGTGATTCAAATAGAATCGGAGATACTTCTTATACAGTTCCTCTTGCAGTAAAGGCCAGGCCCAAACTTGACTCAACCATGTCAGGATATGGCTTAAAGGTTGTAAATGGCGAAAGTGATAGTGGTTTTATGCATTTGACAATGGGAGTAGATCCGGAATATGCAGAGATTTATGTAATGGGAGAATCAGGTTCATATGGGGATTTGCTATTACAACCTCCTCACTCTAATGGAAATGTAGGCATAGGAACACCTCCCAGCTCTTCTTACAGGCTTGATGTGGATGGAGATATTTATACCTCTGGAGGGTTGACTGAGGGGTCTGATATTGCGCTCAAAGAAAACATAGAAGATTTAGGATACGGGCTGGATGAGGTTATGAATATACAGGCAAGAGAATTTAACATGAAGGAAAGCGGAGAGAAGGATATTGGATTTATCGCGCAGGAGCTTGAAGATATCATCCCGGAGCTGGTATCGGGCGAAGAGGGCTCGAAAGGCATTTCATATTCCAAGCTGACCGCAGTGCTGGTAAATGCACTGCAGGAACAGCAGAAAAGAATTGAAGTTCTGGAATCTCAAATAAACGATAAATAAATTTATTTGTCTGTAAGAAAGGATGAGGCTGCCGCGTCGGCTGCCATCTTGCGGAGTCTTTTTAATTCGCTGTTGTAGCCCGGGCGGGAACTGGCGGCAAGAAGAATTACAGCGGTTTTTGTTTCAGGGTCAATAAGTATGGATGTTCCCGTAAATCCGGTATGCCCGTACGCTTTTTCTCCGAAAATTGATCCTTTATTAGTTGAAAAAGGGGAATCAATATCCCAACCCAGGGCCCTTCCATGAGGGGATAAGCTTTCTGGAATGCTTGTCATTTTCTTTACGGTCTCTTCATTTAGAACCCTGACGCCGTTTATTTTTCCTTTATTTAGCAGCATTGCAGCAAACACAGCCAGGTCTCCGGCAGTTGAAAAAAGCCCGGCGTTGCCTGAAACCCCTCCCATTACATCTCTGGCAAGAGGATCATGGACTTTTCCTATATGCCTTTTTCCGGTAAGGTTGCGCCCCGCAGGGGCAATCCTTTCCTTTTTATCCTGAGAAGGTAAAAAGGATGTGCTTTCCATATTCAGCGGTTCATAAAATTCTTTGCGGGTAAAATCAGCAAGGCTTTTTTCAGTTACGGATTCGACAATCTGCTGAAGTAAAATGTAGCCGGTGCAGCTGTAGTTAAAGTTCTTTCCCGGTTTCGAGGCAATTGCTGTGTTGTTTAGGTATTGAATAACTGCCTCTCCGCCTATAGTATTCTCTGCAGGAGATATTTCTGATACCGGAATGTACGGGGGGAGCCCCGAAGTGTGTGTTAAAAGGTGAATTATTTTAGGTGACTGTTCTTTTTGAGTATATGCGGGAAGGTATTTTGAAATATTATCCGTAAGACAAATTTTCTCCTGCTCTACCAGTTTCATTATTGCTGCTGCTGTTGCTAAAGGTTTTGTAAGAGATGCCAGGTCGAATATAGTCTCTGCAGTCATTTGTTCTCTTTCTCCTTCTTTATGGAACCAACCGAAGGCTTCTTCTCGCACTATTAAATTCTCCCGCAGTATGACAAGCACCGCTCCTGTAAGGCTATGGTTATTTATTGACGTTTCTATGCTGGTTTCTAAGGTCTGTATATGTTTGCTTAATTCAGTTTTATCTGACAATGCATGGTTTATATAAAGGGGCTGCTCTTTTATTGTTCGTTCTCCACAGGATAACAGAAGAGAAGCGAATACGGGTATCATAATTGAAATAGACAGTTTTAAGATTTTAAATTTTGTGTTAAGCATAATATTTTCCTGAAATTATAGCTTTTGTACTTAAAGAATGAAGGATTGTCAAGAGGGGAGTGGCGAATATAAAGTTTTAAAGGGAGCGGTTGATTTTTTTTATGACATAGGTATAATGCAATATAGGAATATAAGAATAAGGAGAGGTTGTAAATTATGAAAAAAGAACGGATTTTTAAGGTTTTGTCAAATCAAAACAGGTGTAAAATTTTAGAGATGCTGATGGAAAGAAAGTTATGTGTTTCCAAAATAGTAGATGAGCTGGAGCTTTCTCAGCCTACTGTAACCCAGCACCTGAGACTTCTCAGGGAAAGCGGGCTGATAAAATCGAATAAAATAGGTTCCTGGGTTCATTACTCGCCGGATGTTTCCGGGCTCCGAAGATGTGCAGGGGAACTTCGTGATTTTGCTGATAGCATTGACAAATCAGTAAAAAAAGAAAATTGTTGTTCTTCCGGTGATTGTGTAAAGAAAAAAGAATAGTAGATATTAAAATGTTTAAGAAAAGATTTCTATGAACAAGGGTATTTCCGCTGAAAATCTCAGTAAAACTTTTGGTTCTACTGTTGCGGCCGAAAATATCAGTTTTTCGGTAGAAAAAGGTGAAATCTTCGGCTTCCTCGGGCCCAATGGCGCAGGAAAGACCACAACAGTCAGAATGCTAACAGGGCTTCTGCGGCCTGATTCCGGTAGAGCTTTTATTGACGGTATCGACATCACGAAAGACCCGATAGGCGCTAAAATGAAAATGGGGGTTATTCCTGAAACCAGCAATATATATGCTGATCTTACCGCGAAACAGAATCTTATTCTCGCAGGAAGCTTTTATGGAATAGGCAGGCATGAGCTGAAGGATAGGGCTGAGAGGATGTTGAAACGAATCGGGCTCTATGAACATAGGAATATTGAGGTTAGAGAATTTTCCAAGGGAATGAAACAGAAAGTCAGCGTGGCCTCCGCGATGCTCAATGATTCATCCGTGTTGTTTTTGGATGAGCCGGCAGCGGGTCTTGATGTATTGAGCCGTCGGTTAATTCGTGATATGGTTACGGAAGCGAAAGACTCCGGGATAACCGTATTTCTTACATCACATGATATTCAGGAGGCAAGTGTTATTTGCGAAAGGGTGGCTGTTATAAACAGAGGGCGAATTGCGGCAGTGGATACTCCGGAAAATTTAAAAAGAATATTTGAAGAAACCAGGTCGGTTGAAGTCTCATTTAGTAAAATAGTTGAGAAAAGTAGTCTTGAGGTTCTTAGAAACACAGAGAAGGTGAAAAAGCTTGGAGATAAGATGAGAATTTATACTGCGGATCCGGATAGACTTGTGAAAGAACTTGCTTCTTTTGCCGAAAGAAAGAAGCTTGTCTTTAAATCGCTTCATATTTTAGGGACCAGCCTGGAAGATGCATTTATAAAACTAACTGAAAGCGGGGTGGATTATGAAAATTAAATATTTTCTCCGGAGTGTTTTTGTTGTTACGGCAAAAAATATTGTGATTTATTATAATAAGCCTCCTGTAATTATATTCGGGATATTATTTCCTGTCTTTCTTTTTCTCGCTTTTTATCTGGGTCGTGAGCTTAATTTACATGATTTTTTCCCCGGACTTCTTGCTATGTCTCTATTTTTTACTTCATCTTCAGTGGGTCCGTTGATAACGCCGTGGGAGAAGCAGCTTGGAACATACGAGCGACTGCTTTCTTTTCCGGTAACGCTGAAAACGATTATTGTGGGTGATATTTTTGCCGGGATGCTGTTTGGGCTTGTTATTAGTATTCCTGTCGCTGCGGCAGGAATGACTTTCATTGAATTCTCCCCGAATTATTTTATTGTTTTTCTTTCTTTGGTTTTTGCTTCTTTCTGTTTTTCATCTCTGGGGGTTCTTCTTGCTTCACCGGCGGTTAAATCGCCTTCTCAGATAATGATGTTTTCAAGTTTGGTAAGGTTTCCGCTTATTTTTATAAGCGGGATTTTCATCCCGCTTGAAAACCTCTCTGGCATGGGTAGGGTTCTGGCGCATGTTTCTCCAGTTACTTATCTTGTGGATCTTCTTTTTTTAGGCTTTACAGGGATAAATGAGTTGCCTGTGGCGCTAAGTTTTATAATACTCCTTGCTTTTACAGCTTTTTTCTTTTATGCTGCGGCATCCTTTCATCGAAAAAACCATATGAAGGGACTTTAAAATTCCCCCTATGCACCCTAATCGTTAAATGACAGGCTGGCTATGCCATTTGTATAAAAAATAACTTTTTCAATATCTCTCGATATTGAAGCTGAGGGCCTATCCGGAAATATTAATTCAAGGGTTCCCTCCCGGTGGAAAACAACTGAAGTGGATTCTTCTACGGAGCTTTGCGCAAGTATTGAACCGTCAGGGTTTACGGTAATGCTAAGATTTATTTCATCTTCTTTCTCAATTGGAAAACCTACTGTTTCTTTGTCGCTTTCCGGAAGGCTTATAAAATTTATGGCTCCTGTGTTGTCAGTTTCGATTATGCTGTAGGCTTCTGAGTCTTTTAGTTGTGCGGTAAAAACCACAGCCCCGTCTTCTTCGATTATGAATCCGCAACCTTCAAATTCGTTTAAGGTGTAGGATACGGAATCTCCGGCCGGGGTGTGAAGATTTAATTTTTCATCAGAATCTATCTCAATGTTATAAGTGCCCTCTTTTGAGGCAAGGTTTACATAATTTATGTTTCCATTATTGTCGGATATTATCTCCAGGTCCGCTCCTTCTTCAAAAACGATTGTGTTTTCTGATCCGCTCAGGTAAACCGTTTTTTCAGTTTCGCTAAGCGAAGCGAAAAGGTTTTCGTCTTTGTCATATAACAGGAGGGTGTCGTCATCTTCATCAATATTTCCAACTAAATCGGAATTTACTGTTAGGTTCATCCCAAGATGTTCAAAACTTATTTCTTCTTCAGGGGTTTCTTCAACAGGTTCATCTTCAATCGGGTCATCGGTTGGTTCTTCGTCAACCGGCTCGTTATCTATGGGGTCTTCTTCAACCGGCTCTTCTTCAACTGGTTCTTCTTCCACAGGTTCATCTTCTGTGGGATCTTCTAAGGGTTCATCTTCAATCGGGTCCTCAGAAGGCTCTTCTTCGACCGGATCTTGCTCTATTGGATCTTCTTCCCCGGGAGTTTCTTCAGTGTCTGTAATATCAAGGAGAAAATTTCCCAGTCTTTCAGCTGAAGAGAGAATCATATTTCCCAGCCTGGAAAAGAAGCCGTTGAAGGTTTCATCAATAGAAAAAACCACCTCTTCCAGTCCTTCAAACAACCCGGAAAAAAAGCCTGAAACAACTGAGGCAGCTCTTCCCGTTTCCTTGTCCGCCTCTGTTTTTATTTCATCAGAAGTTTCTTCGGCATCGTTATCGATGTGCGGGGCCTGCCATGTTTCTCGGTATGATTCATCTATGTCCCTTATGCCCGGTCCATCGTAAGGGGTCATCCGCGCATCGCAAATCAGAGCGGTAAAGCATAATGCGGAAATAACCACTGCGGTTTTTACTAACTTTGTTTTAATTTTTTTTCTTTTCATTTTTCCTCCTGAATGTTAAATTTACTTCTTAATTATACTCTTGTTTTATAAAATATGTGTGAAATACAGCATTTTATTTGTGAAAAGTATATAAAAAGTATAAATATTCCATGGGGGCTATATTTGCATTTTCGCTGCTGTATGTTCTATAATAGCCATGGAGATATTATAATGAATGACATCCCGGAAAAATTGAGAGTATTGGTTGTTTGTGTTTTATCGGAATCCCCCGAGACAGACATTATAAAAAAAGTTGAAAATGTAATTAAAAGAAGATACAAATCAGAAAGCATTTCGGTTTCCAGTATAGAAAAACTCAGCTCCAAATTTTATTATCTGATGCCCCATTATGTTGTTTTAGATTCCAGAAATCAGGAGGCAGTTGAACGCTTGAGCGAGAATTATAAGTTTCTTGAACAGATAAAAGAAAGGCCTTTTATTTTGATTGATTATCCCGATAGCGACATTGACCTTATAAAGAAGATGGGCATAAAAAATTTAATTCATATACCCTATAATGCTACAACTGATGATATTAAAAGAATACTGGATAAGGCCTCGAAAGTTGTTGGGTTTGAAGCCTCGACCGGTAAAGTAGATAAAAGGATTGTACAGAAGAATATAAAGCTCTCAATTAAAATCGAGCAGTATGATACGGTGTATGAGGGAATAACCACCGGCCTTAACAAAAACGGGCTTGGAGCAAGATTAAAAACAGGGGGAAAACCCTACAGGGAGTTGCTTGATCATGTCGGCTGCAGTTGCATGGTTGCCTTTAGTGACCCCGATATATCATTTATGCCTGTTGAAGGTGAAATTCTGAGAGTGGAAGAGAGCTGGGACAATAACTATGATGCCTTTATGGCTGTTTCTTTCAAACAAAAACATTTTTACTTTGATGCGCATGAATTAAAGATTTTAGACAGATTAATAACTAAGCAGGAAGATAAAAGCATAATAAAAAAGTTTGAAGATGATGGCTCTCAAGAAAACAAAGAAGAGCCGGAATAAGCCTTTTATTGTTGACGTTCTTTCAGTTGCAAACTGCGGTAAATAATGCTCTGTATGGCGCTTTTTACTGAAATTTTTGTTTTCATTAATTCAGGGGTTGACAAAACAGCAGGTTATTTTCTTTAATGAAGTTATAGATTTTGTGAATGTTTTCACGATGCTAAATACACATACAGTTGAGAGACTTGTAATTTATAACAGGGTTTTAAAAGGATTAGCTCAAAAGAGGAGTAAATGGGTGACTTCGAAAGAAATAGCCCGGAAGCTTTCAAAGACCCCGGCGCAGGTAAGGAGAGACCTCTCTATCCTGGGGCGTAAGGGTAAACCCGGAGTTGGTTACAACATAGAGGTGTTGATAAATGATCTTGACGGGGTTCTTGGGCGCAACAGAATCTGGAACGTTGCAATAATTGGAGCCGGAAATCTGGGAAAAGCTCTTTTTTCGTACCCTGGATTTAAAAGAGAGGGTTTTAAATTTAAGGCGATTTTTGACAACGCCCCGGATAAGGTGGGAAAAAAGTGGGATAGTTTAGTGATTAAGTCCTCCGGGGAAATTGAAAGAGCAGTTAAAAAAGGGGGTATTGATATAGCTGTAATTACAGTTCCGAAAAATTCAGCTCAGGGCGTTGCTGAGGCCCTTGTGAAGGCAGGGATTAAGAATATTCTTAATTTTGCTCCTGTTATGCTGGATTTGCCTGAAGATGTAAGGGTGAGAAATACTGATCTTTCTCTTGAACTTGAAAACCTTTCGTGCTTTATATGCAACACGAAATAAATACATTTAAATTTTTATCTCTGAAATTAAATCAAATTTTAAATACATGGAGTGTAGACAACCTTGTTTTTGTTCCTTCGGATAAGGGACTTTTAATTCGGTACAATGAAGGAATGAAGATATACTGGGATGAGGTTCCCGTTTGGACGGGGGTTAAAGAGTTTGTTTTTCCCGGAAGAAATATGGTTCTGGGCAACGAAGATTTTCCAAAAGAAAAGCCCATTATACTTGTCGGTGTAAGAAATTGTGATTTAAGGGCCCTGATTAACGTTTATGATAATATTTTTCTTAAGGAAGAGCCTGCGGATTTGAATTATAAAAAGCTCAGAGAGAGGCTTCTGCTGGTCACGGTAGACTGTAATAACCCTGCGGAAAGCTGTTTCTGTGTTTCAACGGGAGGCAGGCCCTATACGGAAAACGGTTCGGATGTAAATCTTTCTTTTGTTGAAGAATATGTGACAGCTGACGTTTTTACCGAAAAAGGGAAGGAATTGTTTTCCGATTTTGATTTGAAAAGGGCCTCTGAAAAAGAACTCCAAAAAAGAGAAGACAGACGAACTACTGTCACTTCTAAGATATCCAAAAATTATGAATTAAAATATGATAAGGATGACCTGGGGAAACTTGTGGAATCAAATAATGATGAGAATTACTGGATGGAAAAAAGTACTACATGCATGCAGTGCGGGGGGTGCAATTTCTGCTGCCCCACCTGCTACTGCAATGTGCTCAATGAGGTTTCCAGAAAGAAAACGATAAGGAAGGTTCTGCAGTGGGATTCGTGCCAGTTCCCGGGCTATGCCCGCGTTGCGGGAGGGGCAAACCCCCGGGTGAAATTATGGCAGAGGTTTAAAAACAGGTATTACTGTAAATTTACTCTTATGCCCGGTGAGTTTGGAATATGCGGTTGTACGGGATGCGGAAGGTGTATTCAGACGTGCCCGGGCGAGATTGATATCAGGGACACTCTCAGGGGACTTAAAGATGAAAAAACAGGATAAAATAGCCAACCCCTATAAAATTATAAAAGCGAAGGTAGCGCAGGTTAGTGATGAAACGCCCAGCATCAAAACTTTCAGTCTTGAGCTGGAGGAGGAATTAGGTTTTTCGACGGGACAGTTCATCCAGCTTACGGTTCCGGGTATAGGCGAAGCGCCTTTTACTCCATCATCAAAATCCGGTGTATCGAAAAAAATGGATGTAACCGTTATGAATGTTGGGGTGGCGACCGGGGAGCTTCATAAAAAGAAAAAAGGAGCGCTTCTGGCAGTTAGAGGACCATACGGAAACGGTTTCCCGGTGGAAAAGCTCAGGGACAGAGAGCTTATAATTGTGGGAGGGGGTTGCGGTATAGCCCCGCTTAGGTCTTTGATACATGAAATTTTATCCGACCGCACCCGATACCCTAAGGTGACGCTGCTATACGGGTGCAGGTCTCCTCAGGATATTATATATAAGGAAAGTTATGATAATTGGCAGCAGCAGTTTGAACTGCATAGAACCGTGGATAAAGCCCATAGCGGATGGGATGAAAATGAGGGGGTGGTTACAGATTTGTTTGAAAGGATTGATGTGGATACTAAAACCTGCGCGGCGGTAGTGGTTGGTCCTCCCGTAATGATGAAATTTTCGGTTAAGGGACTTGAGGAAATGGGTATTTCTGGTGACAGAATATATGTGTCGCTGGAGAAGAATATGACCTGCGGGTTTGGGAAGTGCCGACATTGTATGGTGGGGCCTTATTACGTCTGCAAGGATGGCCCGGTTTTTGAGTACAGCCGGGTTAAGGGTGTCCCCGGGGTCTGGGACTGATGCTTGCGATAGATCTGGATAAGTGTTTTGGATGTTTAAAATGCCGCAGTGTGGAACCCGGTCTTTATGAGCTGATAGAAAGGGGGGTAAGGGCTGTTGTCTGCAGGCACTGCCAGAACCCTCCATGCGTGAATGCTTGTCCGGTGGAGGCCCTGGAGAAACTCCGGGATGGAGGAATGAAAAGAAAGAGGATGAAATGTGTTTCATGCAAACAGTGTTCAACAGCCTGTCCAGTGGGGGCTAACCCGGTGGAGGTTCTCTCTTATAAGACTTTTCCCGGATGGAAGGTGGATATTAAAAGATGCAGAAGAATATGCCGCAGGGAAGCCGTAAAAGAAGTCGAGAAAACCCCTCAAGGCTATGAGCTGATTGATGGAGAGTATGCAGTAAAGGCGGGAGGTTGGAAATGAACTTTTTTGAATTTTTTCTTTTTCCGGGCCTTATCTTTACAGTTTTCGCTTCATTTCTGGTCTCATGGATTGACAGGAAAATTACAGCGCTGGTTCAGTGGAGGGTGGGCCCTCCTTTTTTTCAGCCTGTGTATGATTTTTTTAAGCTCATGAAAAAGGAGACCCTGGTACCGAAAGGAGCCAATACGGTCCTTTTTCTTTTTGCTCCGCTTTTAAGCTTTTCGTCTCTACTGCTTGTCGCTATAGTTCTGGCAAAGACAAATTTGGAGGGGATCGGGTTTTCCGGTGACTTATTTGTGGTTGTTTATCTTCTTCTTCTTCCGCCGTTTTCCGTTATAACCGGAGCATCGGCTTCGGCAAATCCACTGGCTTCTCTGGGAGCCTCAAGGGAGATGAAAATGGTTCTTTCGTATGAGCTGCCCTTTATCCTGGCTTTAATTACAGTAATTATCAATACAGGCGGCAGCATCTGCCTGGGAGAAATAATTGCCTATCAGCGCTCTTCGGGGGTCGTTATGGGTTCTTTTTCAGGTTTCATAGCTTTAATCGTTACGATTTTCTGTTTTCAGTCCAAGATGGCCCAGGTTCCTTTTGACCTCCCCGAGGCGGAACAGGAGATTATGGGTGGAGCTTTGATTGAATATTCCGGACCGCCCCTGGGGTTTTTCGCTCTTTCGAGATGGATGATGATGGCGATTTTCCCTTTTTTGGCGGTTATTCTTTTTTGGGGAGGAATCAGCTCACCGGCAGGAATATTAAAGTATTTATTGATACTGGTTATTGTGATACTTATAAAAAATACTAATCCCAGGCTTCGTATAGGACAGATGCTCAGGTTTTTCTGGGGGCCTTTAACGGCTGCAGGTGCAATAGGCGTTATTCTGGCGGTTATAGGATTATGAGAAAGTCAATCTGGGTATATCATTTTGCGGCTTCACCATGCAATAACTGTGATATTGAAATTCTTGATCTTCTTACTCCCGGATTTGATGTTGAACGCTTCGGGATAAAGCTTGTGGGTAGCATCAGGCATGCTGACTGTATGCTTTTAACCGGGGTAGTAAACAGTAAGGTGGCAGGGCGTCTGAAAAGGATTTATGCCCAGGCTCCGAAGCCATTTTTTGTTATGGCGGTGGGCACCTGCGCCCTTGATACCGGGATATTCAGGGGGTCTTACAATGTAGTGGGTCCTCCGGATAAATATCTTCCAGTAGATGTTTATGTTCCCGGGTGCCCCCCCTCTCCACAGGCAATGATTTCAGGGGCGGCAAGACTTATTGAAAAATTGAAGGGCACAAAAAAAGGTAAAAAGAGTTAGGATGAGAAAAGAAGATTTAGCCAAAAGTATAAAAAGTGAGTTTGGAAAAAAAACAGAGTCATTTTCATCTCCTTCGAAAAAGAGGATATATCTGGAGATAAGGCCCGACTACCTAAGGACCGCGGTTAAGTACTTAAAAGAGCAGGGGCTTAGGTTTTCCACTGCCAGCGCCATAGACGAGAGGGATTATATGGAGGTGCTTTATCACTTTTCATATGATAAAGAAGGGGTTTTTGTCAGTTTACGCATAAAGCTTGAAAGAAAAAAGCCTGGAGCAGATACCATTGCCGATATTATTACCGGGGCTAAGTGGATAGAGAGGGAAATGCGCGAGCTTATGGGTATAAGGTTTGAAGGGAATGAAGACATGAGAGAGTTTCTGTTATCAAAAGATTACAAAGGGAGGAAATACCCCTTGAGGAAAGATGGCTGAGGAAAAGAAAAGGCATATACCGATAGGACCCTATCACCCTCTTCAGGAAGAACCTGAGTTCTTTAAACTCCGTGTTGAGGGAGAGAGGGTTGTGGGGCTGGATATAGAGATCGGCTATAATCACAGGGGAATAGAGAAGCTCTCTGAATCGAAACATTTCGAACAGGCGATATTTCTTGTTGAAAGGATATGCGGCATATGTTCAACCTCGCATCCTTTTGCTTATGTTAATGCGGTGGAAGAGCTGGCGGATATCAATCTGCCCGAGAGGGCTGCCTATATAAGAAGCGTGGTTGGGGAGGTTGAAAGAATACATTCTCATCTTCTCTGGCTGGGGCTGGCAGGTCATTTTATCGGTTATAATACCGTTTGGATGTGGAGCTGGAAATACCGGGAGCCGCTACTGGAGGCCTGTGAGAAAATATTCGGAAACAGACAGCACTATGGGATGATGAAGATAGGTGGCGTCAGAAGGGATATCTCCCCGGAACAGGGAAGGTTTCTAAGTGAAAAACTGGAATATGTCAGAAAGAAAGTGGATATGCTTGATAAGGCGATTGAGGATGATCCGGTTATAGGCTCCAGGCTGAAAAATGCCGGGGTGCTTCCGAAGGAAAAGGCTGTTGAATATTGTGTGGTAGGCCCGACTGCAAGGGCATCCGGAGTGGATATCGATGTGAGAAGGGATGAGGCTTACGCCGCTTATGGTATGGTTGAATGGAAAGTCCCGCTCAGAAACGAGGGGGATGTTTATGCAAAGACAAAAATCAGGCTTGAGGAGATAAGGCAGTCAATCAATATCATCAAACAGTGTATTGATGCGCTTGGGAAATCTGGCGGTGAAATAGAAGCGGATGTAAATGATATTCCCGACGGAGAAGGAATAGGAAGGCACGAAGCCCCAAGAGGGGAGGTCTTTCACTACGTCAGATCGCACGGAGGAACTGTGCCGTTCAGGCACAAGGTAAGAGCTCCTTCATATATGAACGTTTTTTCTAACAAGCATGCTGTAGTAGGAGGCACGGTAGCCGATGCAGCCCTTACCCTGGCGGCCGTTGACCCCTGCTACTGCTGTACGGAAAGAATGCAGGCTGTGGATAAAGAAGGAAAAAGTGTGCTCACCTCCCGTGAGCTTATAAAGCTCTCCCAGGAAAAAACCTACGAACTCCGGCGGGAAAAAGGAGAGAGGGTTTAGATGGACCTTATTTTAATGTCAGTGGCTCTTCCCGCGTTTATCGGTTTTGCAGCACTGTTTATTCCGAAGAAGCTGAGAAATTACGGGAGCTTTGCTGCTGCGGCAGCCGCGTTAAGCGTATTGATTGGGGGGCTGAGCAGCTTCGGAGAATACAGGAATTTTTTCTTTGCCGAAGAGATTGCATTTAAGGCTGATATTCTTTCTCTGATTTTAATTACATTAACCGGGGCTTTCGGTTTTCTGACTTCCCTTTACTCTAGAGGGTATTTCAAGAAAAACAGGCCGGGGCTTTTCTGGTCCCTCCTATGCTGGCTTTTTGCTGCTTCTTCTGCTGTTTTCTCAGCGGATACGGCAATTATTATGGTTGTTTCCTGGGGAATAGCCGGGGCGGTTTTATCGCTTCTCGTCTTTATTTCCGGCAGTCATTCTTCCGCCAAGAAAACCTTTATAATAGTGGGCTCAACTGATGCCCTTATGATAATAGGGATGGCGGTATTTATTCTGTCGCGCAGCGGGGGCTACCTTTCATCAACAAGTATCTCTTTAAATGAACCCCTAAGGTGGACCGCGTTTATCACCCTGTTTATTGCGGCTGTCACAAAGGCCGGTGCGATGCCTTTTCATACATGGATTCCGGATGTTTCAGTCTCCAGCGCAATACCGGTAACGGCGCTTCTACCCGCTTCAATAGACAAAATGCTGGGGATATACCTTCTTAAAAAAATTATGACTGACTGGTTTGTTATTTCAGGGGGGATGAATCTTGTTCTCATGATAGTAGGTTCCGTTACTGTTGTAGGGGGAGTTTTTATGGCTCTCAATCAGCATAATCTTAAAAAGCTCCTGGGGTATCATACTGTAAGCCAGGCGGGATACATGGTTTTGGGCCTGGGTACTGCAACCCCCGTGGGCATAGCCGGAGGGTTGCTTCATATGGTAAATAACTCAATTTACAAGCAGGGCCTTTTTCTGGGAGCCGGCGTTGTTGAGAATAATGCGGGCACCTCGGATCTTGATAAGCTCGGGGGGCTTTCTGGCAAGCTGCCTGTGACTTTTACAAGTTTCTTTATATGCGCTATGGCTATATCCGGGCTCCCGCCTCTCAGCGGCTTTGTATCTAAGTGGCTCATTTATCAGGGTATTATTGAAAAAGGGCCGGCTGCAGGCGGGATGTGGGCTCTATGGCTGACAGCAGCTGTTTTCGGGTCAGCCCTGACACTGGCATCATTTATTAAGGTGCTTCACTCTGTATTTTTGGGGCAGCCTTCAGCAAAACTGCGGGTAAAAAAAGAGAGGCTCAGGTGGGAGCTGCCGGCTCTTGTTTTTCTTCCTGCGGCCTGCCTGGCGATAGGAATTTTCCCGTCACATACAGCATATCCTTTTCTTGAGGCAATTACCGGGCCTATAGGTATGCCGGGCCTGTGGGATTCTCAGCTCGCAGGAGGATTTCTGCTTTCGGGAATAGCGGTCGGGGTGGTGTTTTACTTTTTGTTCAGAAGCTTCTCTTTCAGAGTAAGCCCTGTTTACATTGGGGGGGAAAAGCCCGACAGAGAAATGAGGGTCAGCGGGGTTGACTTTTATAAGACGATAGAAGAGGCTTCTCCATTTAAGGAGATGTACGGATGGGCGCGAAAAGGATTCTTTGATCTGTATGAATTGCTGAAAAATTTTGTGTTTTACTGGATAAGAATACTCAAAGTTATGCATACCGGGGTTTTAAATACGTATTTACTCTGGGTTGTTGTAGGAAGTGTATTGGTTTTTCTGGCAATATTTTTATGATAGAGATAATTCTTCTTTTTAAGATTACAGCTGCAGTTATAGCCCTTGAATCGAAGAACCTCCTTTCAGCTGTTATATCCCTGGGAGGGGTCGGTTTCGGTCTGGCTGTTATAATGGTTTTCCTTGGAGCTCCGGATGTTGCTCTTGTTCAGATTCTTATAGAGGTTGTTCTTCTTATTATTCTCATAAAAGCAACTGTCAGCAGGGATGAAACCGATGTAAAGGGACAGGGGGAGTATTTTAATATTATTTTGTGTATAGCTCTGCTTGGGCTGCTTTATGTGGCTGTATTGTATGTGCTGGCAGTTATGCCCCGGTTCGGATATGCGCTGCCTCAGGATCCTTCATATGAAATTCCTTCGCTTGTGTATCTGACAAGGGGGATAGAGCATACAGGTTCAGCAAATATTGTAACCGCAATACTTTTGGGCTACAGGGCATTTGATTCCCTCGGAGAGGCGGCAGTTCTCTTTGCCGCTGTGGCGGGGGCTTTGACAATATTAAGAAAGGCGAAAAAAGATGAAGAAAAATAAGGGGATGGCAGATACAGTAAAGATTGTTACAGACATATTAAAAGGCTTTGTGTTTATATACGGGGTTAATATAGTTTTATACGGTCACCTTTCTCCCGGAGGGGGTTTTGCGGGAGGGCTTATAATAGCCTTTCTTTTAATACTTATGTTTCTGGTTTTCGGAAGAGAGGAGATTTTTCGCCGGTTTACCAGAAAAACCGCTCATACTCTGGAAACAGCCGCGGCGGTTGTCTTTCTCTTGCTGGTAAGCTTTGAAGTAATTCCCGGGGGCATAGGCCTGCTGGAATTTTTTGAAAATCTAATTACGGGCAGAACATTCAGGCTGGTTTCGGGTGGAAGAATTCCACTCGGGAATATAGCGCTTGGTGTAAAGGTAGCGGCTTCAATATTTCTGGTCTTTACGGTGCTGGCGATTTTCAGGGAAACAGAAAAGGAAGAGGAAAAAGATGACAAATAATGTTCCTTTTGCATACGGTCTTTGCATGCTGCTGTTCTTTATAGGCCTTTACGGTGTGATAACTAAAAAAAACCTGGTTAAAATAATAATATCCATACTCATAATGAATAATGCGGTTAACCTTTTTATTCTTCTGTTGGGTTTCCGCAGCCAGGGCAAGGTTCCCATAATGACGGCTGATACCGATGCGCTTAAATTTGCCTTGAGGGCGATGGATCCTCTTCCCCAGGCTATGGTATTATCTTCAATAGTGATAGGTTTCTCCATTGCCGCTTTGATGGTTGCCGTTGCGGTAAGGCTTTATAAAAGATACGGCACGATGGATATATCAAAAATCAGGGAGCTCAGGGAATGAGAATCATATCCTTATTTATTCTTTTTCCGCTTCTGGGTGCTTTTGCAGCCTCATTCTTTGCTTTTGGAGAAGAAAATAAAACTAAAATAAGGGCTTCAAATATAATAGCGGGATTTGTTACGGGAGGGGTTTTGGTTCTTTCTCTCCTTATGATAGGAAGGCATGGAATATACAACCTGGGGGGGTGGTCCCCACTTTTGGGAATTACGCTTGTTTTCGACGGGTTTGCTTCTTCAGTTCTTGCGGTAACATCTTTTGTTGTCTTTATGTGCACAGTTTTTTCTTTCAGGTATATAGCCTCATATAACTCGGCGGGAAAGTTCTATACCCTGCTTCTCTTGATGGTCGCCGGAATAAACGGGGTCCTGCTTACGGGTGATATTTTCAATCTTTTTATTTTTCTGGAAATAGCATCGGTTTCTTCTTATGCGCTCGTTGCCTTTGGAACATCGAAGCATGAGCTGGAGGCCTCATTTAAGTATCTTGTTCAGTCAAGCGTGGGTGCGGCGTTTATTCTTCTGGGCATCGCTTTTGTTTATTCATATACCTCGAATCTGAATATGGCTCATATAGCTTCTGTTGTCCGGCAGGAGGGGTTTTCTGCCGAAATATACCTGGCGCTGGCTTTTTTTACTGCAGGTTTTTCAATCAAGGCGGCGCTTATACCTTTCCACGCCTGGCTGCCCGATGCGCACCCGGCCGCGCCTGCCCCTGTTTCGGCGATGTTAAGCGGGGTGCTTATTAAAACGGTTGGAATTTACGCCCTTGTGAGGCTGGGATACAGCATGCTGGGAATGACTCAAGGGGCGCTTCCGCAGCTTTTAATTTACTCCGGTGTTTTTTCAATGATATTCGGGGCGCTGCTTGCCCTGGGGCAGTGGGATTTCAAAAGACTGCTTGCCTTCCATTCAATAAGCCAGATGGGGTATATAGCTCTGGGCTTCGGGCTGGCTACTCCGCTGGGGATTACCGCAGGACTTTTTCACCTGATGAATCACTCCGTATTTAAGTCCCTGCTCTTTTTAAATGCCGGAGCGGTTTATTTCAGGACCGGAATCAGGGACCTGCGCCGGATGAAGGGGATTGCAAAGCTGATGCCCGTAAGCGGGAGCACCTCCATGATCGCATCACTTTCCATATCAGGTATTCCTCCGTTTAACGGATTCTGGAGCAAGCTTCTTATAATTATAGCCTGTGTGCAGGCGGGACATCCGGTACTGGCTTTCTGGGCTGTACTCGGAAGCATCATTACTCTTTCGTCTTTCATGAAAGTTCAGAAAAACGGATTTCTGGGGGAAACGGAAGAAAAAAAGGTAAAGGAAGCCCCCCTTTCAATGACAACCCCCATGATAGCCCTTGCTTTTCTTTGTGTTTTCATGGGGCTTATGCTTCTGCCCGGCCCCAGGGAAATCCTGTTTGATTCAGCTGCGGCGGTTCTTCTTGAGTCCGGGGAATATATAGAAATGGTTTTAGGTAAATGAGCTCCAAAAGAGTATTAATATTTATATTTTTCTTTGCTGCATGGCTTTTTCTACTGTGGCCTTTTTCTCCCTTGAATATTCAGGATATTACAGCGGGGGTTTTGGTATGTTTTTCTGCGGTTTTGCTTTTTACGGACAAAAAAGGTGCTAAAGAGTGGAGGTATTATTTCAATCCGGTAAGGTATTTCTGGGCGGTTGTGTATGTGGTTTTTTTGTATTACTATCTTCTGATTGCGGTGGTTGAAATCATTTTATCCGTATTAAAACCTGAAATTAAAGAGGATTCCCGTGTTGAAAAGTTTGGGACAAAGCTGAAGAACCCTCAGGGAAGGGCCCTGCTTTGCAATTCAGTTACTCTATTTCCAGGCACGCTCAGCGTTGAGATGAAGAATGAAAATCTGCATATTCAGTATCGTAAATTTGACATAAAGAAAACAAACGCAAGAATAAGAAAGATAGAAAAAGTGCTAAAAAAGGTGTTTGAATGATATATAATGTTTTAATCTATATACTTCTGGTTTCGGTCTTTCTGTGCATATACAAAATGGGCAGAGGGCCGACGCCCGTGGAGAGGGCGGTTGCCGTATATACGCTGGGTACTATCGTGGTTGCGCTTAGCGCGCTTTTTTCTCTGAAAATGGAGACCGATTTCTTTCTTAATGTCTCTATTTCCTGGGCTCTTCTTAGTTTTATAGGAACAATGGCTATAGCAAAGTTTCTGGAGGGAAGGGGGCTGGACGAATGAACCACATAATTGGAATATTCTTAATATCCCTGGGAGCTCTTTTTAATCTTTCCGGTTGTGTCGGTTTGTTAAGGTTTTCCAATGTCTTTTCCAAGATACAGGCTGCGTCCAAGTCTGTAACACTGGGCACAACTTTCATACTTATCGGCATAGCGTTCACGGAGGGTATTTCTGTTTCATCTACCAAGGCCCTTCTGACAGCGGGTTTAATTCTTTTTACGGTTCCCACCGGAGCGCATGCCCTGGCAAGGGCCTCAAGGGAATATTCAAAGACCCAAAAGGAATCTGATAAAGGGAAAGAGAATGAAACTCCCAAAACTTAGAGAGTTAAGGGAAGCTATTACGGCAGTATTTTCCCGCAGGTATACCAGCAGATTTCCGAAAAAGCCTCATAAGGCTGCGGAAGGATACAGGGGAAAACCCGTGCCGGATGATGACTGGTGCATTGGCTGCGAGGCATGCTGCCGGGTCTGCCCCACAGGAGCTATTGAAATAGAAGATTCGCCGGAGAAGAGTGAAAGGGTTATAAAGCGGCTCTATGACAGGTGTGTGTTCTGCGGTCAGTGTGAGCTTCTCTGTCCGCAGCCGGAGCCGGGCGTCCGGATGACTGGAGAGTATGACATGGCAGATTACAGACGGGACAGGATGAAAAGCGAGCAGAGGTTTAATCTCATGGTATGTTCAAAGTGTAAAAACCCGGTGGCTACTGAAAAGCAGCTTCTTTCATCCATTGAAAAAATGGGCCCGGCCCTTGCGGCGGCATCTCCGGAAATGCTGCTTGCCAGGCAGAAGGGAATAGGAATGGGCTCTCCGCCGGTAATAAAGAGAAAATATACCACCCGCGCAGACATTTTTATCTTTCTCTGTCCCTCGTGCAGACACGAGGTTTACAGAACAGAAGCCGAAGGCTGAGGAGCAGGCAGTTTGCTTTCCATAGAAGAACTCAAGTTGTCTTCAGATTCGGTTATTGCAGGGATAGGAAATCCGCATAAAGGGGATGATAAGGCAGGATGCTATGTGGCCGACAGGCTGATTGAACACGGTCTTTCCAGGGTTGTCAACTGCGAGACTGTTCCGGAAAACTATCTTGAAAAAATATCCTCAATGCGTCCCGACATTGTTCTTCTGGTTGATGCCGCAAAAAGCGGTAAAGCGGCCGGGACTGTAGGTATTTACAGAGCTCATGAAATATCTGCCGGTGTTACAACACATACCGCCGGTCTTGATATGGCGATGGATTATATAGAGATGTCATGCGGTGCAGCGGTTTTTTTTGCCGGTATAGCTTCAAAGAAATCTGACGGCGACATGGGCCCCGAGGTAAGAAAGGCATGTGATATGCTTGTAGAGAAAATCAGGAGAAGGTTATGCATGAGTCGGTAAAGGCTAAAGAAATAGAGCGCATGATTTTAAAAAAAGCAGAAAGCTGCGGCGTAGAAAAAATATCCGGTGTTGTCATAAGCATCGGAAGAGGAGAAGGAGAGTCCCGGGAGGATATCGAGCATATAGTAAAGGAGCACATGGGGCTTGAAGAATTAAAAATAGTTGAAGAGGATATTTCTCTTGAGTGCGCCTCCTGCGGATGCAGGGTTAATCATGATACCCGGTCATTGGTCTGCCCGGATTGTTCTTCTGCGAAACTCGAGATTTCCTCCGGTATGGGCTTCAGGGTTCTTGAGGTGAAATAAAGGTTTAAATTGAAGGAAAGATTTTTAATTAAAGGTTCCGTTCAGGGTGTTGGCTTTAGGCCCTTTATCTTCAGGGTTGCAAATGAAATGAACCTTGGCGGGAGGGTAAGAAACGCCGGGGACGGCGTTGATCTTGAGGTTTCCGGAAAAAAAGAAAATATTGAGTCTTTCCGCAAAATTATAGAGAAAAAACCCCCTCCTGCCTGTCGGGTTGAAAAAATAGTCCGGTTGGAGAGTAATAAACAAAAAATTAAAGGGTTTTTTATTTCGGAAAGCGAAGGGGAGGCTGAGCCTTCCTTATCACTTCCTCCGGATATCGCGGTTTGCGATAGATGCGTTAAGGAGATGAAAGATCAGGAAAACAGGAGATTTTTATACCCCTTTACAGCCTGTGTGGATTGCGGGCCCAGGTTTACAACCCTGGAGGCTCTTCCTTACGACAGAGGAAATACAAGCATGAAAAAATTCTCCATGTGCCCGGAGTGCCTTGAGGAATATAATAATCCAGATAACCGTAGGTATCACTTTCAGGCAAACTGCTGCGGAAAATGCGGCCCCAACTATACCTTTGAGAAAAAAAGAGGAGAGGATGCGATAAAAAAAGCCGTTCTTTTGTTAAAGAAGGGGAATGCCGTTGCGGTAAAAAGCTGGGGGGGATTTCACATAATGGCGGATGCTTTTAGCGGGGAGGCTGTTTCAAAAGTAAGGAAGATAAAAAAAAGAAAGCACAAGCCCCTGGCTTTGATGGCAAAAAATATAGAAACTGTCAGAAAATACTGCAGGGTTACTGAGGAGGATGCAGAGATTTTATCTTCTTTTCAGCGCCCGATTTTACTTCTGAAAAAGAAAGCAATTGAAAAAGAAATCTCTTCTGTTTCTCCGGATAATTCTTCAATTGGGATGATGCTGCCTTATTCAGGCATCCACCACCTGCTCTTTAAATTTTCCGGTTTAGATCTTTTCGTTACCACAAGCCTAAACAGGCCTTCGGAACCGACAATAACAGATAATGCAAAGGCAGCCGGCTTTTTTAATGGCCCGGTTCTTAGCCATGAACTGGACATTTCATCGGTCTGTGATGATTCAGTTTTAAAAAGTTCGGAATCAGCAAATCAGTTCATAAGGAGAAGCAGGGGTTATGTTGCACAGCCTGTTGAATTTCCTTTGGAGGGCAGTGTTCTTTCTTCAGGCGCCGGTGAAAATGTTTCCTTCTGTTTCACCAGGGATAGAAAGGCCTACCCTTCCCAGTATTTCGGCAGCCTCAAATCTCCGGCCTCACAGGAAAGATATATGAAAAACATCGGAAAGTGGATAAAAATCTGGAACCACAGGCCCCGTGCCCTGGCATGTGATATGCATCCCGGCTACCCATCCCGGGCCCTCTTTGAAAAACTCTCATCTCAGAAAGGCATCCCCCTTTATAAAATTCAGCATCATCATGCCCATCTTGCCGGGTGCGCCGCGGAACACAATCTGAGGGGTAAGTTAATAGGGGCTGCCTTCGATGGGGTCGGCTACGGTGATGACGGTCAACTCTGGGGCGGGGAATATATGGTTTTTGACTACTGCGGATATGACAGAATGGGCCGCTTTAAACCCCACCCCCTTCCGGGCGGGGATGCCGCAGCGAGAGAACCTTTCCGAAGCGCTCTCTCCTACGCTTTTACTGCGGGAGAAAAGTTCAATCCAAAAGGAGTGGAAAATTCATGTACCAAGGCGGTAAGAAAAATGATTAAAGAGAGAATAAACTCTCCGCTTTCATCTTCTACAGGCAGGTTCATCGATGCGGCGGCCTCTATATGCGGTTTGGTAAACATAAGTACTTTTTCCTCCAGGGCCCCCATAGCCCTGGAAAGCCTTCTGCATGAGATGCCTTCGGAAGGATATAGGTTTAGAATAGCCCGAAAGAGTTCCTTTTTTGAAATAAACAGCTCGGATATAATAAAAGGTGTTTTGGAAGATATTAAAAGAAACCGTGCGAGAGAGGAAATAGCTTCTAAGGTTCATTTCAGCATAGCCCGGGCGGCTGCGGACGGCCTAAGAGAATTAAGCCTGCGGACCGGGATAAAAAAAGCCTGTCTTTCCGGCGGGGTTTTTTTGAACGGTTATCTATTTTCAATGGTTTCAAAAATGCTAAAGGAAGAAGGAATAGAAACCTTTTTAAACAGTAAGGTTTCCCCGGGAGACAACGGTATATCTTATGGCCAGGCTGCGGTATGCGCGGCAAAATACAGGGAGGAGGAATAAAAATGTGTCTTGCTGTACCCGTAAAAATAGTATCGCTTGATAAAAAGAAAAAAACGGGTGTGGGGGAAATAGGGGGTCTTAAAAGAGAGGTTCGCCTGGATTTTCTCCCGGATGTTCATCCGGGAGACTATGTGCTTATGCATGCCGGTTTCGGAATAGAGAAGATAAAAGCCGAAGAAGCTAAAGAAACCCTTGAGCTGCTCAAAGAAATGGAGAGGTTGTGAAGTACCTGCGGGAGTTTCAAGACAGCCGTATTACAAAAAGTCTCAGGGATAAAATTTTCCGCGTATCCGGTGATCTGCCCTTTGCTGTCAGGATAATGGAGGTCTGCGGCACTCATACAATGAATATAGGTAAGCACGGTTTAAGAGAAATAATACCTGATAATGTATCTCTCATATCGGGTCCGGGTTGTCCGGTGTGTGTCACCGGGGAAAAGTATATTGATAGTGCTGTTAATCTTGCTGAAAGGGAGGATGTTATAATTGCCACTTTCGGCGATATGCTCAAGGTTCCCGGCGCTGGCGGCAGAAGCCTGAAAGAATACCCTTCCGGTAAAGTGTTGACAGTGTACTCTCCTATGGATGCACTGAAGGCAGCAGTTGAAAATCCTTCCAGAAAAGTTGTTTTTCTCGGAGTGGGTTTTGAAACGACCGCGCCTCTTGCAGGCAGGGTTGTTCAAGCGGCAAAGGAAGAAGGCCTTGTAAATTTTTTCTGTTTTAGCGCTCACAAGCTTATTCCTCCGGCCTTGAAGGTGCTCGCCGAGGACGAAGAATCGGATATAAATGGATTTCTACTTCCGGGGCATGTTTCATCGGTTATCGGGGTCAGGGGGTATGATGATTTGAATATAGCAGGAGCTGTTGCCGGTTTTGAACCGGCGGATATACTTATGGGCATACTGGAAATTTTAAAGCAGATACGGGTTCGGGAAAAAAAAGTTAAAAACTGCTACAGGCGGGCAGTCTCCAGCGAGGGGAACAGCTTTATGAAAGCTGTAATAAAAGATGTTTTTGAGGTTGTTCCCGTTCTTTGGAGAGGGCTGGGAAAAATACCCTCTAGCGGATTGAAAATAGGAAAGAAATATGAGAAGTACGATGCCCAGAAAATGTTAAATATACCGGATGTCGATTCGCCTGGCGAGACGAAGAATAATTGCTGTTTATGCGGCGAGGTTCTTAAGGGGAAGATAAGGCCGGATGAATGTTCTCTTTTCGATTCCGTCTGCACCCTGGAAAACCCTTCTGGCCCGTGCATGGTATCTTCAGAGGGGGCTTGCAGCGCCTATTACAGATATGAAAGATAAAAAAATAAAAAAAGAACACGGTCTTGGGGGGAAAAAAACAAGGAGGCTTATAGAAGAGGTCATTTTACCTGCTGTATCAAATAAATATGCCGACAGGATGGATGATTCGGCTAGCCTTCCTTTTAACGCAAAGAAGATGCTTTTCACAACAGACGGTTATGTTGTATCTCCGGTTTTTTTCCCGGGTGGAGACATAGGGAAACTTGCTGTAAGCGGAACCGTAAATGATATTCTCGCCCAGGGTGGAGAACCGTTATATATATCCATCGCACTTATAATAGAAGAGGGATTTAAGGTGGAGGATATCAGGAAAATAGCTCTTTCCGCCGGTTCAGAGGCGAAAAAGGCCCGGGTTGATATTGTCTGCGGTGATATCAAGGTCGTAGAAAAGGGCGGGTGCGACGGTATCTTTGCCGTATCAACCGGGGTAGGCAGAAGTCTTATAAATTTTTCAGAGTTTGATGAAGGCGATCATATCATCGTTACTGGCAATGTCGGAGAGCATGGAAGCGCCATATTTGAAGCCAGAAACAGGCTTCTTTCAGACAGCAGCTCTGTTAAAAGCGATTGTGAATCATTGTCTTCTTTGGTGAAGGTATTGAAAAAAAATGAAGAGAGCATAAAATTTTTACGGGACCCCACACGGGGAGGATTGGCTCAGGTCTGTATGGAAATTGCCGCTATTTCAAAATACCGGGTGGTTCTTGAGGAAAAGAAACTTCCCGTATCAAATTGGGTTGAGGGGCTCTGCTATATTGCGGGACTGGACTACCTTTATCTTGCATGCGAGGGAAGAATGGTGCTGGTTGTTTCGGGAAAAGATGCCCAGAATGTCACCGGAGAACTAAAAGAGGCGGGCTTTATTAACTCTTCAGATTTTGCGGTTCTTCAAAAAGGCTCTCCGCAGGCCGTTATAAAAACAAAATCGGGAGGAAGTCGGGTGCTTGATTCTTCGGAGGTTGCCCAGGTACCCCGAATATGCTGAATTTCACACACTGAACTATGTCCATAAGTGTGCCCTTCAGCGCCATCCCCACCGATACTACACACACAGAACTTATACATACTGAAGACATACCTAATCCCTCACTGAAGCAGCCAGCTTTTCAGCGCCATCCCCACCGATACATGCCATAAATACACAGAACCCGGACATACTGAATACACGCCGAATTCCTCAATGACCACAAACTAAGCTATATACATATACTGGATACATTCCGAATCTCTCGATGAACACAACCTATACCATATACACACATTGAACCCGGACATACTTTATATTTACCGAATTTCTCAATTTACACAGCTAATACTAGATATATATACTAAATTCATACATGCCATACACACAAAACTATGTACATAAGTGTGTTCTTCAGCGCCATCTCCACCGATACATGCCATATAAACACAGAACTGATTGTAAGGAAAGTGAATCTAAAAAAGGTAAATGCCCCTGTTTTTAGGAGGCATTTTTTCATTTTTTTATAAAGTTGGTAGCGGGGGCAGGATTTGAACCTACGTCCTCCGGGTTATGAGCCCGACGAGCTACCAGACTGCTCCACCCCGCGTCAATTACTTACTATGATAATAAAGAAATTTTTTTATTTGTCAACCCTGCGAAATTTTAGGGGATCTTAATATATATAGAGTCGATTTTTTTTTCGTGGCTTTATCGGGGTTGAATTTGACAAAGCTCTTGCAATATGGTAATAATAATCTTTACTGATATGAAAATGACAAAACAGCGAAAGCATATTATTGAAACATTGAAAGAGGTGGATACACACCCGACAGCTGACAGTGTTTACGAAATGGTAAGGGAAAAACTTCCGAATGTGAGCATGGGGACGGTGTACAGAAACCTTAAGGTGTTGAGTAAAAACGGCTATATACAGAGGCTGGATACGGTTGGATTACAAAAGCACTATGATGGAAATACTGAAAACCACCATCACATTGTTTGTGAAAAATGTGACAGGGTTTCAGATCTGCCGGTTGATATGAGAGTTTATTTTAGTATAAACGAAGAGAAAGTAGAGGGGTTTAAGGTAACCGGATATAGTTTTATGATGCAGGGAATATGTCCGGAATGCATGAAAGAAAAAGGAGGATAAAAGGATGTCTATTAAGGGAACAAAAACAGAGAAAAATGTACTAACGGCTTTTGCAGGTGAATCACAGGCCAGAAATCGGTATACCTATTTTAGTTCGAAAGCTAAAAAAGAGGGATACAGACAGATTTCTGAAATATTTCAGGAGACGGCGGATCAGGAAAAGGAGCATGCAAAAAGGCTGTTTAAATTTCTTGATGGTGGAGAGGCGCAGATTAGCGCAGATTTTCCGGCCGGCGTTATAGGTTCAACGGTTGAAAATTTGAAGGCTGCCGCCGATGGAGAAAATCATGAATGGGAGGAGATGTACCCTTCGTTTGCTGATGTCGCCGAAGAAGAAGGCTTTTCTAAAATAGCTTCTGCCATGAGAGCTATTGCCGTGGCTGAAAAACAGCATGAAAAAAGATACAGAGACCTTGTTTCAAATATTGAAAATGACAGGGTATTTAAAAGAGAAGAAAGCGTTAAATGGAGATGTCTTAATTGCGGGTATGTTCATGAGGGTAAATCAGCCCCGGGTAAGTGTCCCGCATGTATTCACCCAAGGGCTCATTTTGAGCTTCTCGGTGAGAACTACTAATAAGGGGTAATAAAAATGACAAAATTACTTGAAGTTTATAAGTGCAATGTGTGCGGCAATATTGTAGAAGTATTGCATGCCGGGGTTGGAGAACTTGTTTGTTGTGGCGAGTCCATGGAGGCGCTGGAGGAGAAAACAGAAGAACAGCTTGGTGAAAAACATGTGCCTGTAGTCGAAAATGAAAATGATAAGATCAAGGTTAAAGTTGGAAGTGTTCCCCACCCTATGCAGGAGGATCACTTTATTGAATGGATACAGGTTATATCCGGAGACACTGTTTTAAGGGAATTTCTTTCTCCCTCTAAGGAACCTCTGGCAAGGTTTAATATTGACAGGAAGAACCTCAAGACCAGAGAATACTGCAATATTCACGGATTGTGGAAGGGGGATGAAGGTGCTGAGTAAGAAAATGCAGGAAGCTTTGAACGAGCAGATAAATGCCGAATTGTATTCATCATATCTTTACTTATCAATGGCGGCTTCTTTAGACATGATTGGAATGGAGGGCTTTTCTCACTGGATGAAGATTCAGGCTCAGGAAGAGGTTGTTCATGGAATGATGATATATGATTACGTATTGAGAAGGGATGGAGAAGTTAATCTTGATTCTATTGTAAAGCCTGAAAGCGGCTGGAATTCTGCTCTGTCAATTGCTGAAGCTACATACGAACACGAGCAGAAAGTTACAGAAAAGATTGATGCTCTTGTTAACACTGCAACTGAAGAAAAGGATAACTCAACTTTACAGTTTCTCCAGTGGTTTGTTGCTGAGCAGGTCGAAGAAGAAGCAAATGCAAGCGATCTTGTAAAAAAATTCAGGCTGGCCGGAGAAGACAAGACAACCCTCTTTCTTGTAGATACTGATCTTTCAAAAAGACCGGTTCTTTATAACTTTCCGTCTAATGAGAAAGAGAACTCATGTGAACTCGCCAAGACATAGAAAAGAAGGAAGGAAATTTGAAAGGCTTGTTTCTTTATGTGAAAAACTAAGGAGTAAAGACGGATGCATGTGGGATCGAAAACAGAGCCACAGGTCTTTAATCCCCTGTTTAAAAGAGGAGGCGGGAGAAGTAATAGAAGCCATTGAGAATGAAGATTATAAGAATCTGAAGGAAGAACTGGGTGATTTGATTTACCAGGTGGTTTTTCATTCAGCGTTGGCTTCGGAAAAAGGGGAGTTCTCAGTTTCTGATGTTCTCGACGGAATTGAAGAAAAACTTATTCGGAGGCATCCTCATGTATTTGGAGACGCGGAAGTTTCTTCTGTGGATGAGATAATAAAGAACTGGAAGGAAATAAAGAAAAAGGAAAAAAAGCGGTAATATCAGGAATTAAATAAAATGACTGAGGAAGATAAGAGAAACATCAAAAACAAAAAGCTTGGCGAAATTCTTAAATCACTGGATTTTGTTGATGATGATAAATTAACCGAAATACTCAGAAGACAGAAGAATACAAATATGAAGCTTGGTGAGGTTTTGAGTTCACTTGGGTGTGTTGATAAAGAGGTGATTCTTTCGCTTGTGGGAAAGCAGTTGGGGTTTCCTTATTTAAAACTCTCAGAGGCGGAAGACATATCCAAAGAGGTGATAAAGTATATTCCCGAGAAGATTGCCAGAATGCATATGATGATTCCTTTTGATAAAAAAGGTGATACGCTTAAGGTTGCCATGGCAGAGCCCCAAAATGAAAAGGTGAAAAATGCAATTTCAATCCTGACAAATCTTAAAGTTTCGGCATATATTACCACCGAAGAAGAAATCATAGAAGCAATTAATAAAAACTATTGATTTTATTTCCCGGCCTTTTTTTCGAGTTTTGTTATAGAAATATGCTCTTTCATTGAGAAGAAAATCCCTACTGAAATCAAAAGTACAAGCTGAATAAAATGCACAAGAATTATAAAGCCGAAAGCTTCACTTCTTTCTATTCCAATTAAAGTTGCTGCGAGAACGCCAAAGTATTCAAAAACGCCTATATGCCCCGGAGATGACGGGATGGAGATTCCTAGAGATATCACTGTTGTTGTGAATATTCCTCCAGCCAGGGTTATTTCAATTCCCATAGCTTGCCCTACAAAGTAGAATACCGATGCATTTGCGGTCCATGACATTAATGAAAAAAGAAAGGCCATGAACATATACCGGGGTTTTTTCATTATTTCAAGTCCTGTTATAAAAGAATTTATCAGTTTGGCTAATTTAGATGCTATTTTTTCAGGGAATATTTTCAGGATTTTGCGGACAACTTTCATAGTGGTTTTTCTATAAAAGATTAGGCCGTAAAATAAAACTACAAGCACGAAAAAAAGAAATACAACGAGTTGAAATATATTTTCCAGGCGGTCGGGGAACGGCATGAATAGGAAGGATATGAGAAGAAGAAAAAGCAGTGCGAAGCCATCCATGACCCTCTCAACCGCAATTGTTGCCAGCGAACTGGATTTGGATATTTTTTCTTTTGTTCCAATAGTATAAGAGCGTATGAATTCGCCGGCTCTCATCGGAAAAATGCTGTTACCAAAAAAGCCGATAAAAACAGAGCTCAGCAGATTGCTGAATTTGCATTTTTTCAGCGGCATAACCAAGTACTTCCACCTGAAAGTTCTTAATGTGAAATCCGCAAAAAACATTATCAGCGCAGGCAGTATCACAATGTATTGGGTTTCGCGTAGAAGAAGGAGTACACGATTCCATTTAATGTTTCTTAAAGTCAGGATTAAAAATAGCGCGCTGATGCCAATGCCGGCTAAAAAATACAGGTGCCTTTTTTTTAATATCATTATAACATGATCTTTCGGAAGGCCGCTCTTATTTCCGGAGAAAACTTATCAAGGTTTATGCCATCTCTGTTTATCATGTAGTCTTCAAGGACTGATATTATTTCCGATTCCTTTGTGATTTCGCCTTGAGGAATATTTTCAGGGAACCCTTCTCCATTTCTGTATCGGTGGTGATTCCGTATTATTTTAGATAAACTTTTAAATTTTTTTATTCCTTTAACCATTTCAGCTCCTATTATTGGATGAAGCATATATTTCGACTCATTATCAAGATGCACATCAATATTTATACCTATCAATTCCGTATTTTCAAGTCCTATGAAACCAATGTCATGAATCATGGCTGCATTCTGGAGCATCTGCTGTTTTTCTCGGGAGAACCCCAATTCTTTTGCCAGCTGGGGCGCAAGTTTTGCCATTTCCCAGGGATGGCCTTTTGATGTTTTTTCGGGTGAGCTGAGAGCATCGCCGCTGATTACAAGAAAATCAAGCATGTTTGAGAAAAGATTCTTTTGCTCTACCTGATACTGTAAATTTTCTATGGTCGCTGCGGCCATCTGTGCGTATTGTTCTAAAGTATTCATATCTTCTTCTTTAAAGCCCCCGGTTCTTTTGTTTATAACCTCTGCTACCCCTATAAGCTTATCTTTTATCATCATCGGTGCGCCTACAATTGACCTGGTTGTGAAACCTGTTGATTTATCTGTTTCCGGCGAAAACCTTTCGTCGGAATACGGGTCGTTTACAATTTCAGGTTTTTGAGACTGCGCTATCCACCCCGCAATACCTTCCCCGACCGGAATTTTTAACTTTTTCAGAATGTCTTCTCCAGTAGCTGTTTTAAAATAAAGGTTTTTGCCTGTTTCGTCCAAAAGCATTATTGAAGAACGCTCGGCGTTAAGAAGGTTTTCTATAGTGCTGCCTATTTTCTGCAACAGCAAATCAATATTGTCAGCGGTTGTTAGAGACTGCGCCATCTTAAAAAACTCGGTAACATTTTCGTTCTGCCTGACTACGCTTCCGCTTTCTTCTTTTTTTACTTCAAGGTTCTTTTCCGGGGTTTCTCCATAAATAGAAAAACCGCACCTCGGACAGAACCTGTATTCCGGCAGAAGTATTTTTTTACATCTTTTGCATTTATCCATTTTATTGACTCACCCTTAATAGTTCTTCATATGTTGTTATTCCCTGTGCCACCTTTATTATCCCGTCCTGCCATAGCGTTCTCATACCGTTTTTTATGGCAAGTTTTTTAATAGGACCGGAAGAGATGTCTTCCAGCATTAATGTTCTTATATCATCGTCCATCACCAGCAGCTCATGTATGCCGCTTCTACCCTTATACCCTGTTTCGCTGCAGTACTTGCACCCTATTCCCACGCATGGGTTAATTTTACTGCTCGGCAGATCTAATTCTTCAAATTCTTTAAGAAGTTTTGAGGGGATATCATTCAGTTTTTCTTTGCATTTTGGGCATATTGTTCGCACCAGGCGTTGTGCAAGAACCGCCTCTACCGTAGATGAAATCAGGTAAGCAGGAACCTGCATTTCTGTTAAACGGGATACAGAAGTAGGCGCATCGTTAGTGTGTATTGTGGAGAGAACAAGGTGTCCCGTGAGAGCGGCCTCCATGGCTATCTGGCCAGTTTCTCTGTCTCTTATCTCTCCTACCATTATTATGTCCGGGTCCTGTCTTAGGAAAGCCCTCATTGCTTTTGGGAATGTGAGACCTATTTCTGGGTTTATATTCAGCTGGATTACTTCTTCCAGATCATATTCAACCGGGTTTTCAGCTGTAAGAATTTTCTTGGGTGTCACATTCTTATAACGTCCCTGGGGTGTTGCCTTTGATTTTTGTATAAGGTAGTTTAGCGAAGAATAAAGAGTTGTAGATTTACCGCTTCCCGTCGGCCCCGATACTAGAATGATTCCGTAGGGTTTATCCAAAATGTCCTTATATTTTTTCAGCGTGCTTTTTAAAAATCCGAGTTTTGAAAGTTCTACGTGTATGCTCGATCTGTCGAGTATACGCATTACACAGCTTTCACCGTAAGCTGTTGGTATGGTGTTTACACGAAATTCAATAGGGCGTTTTTGAAATGTTATCTGTATTCTTCCATCCTGAGGCAAGCGCCTTTCAGTAATATCCATTGTTTGTGACATTATCTTTATACGGGCGATTATAGCATTAGCTAAATCCTTTGTTATGTTAAAGCTTGATTTATGAAGCTGCCCGTCGATTCTGTAACGCACCAGCAGCCATCTTTCAAAGGGCTCAATATGTATATCGGAAGCGCCCCTGTTAAGCCCTTCCAGAATTATCGCGTTTACAATTTTTCTGGCCTGTTTCTCGCTGTCCTGACCTACTTTGTCCAGCGTAATTTCCTGTCTCTCGCTGTCTTCATCTTCCGATGTCTTGATATCCGTGTCCTGGCTGGTCTCTGTAATTTTGGAGATATAATCTGAAATTTTAGTATCCTGGGAGTATATTTTTTTCATTTCCTGCTGAATATCACTGGGGAGAGCGAGAAAAGGTTTAATATTGTAATTTGTTCTAAGGTGAATATCTTCTATGGCGTTAAGATCCCAGGGCCTGACCATTGCGGTGTAAAGAAGTGTTTCGGTTTTTGCAAATGGAAGAACCATGTATCTTCTTGCTGTTGTTTCGGGAATAAGCCTGGTGGCTTCCTCATCCGCTTCAATTGAATCAAGGTCAACGGCTTTAACCTCCCATTTTTCGGATAAGGTTTTCAGAAATTTATGTTTTGGTATTGTTTTTGTATCAACTATAAGTTGTTCTATGGGTTTATTTAGCTGCCTTGATTTTGTTTCAAGTCGTTCGAATGTTTGGTCGTCAATCAGTTCTTCATCGATTAATATATCTTTTAGGCTTACTTTTTTCTCTACCATACTTTATAGCCCCCTTTTGAAAGGGGGTCTGTGAGGTTTATTGCATTAAAATATAATTTCACTGAACAGGATTTAAAAATTCTATTCTCCTATATAGCCTGTTAAAAACCCTCTTCGAACGGGCTCTTCCTAACGGTTTACTGGTGCCGGGAGGGGGATTCGAACCCCCACGGAACCAAAGTTCCGGCAGATTTTGAATCTGCTGCGTCTGCCAGTTTCGCCATCCCGGCTATTCATTTTTATTATAGAGAGTATTCCCCATAGCTAAATCAAGGGGGTTCTCCGGATTATTCCTTTACAGGTTTTCACATCAGTAGCCCCTGATCTATAGCAGAAGTCAATGCTTCCGCTTCACAGGCCTTTACCGATTGACCCTCAGTTGAATATAAAATAGCATTTTGCGGTACAAAAATCAATATTTATTGACTGAAGAATTTTGTCTTTTTATAACTTATATTCATATTTCCAAAAATAAAGGCCTTATGGCGGTTATAGTATAAGATATTTGGGATTATAAGTTCAGTTTTTCTTGCACTCTGGTGTCATGCAGGTATATTTTTCTTCAAGTTCCCCCAGGTCCTTAACGAATTGGCAACGGGGTAATGATTGAAGAAAATATTTGCCGTATTTTCTCGTGCTTACTCTCGGATCTAGTACCGCTATGATACCGAAGTCATCCCTGTGCCTTATAAGCCTGCCGAACCCCTGCCTGAACTGGAGTGTGGCTGTGGGAACCTGGTAGGAAAGAAAGGGGTTATTGCCTCGTTTGCGTATTTTTTCTATTCGTGCTTCGTTTATCGGATCGTTTGGTGCGGCAAACGGCAGTTTAGTTATAATCACACACTCTAATAGCCTGCCCGGCATATCTATACCCTGCCAGAAAGTAGAAGTTCCCAGAAGCACGGAGTTGGGATTATTTTTAAAATCCTTGATCAGCTTTTCCCTGGGCTCTTCTCCATGAACAAGGAACCTTATATCGGGAAACCTGTCTGTCAGGTTAACAGCCATTTTTGAAAGCATCTGGTACGATGTAAAAAGTATAAAAGTCCTTCCTTCGGTTATTTCCAGAATCCGGGAGGATCTTTCTTCAACCTCTTTTTCATAATTGCCGAAGTCGTATGAAGGGTCAGGGATATCATGCGGGACGTACATTAGCGCCTTTTCTCTGAAGTTGTATGGCGAATGGAGCAGCGAAACTTCCGGGTTTTCAACCCCGAGACGCTCTTTTATGAAATCGAACTTTTCTTTAACTGTAAGGGTTGCAGAAGTAATTACAATAGGAGCAAACTTGTCGAATACAAGTTTTTTAAGAAGCCCGGCGGGCTCAATCGGTGTTGAATTAAAGCTGCAGTAGAGCCTGCCCTGCCTTACTTTTATGGTCAGGTAAGAAACGTAATTTTCCAGTTTAAGCTGCAGTATTGCATAAAGTTCGTCCGAAGTTGAAGAGCATCTCTTTGCGTAGGATTTAAATTCCCTTGATGCCTCTTCATCTTTTAATCTGTCCGAAACCCCGTATAGAATATCAGACAGCATACTAAGGGGCATCGACAGGGGGTTTTCAAAAAGACCGGGCTCCTCAATTTTATATGAGGATGACTTTGTTTTGTACATGTTAAAAATCTGTGTAAAAAAGTCATCTGCGGCTTTTCTGACGGCATTTACCGCCCCGATTATTTCGGTCCTGGAGTCTTTCTTTATCTGCGATCTGTACCTGCTCAATAAACACCTGGATGAATTAGATTTATGGATTCGGCTCATAAGATATTTTATCCCTGAATACGAAACCCGGAGTCCCAGCATGTTGCTTGCGACATCTTCCAGGTTCTGGGCTTCGTCAAAGACTATAGCTTCATATTTAGGCAGTATCATTCCGCCTGAATTTATGTCATTGAAAAGAAGATGATGATTAATAATCAGTAGATTGGCTTTTGACTGTCTTTTTTTGGCTTTGTAGTAAAAACACCTCTTGAAAAATAAACATTTTTTTTCATGACACATATCCGGGTATCTGCAGATATCTGACCACAGATTTTGGGATACGGGAAAATCAAGGTTAAATTTCAATCCCTTCTTTGAGTGTTTTATCCAGCTGTTTAATTTACGAAGCTGCTCTGCCTCCTGTGGGGTTTCCAGAAGTGAGTTCTGCAGAGTTCGTTCCATCTTTCTAAGGCACAGGTAGTTTTCGCTTCCTACGCATAAAGCGGCCTTAATATCCGTCTTCAGAGCCTTCCTTAAAAGAGGGATATCTTTTTCTATAAGCTGCTGCTGCAGTGTTTTAGTATATGTGGATATCGCCACCCTGTAGTGTTTGTTTTTCTGCGCATGCAGTATAAAAGGAATAAGGTAGGAGAAGCTTTTTCCTACTCCGCATCCAGCCTCGACCAGCAGGTGTTTTTTATATTCGATACTTTTTTGAACCATCTGCGCCATCTGAATCTGTTCTTCGCGGTATTCATAATTAGGTATGGTTTCAGCTATACGGGAATTATTGCCAAGGTATTTTTCTAAACTCTTCATGGGTAGATAATAGGGTTTTTAAGGTCCGGTTGTCAAGAACGTCCCTTCAATCTTGCAGTACATTACGAAAATATATCAATATACTTGTAAGAATATATTTTATCTATTATAATTCAATACTATTAGTATCATTACTAATTATGGATAAGTTAAACGATACATTAAGCGAATTAAAAGAACAAAATCAGAATCTGCTTGAGTGGAAGCGAAAGCTTTCACTGATTCTTGAGTACTCGGGTAAAATATCGGCGGCCACGGACCTATCCGAAATATTAAAAGTAATTACGGATGAAACCAAGGATGTGCTTCAGGCCGATCGGTGTTCGGTCTTCCTTGTAGACAAAAAAAAGGACGAGCTTTTCAGCTGGGTGGCTCATGGACTGGGGAAGAGACAGATACGCTTTCCAAAGTCAACGGGCCTTGCCGGGGCCGCCGTAGTCACTGGCGAGACCATTAATGTAAAAGATGCTTACAACGATGAAAGGTTTAATCCCGAGATAGATCAAAAGACCGGTTATTTTACCAAAACGATACTATGCATTCCTATGAAAAACCGCCAGGGGGAAACAATAGGGGTATTTCAGGTTTTAAACAAACTGGACGGGGTTTTTGCCGAACAGGATGCTGAGATGTTGAGGTTGCTTGCTACTCAGGCAGCGGGAATAATTGAGAACGCTATGCTTTATGAAGAAATGAAAAAGTCCTTCAAGTCATTTATAAACACCCTTGCAGAGGCTGTGGATGCAAGGGATCCGCTCACCGCAGGCCATTCTTCAAGGGTATGTTCTTATGCAGTACTCATAGCGCAGAAGATGGGCTACAGCGAAAAGGAGATTGAGCGTCTTCAATATGCCGCGCTGCTTCATGATCTTGGTAAAATAGGAGTGAAAGAGGGGGTCCTGACCAAACCCGGCCGCCTTGACGAAAAAGAGTACTCTCATATACAGACCCACACTTCGGTTACAAGAAAAATACTTGAGCAGACCTATTTCAAGAAAGAATTCAAGGATATTCCGCTCATGGCTTCTTCTCACCATGAAAAAGTGGACGGAACAGGGTATCCGCAGAACTTAAAAGGAGAAAAGATTCCCGAGGTTTCAAGAATCATGGCCATAGCAGATGTCTTTGACGCCCTTACTTCAAAAAGGCATTACAGGGGTCCGATGCCGCTTCAGAAGGTTTTTTCCATACTTAAAGAAGAAACAGGCAGGAAGTTTGATCCGGTTTGCATGGAGGCATTTTTTAAGCTGGATCTTTGGGATGTTATGAAAGTCATGTTTGAAAGAGAGGAAAAACCATCCTCAGAAACAGTAAGCGCAAAACTGAAAGGTGTAACCCTGCAAGAGTTATTAAGAAAATTCCAGGATGGCGTAAAAGACGATATAATTGAAAATGTAGCTCAGTATTATTCCCGGTTGATTGATGAAGGCTAGGTTAACAGCATTTCTACTTTTTTTCTCTCTTTTAATTCCTGCTGAGTTACCTGCATTTTTAAGACAGAATGTTCAGAGTGAATTTATATATAACTATCTTATGGCCAGGATTTCCATCAATTACGACAGAGCTGAAGAAGCCCTTTTGTTCTATGAAAAGGCCTCCCGGTTAAACAGGGACAGCTGGAGCGTAAGGGAGGATCTCCTTGAAATTTATTATCTAACCGGCAATACCGGAAAAGCACTTGATATTGCTTCCCAGATGTACGGGATGAGGCCTAACGACACTGACCTTCTGAGAAGGTATGCCGACATTCTTTACCGTGAGGGGAATAAAGAAAGGTCCGTGCAGGTCTACGAAAGACTGCTTAGATTGATTCCCGATGATATTGAAACAAGATTAAACCTTGCTTCTATTTACAGAGAAAGAGGGCAGTATGAAAAGGCCGTATCGCTGTACATGGAGGCCCTCAGAAGAAACAGGGACTCCGCTTATGCCCGCCTCGCTTTGGCAGATGTTTATCTTGAGCTTGAAGAATATTCGACCGCGGTTGATATTTACCTGGATTCTATAAAATACGGCACTGATAAAAGAGAAATTTACAACCACATCGCACGTATTTACAACAGCATAGGCAGGAGAAGAAGAGCCGTAAGATATTTAAAAAGAATTCTTAAAGACAACCCCAACGATCTTCGTACTCTCTATTTGCTCACTGAAGTCTATCAGCAAAAAGAAGAGTTTGAGAAAGCAAAACAGGTTCTCAGGGATATAAAAAAAAGGGGGATTGATGATTTCAGCCCCCTTCTTAACATAGGGGTCATATATACGGAAATGGATGAAATAGATGAAGCCATGAAGACATTTAAAAAGGTGACGGAAAATTATCCTACCGAGTATGCCGGCTGGTTTTTTCTGGGGATCACCTATGAAATAAAAGAGATGTGGGAAGAGTCCGGCGAGGCATTTCGGGAAGCCCTTCAAATAAGGGAAACAGACGAAGCCTATTTCCACTTGGGGGTTTCGCATGACAAACTTGAAGAAGAGGAAGAATCCTATGAAATGTTCAAGAAAGCAATAGAGTTAAATCCAGAGCATGCAAGAGCCCGAAATTACCTCGGATACAGGTGGGCGGAAAGAGGCATAAACCTCGATGAAGCTAAAGAACACATATTAAAAGCCTTGGAAAAGGAACCTCAGAATGCGGCATTTATTGATTCTCTGGGCTGGGTCTATTATCAACAGGGCCGATATGAAGAGGCCCTTGAAAAACTCAAAGAAGCAGCTTCCAAGATGGACGACCCTGTAATTTTCGATCATGTCGGAGATGCCTACTACAAGCTGAATGATAAAGAAAATGCTTTAAAGTATTATGAAAAAGCCCTGGAAATGGATCCCGAGAAAGAAGAGATAAAAGAAAAGATTAAAAAGCTGGAAAATTGAAATATATAATTATCCTCTTATTCTTCTTTATGTCCGGGTGCTGTTTCAGGGGACCGAGAGTTCCGGTGGATTTACAGGGAGTTATGGAGATGGAATTCGGCCATCCCGCCGTCCCGGACATAAGGGGCATGTTTACAATTGAGGCATCCCGGGAAAGATTTGTACTCTATGTACAGGACACAATGGATATCCCCAGGGGAAAAATAGTTGTCGAAGAAGGCCGCGTGGGTATGCAGGGAGTTGAACTCCCCCCTGATTTTGCCGCCCTTGCAGAGTTCTGGCCATTCATACTGGGTTCCGGAAGAGAAAGGGATGTGATTGAATCGGGGGATATGAAGATCACTTATTCCGGATGGCAGGAGCACGAAGGATATTATTTCCCCGGTCTCACAGAGATTGATACCGGAGTATATTCTTTTTCAATAAAACTATTCTATGCAGATTAAAGCCCCCGCTAAAATAAATCTGTTTCTTAATGTCGGCCCCAGAAAGGAAAAATTCCACAGTGTAAATACGATTATGGTTAAGGTTTCGCTTTATGACGAGATTGAATTATCAGAAGAAGAAAACATTCATCTTAAAGGACCAGACTGGATACCCACAGAAGAAAACCTTGCCTATAAAGCCGCCCTTCTTCTTAGAGAAGAAAGCTCCTGCAAAAAAGGCTGCAGAATAAAACTCAAAAAAAAGATACCGGCTGGAAGAGGTTTAGGCGGGGGTTCTTCAGATGCCGCTTCAGTCCTGATGGGTCTTAACGAAATGTGGAAGCTGAAATTCCCAACGGAAAAACTAAAAAAAATAGGAGCAAAGCTCGGAAGCGACGTAAACTTTTTTCTGCAAAAAGGACCGGCCCTGGCTACAGGCAGAGGTGAAAAAATACGCCCCGTTAAATTTCCTGAAGAAAACCGGTATCATATACTGCTTATTGATCCGGGCATAAACATATCAACCAAAAACATTTATGATAATCACGACCCCGGAAGTTTGACATTAAGGCAGGAGCTGGATAGAATTATAAAGTACTTTCAAATCGGAAACTGGGAAGAAATACTAAAAAACGATTTGGAAAAAACGGTATTCAGAGAATACCCGGTCTTAAATGATTTGAAAAACAGAGTGGTCAACTGGGGCGGAAAACCCCTTCTTTCCGGCAGCGGCTCAGCGTTATTTGCTCTCTTTAACAAAAAAGACCTGGCAGAATCCGTATCCGGGATAATTAATAAAAGATTTAAATATAAAACCTGGATAGTAAAACCGGTAAATGGGGTGTAGCCAAGCGGCAAGGCAGGGGCTTTTGGTGCCTCGATTCGCAGGTTCGAATCCTGCCACCCCAGCCAACCCTGACCCAACGAACTGAAAGTCAGATATATTTTTATCAGAAGAAAAATCCTTAAAATTTTTTCGAGAGCTTGCGCTCGATGTGGGGGATCGAGTGCAAGCTCTCTTAAGAACGCCCTCTTCTCCTGCCCTTTTGTCGTCGGTTGTATCTGAAAGATACAACTCAATTTCAATTTGGGTGGGGGAATAATTTATTTTCTTAATACATTTTTTTCTGCACCTTCAGTGCAGCACGACTTCATTTAAGCAGTGAATAGTTCAATCATCCTTCAAAATAAAAATATTCATTATTTTCTTGAACAAAACCACATTTTTTTAATACAGTGTTAATGGAAGATTCATTATTTTCTTTTCTTACTACAGCACCAATTTTATTGTAGTCTCTCGGGATAATCTCATTTAATAGTTTTTTAATAGCATTTTGTGCGATTTTATTTCCAGAAAACTTTTTAAAGACTACTATTGATATTTCGGGATCATCAAATTCATGTATACATATCGTAATATCTCCAACAGGCTGTTTATTATAAAATATTTCAAAACATCGCATATAAGAAGGATCTATTCTTTTATCAGGACACCCATTCCTAATTTTTTCCATTTGTTTCTTCAGCCAATCCTCCTTA